>Ga0126336_10002234_pt1 | contig 10898 bp, 4 predicted proteins | sample SidCmetagenome_FD_92530 | JGI IMG/M metagenome (GOLD analysis project Ga0126336, IMG submission 92530) | Coral microbial communities from El Islote,Puerto Morelos, Mexico - Siderastrea C C metagenome | ecosystem: Host-associated > Invertebrates > Cnidaria > Coral | place: El Islote,Puerto...
AAAGATCCCCCTATGGTCGCATACAAAAGGGGCAGATCCCTAAAAGACATACTCGTTCGAGCCAAACTGTGAACTGGTTATTACACGTGGATAGGAGTTGTGTAGGCCTGTCACCCTATTGTTGTCATTGTGGGGAGGAAGGTAATACAACTGCCCTAAAAACGACTGGGTGGGAGGCTAGGGATTTTGGGGTTGGTTGGCAAACAGATCTTGAAGGCGAACTCTTCGACAGAAGTCCTGGATCTGCAAATCAAACTGTGCTTCAGTCGGAGGCCGGAGCGAGAGCCTAAATTTAAGGCCCATACCCAGAACCCTGGACTCCCGCTAAGTAAGATTTACTGAGGAAAAAATATGGATTTCCGAGTTTCGTGGACCAGGTCGAGCAAGGGTCGTTTAGCCGCTTTGAAGACCATTTTTTGCGTGAAGAACGACGATCTACTTTAGGGGGCCTGAACGTTTGCCGCGAGTGTTTTTTGACAATGCGCGATGCTGGTTGCGATTAATCCTCGAGGTCGATCTAGGCTTCGAGCTCGGCTTTGGAGCTGCTGTTGCTGTCTTGGTCGACTCGGACGGCTGGTGTTGACAGCACGCTGGCTTCCGGGATTTGGTTTGCTGTTGTTGACAAGGGAGACTTTACGGTTAGGTTGCTGTTTCCCTTCGTGCATTTTCGGAGCGTCCACAACACGGGAAATTTCTTGGTGAATTATTTCTCAAAAGGAGCTTACGTTATACGTAAAATAGTTCTAGTGGTTACGTTGTGTATGAATACAAGCTTGAAATTCTTACTTGTAAAACTCCCAGAGTCGGACGAAACGCGTAGGAGATTAAACAAGTTTTAAAATTAAGTTCGCACAGTGCTGCTGATTAGTTTCACTTTTTAAAAGATGTTTTAAAAAAGATGTTTTTTAAAAGATGTTTTAAAAAATTGTCTTAATTATGTCATATTCTAAATGCCTAGCATCAAAAATTGTCAATTACCGACGTGTTTTGGCAATTTCTAATTTTGGGTAAAATCCAAGATGGTGGCCAAGATGGCTGCCATCTTGGGTGACATCACAGGCCCCCAGCAACGCTGCAGCCCATAATAGATATTTCAACTAACAGAGCACATCACAGGCTTTCTACTAGATGTAAAATCTTGTTGAAATATTGTAAGACTTCAAAAACTCAAGGAGGGGGGGAGTCCATCAACCCCCCATTTGTACCAGGGTGGGAGTGTGGCTTTGCTTGTACTATTGTTCGATACGTTGGTTTAAATTGACACTGTCTTAATGGTGTTTTCTTGCATAGCACTCTACAAGATGTGTGCATTTCCAGTGCCTCGAGAGAAATAAATCAGAATACTCCAATTTGGTTGGTTTTTTAAATTCTATTTGACCTTTGTCCTACCAGGCAATCAAACCTTACACTAACCAAAGAATTCTATTAGTTATGCCAGTCACATCACATCATTTCATTTCTTAATTTTTACTTTTTGATTTACATTTTTTTTGTTTACAGACTCTCAGTTATCAAGCCAGGAGAGGGTAGACACACCAAAGTTGGTCAAGGTTTTTTTTTTCTTTTCTGTTGAGCAATGCATTTTTAGTCCAAATAGTTTTAAGCCTTGAAAAGTTATCCTTGGCTAAAAATATGAGTGGTATTTCAAATAATTTTCAACTACACCTTAGCATCGTAGGGACATTTTCATGTGATTTTTAACTCATTTCTGTGGTCGCTATATAAACGATAATTCTTGAGAATAAAGCGGCTATGTCCAAAATGAAGACATAAAAATAGCTAATATTGTAAAAGAACCACATCAGATTCACCTCCCTCAGTGAGGAGTCCCAGAAGGGAATTAGCTAGGGCTTTCCTTTTTCTTTGTAAAAATGTAAGAGTGTTGTGGAGATCTAGCTTAAGGCCGTAGTTGCGAAGTGCATGACAGTGTTAGATAGGTTCTTTGCAGTAATGGAAAGGAATTCTTTGGAAAATAGCCGTAGTATTGTTCTACAGTAGTACATATGTCCTCTGCAAGGGACAAAAGCAATTATTGTGGAGAGGTAGGCCGTAGAAGCTGTCGTCTATTAAAAGGAGGCAATCATCCAATCGGTAAAAGCAACTGTGGAGAAAAGTAGCCCTTAGTAGCGTAGTGAAGAAGTGCATAGAAACCTTGCAATAGACGAAAGCAAGTATATTCTGAAGAGCTAGGCTGTAGTGGTATAGTGTGGTATAGTGATAGCCGAGATAGCTACCTTGTAATAACGAAGGCAATTAGTACATACTAAGCGATTTTTTAAAACATTTCACAATAAAGAACTGCGATAAAATATTGCTTAAAATCATTTTAAGAAATTGTAAAAAAGTTAAAAAACTGATGACGTTTAGACGTTCTCGAGCGTCACTATCAAAGTGTGTTAAGGTTCATTAAATACAAGATAAAACAATGGATAATTAAAAAGAACAGAGACATGTATAAATATGTTACAAGTTAAACAAAGAGTTTAGCCCTGATTCACTCTGCGTATTTAAATTAGGCTTGAGGTATTTGAAGGACAACATCTCATAAACGAGGCAATCAAATTTCGCGCGGCACAGAAGCCTTTAATGAGGAATGCGCTAAGTTGATTATCCAATTGGCCTCATAGATTCCACCATTAATATTTTTGTTCAAAATGTTTCAGTAAACAAGTCAAAAAAGAAAGCTGATGATGGCAGCACAATCAGAATAGCTAATCCCTTTAAAGATCAGATAGCCGCCAATGGGGTCCGTAGGCAATTGAGTGATCTCAGTAATAAGATTGCCCACACTTTGCAACCTATTTTAAGGCGGCCGTCCTGCGCACGCGCACGTCGCCGCCTCATAAAATGGTTGTTTTTTGTTTTTCATTTTCGTCGTCGTCGTAAGTCACTTGACTTAGTCCTCTTGGTGTCGCGCGGCCAACAGCCACAATTACACATCAGGCTTACTAAGTGAATAGGTTACAACATTAGCTTGTTTTGCTAGCTTTGAATCTTCAAGACAATTTTCTCTTTTTATAGTATCCATTTTCTCGATTTCGGAAAAGAAGTCACTGGATTTCCGTGAATATCTGAACTTCGCTGCCTTCAGTGATGAGGCTAATTAAATATTCAAAATGAAAATGGACCTTTGAACGACAATGACATTGCTGTTATAACAAGAGGCTGCAAGTAGCCTGCACTCGTGCCGTTAAGATCCAAATGGAACGCTTGCCTGTTAAAGGCTGAAAAATTCAAAACAACTAGAACAGTGTTATTCACGACAATCGACTGCATCTTTATGGGGAGTACATGTAGTTATCACATACTTACAATATTTTGACAGCAACATAAGCAGCAGTTATAGAATTATAGAGATCTTCCGTTCGTCCACAGTTTTATGCTACCCAATTTTAATTTCCTACGGCTCCAAGTTCTCTGAAGGCCACATAGGCGCTCAGTGTTCTTTTTGGTTCACTAGTTACATTAAATTAATGCATGCGCCACACTATGAAAGGGTAACACAAAAATAATCCGTGCGTCAATCAGGGTCATTTCATCATCATGGTATGGAAGGTCAAGTATCGTGGGCTCAAAAAATCTCTTATCTTGTGCACTATAGCGACACGAAAAAAACAAAAATAATAAGAAAAACTGCTGGTATTCCTTGACTCGTCGCCGTATACACGGCACGAGTATTGACGTAAACAGTTACAGTTTTACTTAACACACTTCAGGAACCCAATCGATTTAATCAGTTTTCAAAACCAATCTGTCAAATACCGGACATTCTCCTCGTGAACAGTCACGATCAGGAGCCCATTACCTGTTACGATTTTGATCACGTAGCGCAGAACTCACTGTCTGTCACCGGTAAGAGGCCTTCCGGACGAAAACACGGTTTATCTGTCTCCGGAAACCAAGAACTACTAAAGTTTCATTTCAAGTTTAGCAGAGTTTAAGAAATATTTTTTCCTTAGCAGGGGAAAAGGAGATTGTTTGGGGGGGAGGGGGTTGAGAGACTATCGGCCGCCTGTAAATTCTTCAGAATTTCTTGTTGTGAGCAAAAAATTGGAGCAAGACTTAAAGCCGAAAGAAATCAAGCTGCGTATTTTAAAACAGCAGTGCGTTGTTTTTTTTATTCTCATGCGATCTGTGTGATGCAGGTTATGTTGGCCATACAGCTCAACATCTACACCAGCGCGTTTCTGACCACAAAAATTCGGCAATCGGCAAACATTTCTTGGAGGCTCAGGGTGACAAAAATCTTTTGAATAAGAGCTAATTTCGCATTTTAAGAAAGTGCCACGGGAAATTTGATTGCCCGTTTATGAGATATTGTCACTGACAGGCTTGAACGGAATTTAGACCCATGACCTTTGCGATAGCGGTGCAGCGCTCTAACCAATTGAGCTGTCAAGCCAACTGGTATCGCAGAGGTCATGGGTTCGAATTCCGTTCAACCCTAGATTTTTTCAGGTTGTTCTTTTATCAACTGCTTAAGTTGATATCTTTAACTGCGAGGGTCGTCATCATGTCTTCCTTCATCGGTAGTTCACATATATGAGTGTTTCATATACACCAGTTTGAAAAAACGTTGTCGGGTGAAAAGTATAAACGATGGAGAATGCGACACAATGGAACTCTGGGAAGATTGCAGGGGCAACTTGGTTACTGGGTTTCTTTCTGTTATATTTAAAATATTTTCATTGCAAGATAATTTCAAGAATAAATTGAGGCATACTGTATTATTATAATGTGTACGTGCCTAAGGCCGATAGAGGCATGTTTTCACGCTTCCCAGAACACCATTGGGTCGCGTTATCAATGATTTACGTCTTTTACCCGACAACGTTTTTTCAATTGGGTGTATTCACTTCTATAACTCAGTATTTCTGTAAACAGTTTCGCGGGCTTTGCGAAAGTGACTATCCGGTAACTTGTTTTGGCTAGTCAGAGTCTGTATGTTAAGCAGTCCAAGAAAAGTTAAAATTTTCGATAAATATTCTAGGCAACTTGCCAGTATGAACTGTGAGACCATTGGTTTCATTTTGTTAATGGACAATGGAACCCTTTTTATTAGTTTGTTTTGCTACTTATTTGCTTCGTTGGCTCTTTGGAATTTGTTAGAGAAAACGCGTCACGTTTGTAAGGCACTGAGCGTGCTATAACCGTCGTGATTGGCGTTTGGCGGAGTATTTTCAGTTCTAGTCCATTTTAATTACTTTTCGATTAGCGGACACGTTTTAAATTGTTTTAGGATTGCTTTTAGTGGAACTGGAGTCCCGGCCTTAATCACCGTGGCTTCTTTATATTAATTTAACAGCGCTAGAAACGACCAAGAATTTTTGCCAATCATAACGCGTTGCAGAAATCTTCTTTTTTGCGGCTTGAATTACAGTTGATACCAGCCACTGCCAGCACAGTGTGCAGAAGTGATGATTAAAGCTCAGTTGAAAAAATAGAACGTCTTCGGTCCATCAGCTTTTCTGAACCTGCGTATAGTGACAGGTTTCGGCTCTAACCATAGCTGAAATGTAAAAATGTATCGTAAGAGCCGAACTTCACCAAACATTGTACAACCCAGATACGACTACCAAACCGAGAAGCTCCCTGCAAACTGTAACGCTTACCCTTGCTTCGATTTTAACTTAGAGAACCCAAAAGAATTCCTAAAACACATCCCTAAAAGTACGTGATAACTAAACTACTAAAAACAGCGATGCCTGTACGAATTCTTTGACTTGCTGCATTTCAACTTGTACCCTTAAACTTCAAGTTCAGTACATGAAGTAACTGTCTTAGCGGGAGTACAATCGCAAGCCTTATTGGGCAAGTTCACTATGGCTTAGAGATTCAATATTACGTTAAGGGTAAATAGCCCCTTTTCATACATGATTGATACTCAAATGCCCTTAGACGATCGAACTGAGTTTTTGTTAAACCGCGGCTTCGTAATTGGCCTTGTAATCAAATGAAAGTAGCAGATTCAGTCGCAAATCCGTCTTTTCCCAGTTGAGTCTTACCAATGCGGCCACTGGCTTAGATGAGCCAATAAGCACCAGGTGAGGAAACGATGGGTTCGGTAAAGTTACAACTCTTCTCCTCCAAATCAAGATTGTACGTTCTTTCCGGTGACGTTAGCAATACAATCATCTTTTGTGAAGATAACGGACGACACGTTTAAATTTGATGGCTGAAGTTGCAAGTGTTTGGGGGACAAAGGTTATGAATCTGCAGGGCTACCGCTCATTAGAGTCAACCCTTGTCCGTTTGTTAAGACAGAAAAAATTGTTCTTTCCGAGCTAAATCTTTCTCTCGGAGCAGATCACCTCTTTCTTATACACCCCCATCTCAGTTGGGCTGAGGGGGATAACCTTACATTTGATTTTCTTCTGGGCCCGGTTGTTTGAAAGTCGGTTACCAGGGTTACCGTTAATCCAAGATTTCAAGTTAACCACGGTTTCTGTTTCTTCCGATTTAAATCTTTTCTACTGCTAAGCATACGTCACATGCTGCATGTAGCTGAATTCAAATGTTGGACGAAATACGTTTAAAGGAATCTACTCCACTAAGCAATAAAACTGGATGTAAAGTTGTCGCTAAGACTAGGCTAGCTTAATTAAATGTGCTTTGAACAACCATGTCCGTTGTAGAACGCTCTCAAAACTTTGCTGGTTCCAATTGTTTATCTGGTATGGCTTCACAGATTTCTCTTACCCCACCCCTGAACTTAGAGTATTAGCAATTCGTATTGCTCTCACTTTCGTGTGTCCGCTACATCCGATAAGTTGGCAATAACTACCTCAACGTGAAATATAGTCGTTCGCAAGGAATCCACCGATTGCTGTTCTGTATTTTCTGGCCTATCTGCCTAATCCGTACACATTCTTAGTTTTTTTCATATATTTTTTTTATACTTCCAGGCCCGTAGCAAGGCTGAAATAACTGGACGGGGGCCAAGCAAATTGGCCGGTCAAAGCCCCCCCCCCACCCCAACAAAGTACAGACGTTAACAAATAGGTCGTAAGGCATACAAAAATTCATGACAGATAGATACTAACACTGTTCACAATGCCACAGTTTGTCGATTTCGTCAAAAAGGACACCTTTATGGGGGAATTGTTCGTTGAAAATTCGCCGAAATGCTGCTTCCTGTTTGCTTTTCGCCGACAAAGTTGTTGGCAACATCCACCAGTTTTATAGCATCCGTTTTACAAAAGTATCCTTAAAGTTACAAGGTTTGTTAAAATTCAAACATTTCGAAAGCTAAGCTACGAATTTCGGACTTGTTTTACCTTACTCTCGTGAATGTTTATGTAACGGTTGTCACTCGATTGGTGAGATAAATGTAATTTTGTTCCTTAGACTTGTTTTACAACAATGGGATTAAAGCTTGCAGCAAATACACAGCAGTCGCTTAGCTATTAAAGGTTTAGCTATTAAGGTCCTTCACATTCTTTAGCTATACTGCCAGGGTCAAGGTGGTATGGGTGAAGAAAGACATTCGTAAAGAACCTGGGCGACTGAAATGTGCGGTGGGCTAGTAGTTTTTGAAGCCCACTTGCCCGGTGGCTGGCGACTCAACAGATGTCGAACCCTGTTAAAGGTTGTGAAATTATAAAAGGAACTTTGAGAATCAGCATTCAATACTAATTGTTGCACATTAATTTGTTTTAGTAATGTATTTTTTGGCACATTAATTGTAATGTTTTTTAATCTTCCAAAGATTTTGGGGGGGCTCGAGCCCCCCCTGCCCCTCCCCCTGCTACGGGCCTGACTTCAACAGCTGCCATTTTAGTTATTTTACTTAAAAACAATTTCAAGCTTGTCAAGGTTTTTAAATGTTTTTTAAAGGTTTTTTAAATCTTCTTCTGCCCATGAATTGCCCTTTCGAATCTTAAGTGCGCAAAGTTTGAGTCTTTAGATGAAAAGCTGCAAAAACAAACACATAAACAAACAAACAAACAAACAAAAAACACAAAAGATATTAGCATATTCCGGGGTGCCGGAGAAGGTTGCTCCTCCCAGGCAATCTGCGGCACTAGACAAGGATGTTAAATTTTTTAATGTAAAAGAAAAGGTGCGAAGAGGAATAACAAATGGCAAAGGTGTCATGGTGTGACGTACTACAAACGTCAATCTGGGTTCAGCAGTCTAGGTGATATTTTAGTTTTTAAGACAAAGAAAAAATAGCCATGCTCTTGCCATGGAAAAACATGTGGCGGACTATTTCCCTGAAATCGTGTTCCTTTTGATCAACGTTAATGCAGTCACCACTTTGCCGCATATGTAAGCTTGTAACCTACAAACTTTCACTTTTGAAAATGCATAACCCGTTGTCGAAATCGAATTAACATTTCAAAGATTCAACGGCAGTCACCGCTTGAACAGTCTCTCTAGCAACAGTATTCTCCGGCTGGACCAGACTTGGTAGCAGTTGCAGTTGTGACGTGTACTTACGTAATGCACCGTTCAATTCGAAACTTCAACATCCCCCCTCCCCTCCTGGGCATTTGAGCTTGTGAAGATTGGTTCGTTCAAATTCCTGCCTCTTTGGGTTAAAATCGTGTTCAAATGCCCTACCCTCAAGTGCCGGCTTTGATTGTCAAATGCCCCTCCCAAAGAAAAAAGTGTTTTTAATGGGAATAAAACAAATACATTATGAATTTATTTTGGTGTATGGTCTTATAAATGTCACTTTTATATGGCAATGTAGTCGCCTTTACTGAATGTTCTGGTCATTTGAGAGTGAGTCAAGTCAATACCACCCAATTGTACTAAAAACGTAGTCTTAATGCTAGTATATTAAGGCAATGATAAATGTGGTACATGTACATGACTTGTTTCTCGGATTGCAGGAGAGGGTGGTAAGGCGCTGAACAAACAATCTCAACTTGCAACCCAACAGCGTTGCGCGACAAATTCAAAAAAGAATTAATTTAGCGATTTTTTTCTCCACTATATCGCCGATCACTTCCGCTTTTGCCCGAGATACCGAGTAAAGGCCAGAATTTTGACTGCAGGGACTAACACTTCGCGCCAGCGGTGAAGTAAAGGATTGTTCAAAATCGGTCAATAAACTTTCTACTTTTCTGAAAACCTCCCGAAGCACTAACCGTTTATCTATCTTAGAGTGGTGTCTGATTTTGAGGAAAATGAACTAACGAACTGAAGTAAGAGGAACTGGGTCTTATGGGGTTAACCACAAACTCAAAGCTTTCAAAGAGTGTCAGGTGTCAAAACAAATCAGGTTTCTTTCACAGGATCCAAAATTTATGTCAACCACAAGCTGTCGACTTCGCCGCGGAATCTTTATCAAGTGATGGAGTTTGACGTTTTGTCACGTGAAGTTGAAGTTGACGACTATCGCATAACTTTAAGGATTTTTTAGAGTGTGAGCAAAATTTTACTTGCTATAAAAGGACGATAACCCGCGAAAACAACACACACAATAAAACAAAATAGCAGAAATTTTATTTACTGATCGTCAACAAAATTCTTTTCACAACCATCACAAGACCCAAAATTTAACCGTTAACCGTCAAAGCTCCCCCCCCCCAACCCACCACCAGTGAGACCCTGACAAGGCTAAAAGTAAAAATGTATGTACCTACTTGAAAAAACCTTGTCGTGTAAAAAGCATGTACGATGGACGGTACGACCCAATGGTTTTCTGGGAAGCGGGATAACTTGCTTCTATTCTGAGACACCGTGGAAAACAGGATACCCAAATCCACTCCAAACCCTTTTTAGGAGTGAAACTATCTTGAATATAAATATATGGGACTGAGTAGCAAGCTTGTCAGTGCTGTCTTCTCAGAATTCCATCGTGTTGCATCGTTCATAGTTCATCCTCTGCACCTGAGAACGTTTTATCAATCAGGTTTTCATTCAGAGCATATCGCACTGGCATAGTCGTACTCGGTGATGTTCTTTTAGTCTTTTAGTTTAATATCTTCCGTACAAACGGAACATCGACCGTGAAAAACAAACCAGTTCCTCCATGAAAGGTGCATTTTATTTATAATAACGTGATGGGCTATTCAGCATTGCAATTTAATTTAATGATACAACTATTGTAAAACCGTACTTAAATGATTCTGAAAAAAGTTATTTCACAGTCCAAATGGTTTACGCTGAAAACCAATGGTTTCTTGCCCCTTTTGTGAAGGGTTCACCAAAATCCTCTTGAACCAGGACACCACTGATCGTTTGATTAGAATTTAATTTATGTCCGGCAATCACTTTCAACCTTTAATTTCCAAGAGTACCGAGTTCAATATAAGAAAAAATTCTGAAAAATCGTTTTGTAAAATATCTTGAAACAACAGTACCAGATGAAAATACTGCTCAGTGGCTTTCATTTGAACGGCCACACTTAGGATTTCTGAAAACTCAAAAGTTATAACTTCATTAACTAAAAACGCCCGGATTTCAATCTGGGTCCCAACCCCCTCCCCCCTCCCCGAAAATGCGGAGCGCGAGACTAGAAAAGGGGTCTCAGCGTTTGCGTCTTGCGCTTCGACGGTCCGTGAAACCTCCCCTTTCCCTCGCAAATAATCTCACAAATAGTCTTCTCCCCCTCTTCTCCGGAATTCCCCCTCTGACAACTCCCGGCTCTGACTGTTCTGGGCAGCTCAGCAAACGCCAAGCCTAAATACATTGAAACAATTACTTTTTAAATAATCACTAAAACTTTTTCTATCACTGATTTTCCTGCTAAAACGTTAAATATCACCGGCAAGGGAAAGCGCCTTTCGAAGACAATTAAAGTATAAAACAGCTGTCATTCACGTTGTATTAAGAGGGACAATAGTCTCTGATACTGTAAAACTTTCGCTAGGTGCGGTCCGCGATCGCACAGCAGCTGGAGCCGTGTGTGCGAAAGATGTTGCAGAGGCAAAGCTCGATCCATG
>Ga0126336_10002235_pt1 | contig 10897 bp, 5 predicted proteins | sample SidCmetagenome_FD_92530 | JGI IMG/M metagenome (GOLD analysis project Ga0126336, IMG submission 92530) | Coral microbial communities from El Islote,Puerto Morelos, Mexico - Siderastrea C C metagenome | ecosystem: Host-associated > Invertebrates > Cnidaria > Coral | place: El Islote,Puerto...
ATAGCGAAGCCAGTTGACAATTTATGGTAAACGTGTGGCCGCAAAGTAACGAAAAAAATTGTTTGCTGCAAAGCCTTTATATATTAATAGCATAATATATAATATAATATATAAGGTACCGCTTTTTAGGCGAGCAAAATAGATTTTCAACTGCTGTCGTGGCTTTTGCGCAGAATTGTAAAACCCTGGGGTCAATTTGGCAGTTAAAAACGAGCGCATGGACCCGCTGGGGTTAAAAGTCGCTTTGAGCAAATTGCACATGCAAAAGTTCACGCCTGGCGAAAGTCAGAGGTTAATCTCCCCCGGCATTAGCAGTTACGCCCGCTAAAGTGACTATGTCACGAGAATTTTTATGGCGTTTTGTCAAAACTGCGCTAAATGTTATGACCAAGCACCTTCGCCCACACATGAAATGCTCCGCTCCTAGAAAACCAAGGGAAAGACATCAACTGAATTTTTGCAAGTAGAGCAAACCACAATAAGTTGTCAACGATTTTTACAAGACAATTTCAGAATGTGCAAAAAGTTAGCCCAGCATTTTCAAGTTGTAATTCGTTTCCTTTCTAGCCATCATTGGCCAAAGACACTTATTATTAGTTTCGCTGCACTAGTATAGTGTCTTCGAACAAAACTGGATCATTATTTCTAGGGTTTCGTTGATGTAAGTGTGACTTTGGCTTTTCAAGGTGTTGCTGAGCTGACAGAGTCTCTTTAAGTTTATGTAAGTGAACTCGTCTCTGAAGAGAGAGCACAATTGGCTCCTGAATACTGAAGTTTGGCAATGTGGTGTCACATGACAAAAATTGATTTCCTCATGTGCATAATCAAATTCTGTAAAAGTTAAAGCCCGACTGACCTGGTCATAGAGTTTACAGCTGAATCAAGGAAGTTCTTCTTCTTGTCTTGGGGCACACAGGTCGCGTGTATAGTTTCCGTGAACTCGGTGACCGCAGTATTTTACAGACAAACTGAGGTTGTAACACTTGATTCCAGTCCGAATTGCTCGCTCTCTAGCACAACTATATAACTCAAAACGTCGGTGATTAATTTTTTTGTCAAGTATAAACCTTCCTACGTTTAAAGCCCACCTGCATCGGTAACCATCGATGTACGTAAGTTACAACGTTTATAGTTCTTATTAAAAAGCATCGCTGACTCATAAATCGGATTAACTTATAATGACGCGGTCTCAAGTTTGGGATGTAAAGTCTAGAAGGACCTCTGTTAGTAAACTCTAACCAAGTTTCTTTTGCATGAGTCATCAATAAGGAATTGACTGACAATGATAACTTTTATCCCGTACTAAAAGGTAGTTAAAGTTTTGTTATTAACGTTTTTGTTTGTTGTTATCTCTAAGGTTAGAATTTAGCGGTTATTGCCGTAATATTTAGACCGTCATTCAAACTTTATACTTGATATTTCTGAGTAATGTTAAAGGACTATTAACACCTACGTAGGGCGTTGGGTACGGATTAGGACATGGTTTGGAACAGGACGTCACGTAGTCTCCAAACATGTATTGATCAAAGTTACATTTTTCATTCCTTCCTTTTTTCTGCTGTCCGGGGGCGTTTTATTTGATTACAATACGGGTCAAAGAAAACGTCAAAGCTATATTATTAACCAGTACTTGGAAGTCAATTTCAATGTTCTTTCACCTTCTAATTCATCCTGTTTTCGTCGTTGGTTTTTTTTCTATCTTGGCTATCAAAATTTGACTCGTTAATTCCACCAGCACATCAAAGTACTTGGCTCATCGGTGGCGGTGTGTTAACGGGGATCTGTTGATTGTATCCTGTTTTTGGCGGAAGTGGCATTTATTAGAAACGGAGTGTTTATTATCAGGGGAGAGGTCTATCACGAAATTAGCTGTTTAAGTCATCATGCAATTTGTACTTAAGCTCAAAGAAAAAACGACGCGTAAACAAATAAATCAACGTTATAAAACTTCACTTTTTAATAAAAACACCTTCTTTCTTAATCAACGCCTCCTCTAAAAATAGGGCAAAACGGGTCGATTAGTTAATCAAAAGAATAAAAGTCCCCATGACAGCGGAAAAATTCACTGACAAATATATTTAGCGTTGCGGATCAAGGTTTGGAGAATAAGTTTTAGTTAATTTTTGGAATAATTTTAGTTGGAATAATTTTAGAATCTTCGATTATTGTTTTATTTTCCTTTTTTTGCTTGGTATCACTGATTCTGATAATGGTGAAGCTAATAAAATTAGATTGAGATCAAAATCATGGTTAAATCATGCACTGTAAACTTGAGTGGTTGCACCTTTCGTCTCAATGAATAAAGCCCTTAGCTGTTACGCTTCGAATACACGCTGTTGAAAAGTACTTTGACACTGTGCTGATCGCTTTTCTTTTGAAAATTGAAAACAAACTTACGTTGATGTCTTTCTTTCAGTCATAATCACTGTCTCATAACTCTCTCTGCCCTTTTTAGCGTTAAAACTAATCGTTAGGGAATATCGAGTAAAAAATTGAAAGTTTTTTTTATATACGTGTGCAAATTTTAAAGTTCAAAAACCAGACGTTCCAAGGCTGCTGCCTCTTCCTCAGTGGTCAAGGGGCACTGAAAATATTGTGCGTCATAACCTTCAAAACGGAACAAGACAAAACAAAAAACTACAAAGTTATTTGCACGCACTCACTTTGAGTCTTTTAAAGAGAGCGCGCACCACGAAAGAATAAAAAAAAATTTTGCGAAGTTATTTGCGCACATTGACTTTCAGAGCGTTATATGAATCAACCAGTGTAAAGGCCCAATCGGTGCAATGTACGATGGTGGAATATCAATTGAACCTCAAAACGGCGCCTTTCAACTGCATCCCTGAAGTCAGTTCTGATGACAGACATCAGCATGTCACCAGTGCCTTTCGAGGTCTTAAACAAGACCCAATTTTAACCCATCGAAACCAAGCTCTCTTGAAGTGTCATTAAAAATTAAGAATCAAAATTGCTGCGTCGTTCAGGGTTCCAACTTATTTTAACGGTGTATTTTCAAGTGAAGGTGTATCGCCTGCTTTGCTTGCGTTTTGAAATGGAAGAGACAGCGAGCAAGCAAAAAAAAAAAAACAGCAAAACAAAGACCATGCGTCTTGCTATCCTTCAAAATTTATCGCCGAAATCTTTTACCAGGTTGTTTAGGTTTATAATTATAAAAATTTAAAACGTCAGTTTTCACAGTAAAATCGAGGTTTCATTAAAAAAGAAAAAAACTCTATACCGAACCATGTTTTGCGCTCTTTTTTAAATGATGGAATGTTATGCAAAGTCGGGTTATCTTATGGCAGAATCTCAGTAACACGAATCCTGGTTAATTTGGATCTTTCTGATCTCTCGCGAAGTGGAAATAAGAAAGGGTTCCCTGCTTTGCTCTGTTACAGTATTTTGAACCCAGATGACGCCAGCGTTTTATTGTTTCCCCAGACATTTCAACTCGAGTCGAGTCATAACTTAAGGTTACATATATATGGCGAATCCTTTTGAAGAGTGTATCACCGTTACATAACTCAAGTCTACTATACCTTTTATTCGAGCTCCCACTTTGAGCTGGGGTCATTTAGTTGTATATTTTTGTCAGTAAGCGGATTGAAGTTCCTATCTCCATTATTCCGCCACATCTTTACTTAACCACTCTTTTAAAACTATTGAAGTTTTTGAAAACTGGGACTTAAAACATGAAGTGTGGGGTTTGGTTTTTGTGGTGTACCGCGCTACGAAATTAACATTGATACAGTTTATCCTTCGTACCAATGCAATGTTGTGCGATTCCGTATACGAACGAGCCCGATCTCATGTATTATATAGAGATAGGGGGAAAAGGGCGAATTGAGAAAACGAGCGCGAAAAACCCGTGGTTGCCATCTTTTCCCCAGAACCCGCACGCCTTATTTTCGCGTTCCATTCCTAATTTTTGTGCCGTCCCTACTATCTGAGAGCCTGAAACAGGTTACCAATACTTAAACCACAGCTTAACCAAGGAGAAGTTCTTGATTTTGTCTCCTTTGCAAAGAGCGGAGACAGTAAATATGAAGTAATGTCAGTGTCATGTTGCAGCGAATGCAAAATAATATATGTGAACATGGTTGCGAAAACAGTTTGTCAATACAGGTTTCTAAACTTGCGTTTACCGTGTAAAAGGCCGTTTATACATCATTACAGGATTAGAAGCCAGGTTTCTCGGATTCATCACCCTTCATGTCGAGATTTCGACTTAGTTGTTATGCACTTGAACATCCAGCCTCCAAAATTTACATCGTCTTTGTATATTAATAAATGCAATCACTCCGACACGTACCTTCGATGTTCTAGTTTATATATTCTGTATTCTTGTTACCTGTCTGTTTGACAATGGATTAATATTAAAAGGAGAAATTAGATTTTTATCGCCGAATGCGGTAATCCAGTAACGGCCGAGACAGGTTTTATTTTTTTTTATTAAGAACAGTGCAAAAATGTGGTCACAAAATTTTCATGACAGTACTATTTGTTGGATTTCGCTTACAGTAAGCGAACGCCAATAAAATTGCATTCAGACAGTTTACCGTAAAGATAACGGTTTCGCAACTTTCGATGAGGCTGTAGTTGTCCAGATATCTTGTTTGCGAAATTGCAAGAGTAAGTAGAATCAGATAGGCAATCATGATTACAGTTCATTAAAGCGAATGCAGTTAGTTTCTAATAACAAAAAAAACCTAATATAGTTCGTTCAGTGCTGTACGGCGCGAACGAAATCAAGACCTACTTACACGGAGCACTTTGGCCAGAATGCATCTCATTTGGAAAAACCTCTAAAATAACGCTCAGTTTTGTTTCTCCAATTCCCAAACAGAACTTACCTTAAATTATGGAACGTAAAGAGACTTCTTTAACTGGTCAAACTGTCGATTATTTCAGAGGGAATCTTTTGTTTTCAATTTCACCAAGTTCACGACCTTGTTTACGTATAGCAGTTCTGAAAACAAAGAGACGACCTGATTATCCATTACCACCACATGCAAATTTAGATATCAAACCGCCATAATGATTAAAATTCCACTCTTCTCTGGACCATACAATAAGACCAGCAAAGTTTTGCGTAAACAATATAGCAAATTCATCGGTATTACGATTGCAATCGCCTTTGTACGAATAAAAAGCAAGAAAAAAGAACCACATTAATTTCGCACCTTTGGCAACGACGCGCAACTGCAAAATCGTTTCAAGTTAGTCGGCGCAAAATACGGAACATAACGGTTGGACAAAAAAAATATAACAATTCAGATAACTGGATTTATTTGCACGATCAATATTTGGTTGCCCAATACAACAAGATCTAGAGCGAAATGTTTACACTAAAGGTTTCGTTCAGATGCCGGACTAGTTTTTCACCACATTGAAATTTTTTTCTGTAAATAATATGTCGGTTTATTTTACACCTGAGGAGTGAAACTAAAGCATCATATTAAAACAAAAGAACGCCTGTAATGAAAGAGCATTATGTTTTAAGAAGGAAAATAAAAAAGAACTACTGTCAGCTTGCGCTTCTTATGAAAACTCAGTCAACAAATAATGGGGGGCAGTCGATACAACTGCTTAGCCGCGGACGGTTATTTTTCAGTAGAGTTGTTTAAAAAGTGATACATGAAACAGGATTATTCACATTTATTCATTGTTGAATTCCGAATGATAATATGAAATACGAAAAGAAAGTTTACATTTTGTTTTCAACATATTTTGAAAACTTGATAGAGTCACGCAGGTGTAGTGGTCAGCGCCTCGGGCTTTCTATCAGAAGACTGGAGAGTCGGTGGTTCAAAAATTTGGATTTATCAACTTGGTAAGGTAAATTTGCCACCATAAAAAAAATTCAAAATCTGACATTTCAAGCGTTAACCCTTCGTCAGAGCTTATAAAGGGATCGTGGGTTGTGTGTGTGGTTCACATGTAGCTAGGACAGTGGAGCTACGCTATCAGAAACATGGCAACGTAAAAGCAAGAATAAACTAGATGAATCAAAAGCGTTCGTTGATTCCATGGGGATTAATTAAGAGTGCCCGAATTGAAAGATGAAGTTTTGCTCCAATTTTTTTTGTGGCTTTGCCCTGATGTAGGGGAAGACCGCCGTCCGTCATGCGTTGGCTAGAATGGTCAGGAGGATTGAAATGTCGAGAGACTAAATCAATTGCCTGTCACCTCAATCTACCTGATCATTTAGGAATTTTTTACGGTAGCCAATTTACCTTATCAACTCAGTTGATTAATTCAAATTTTTAAGTTTCCTTTCCTCACCGACGCAGCACCGCAGTTTTTTTTAGAAACTAACCCCTCCCCCCTGAGTCTAAGGGCATAAATTATTGTTTTAAACCGCTAAAAACAGAAAGCGAACGCGAAAGGCTACGTAAGACCCATCCATTTTTTTGCAGTTATTTTATCACGGGAATGATATCCGAGGGATTTTAAAGGATTTTATTTATCTCTCTTATCGGATTTTGTGGCGGTAACTTTTTAGGAGTAACAAACTTTAATGCCGTGGGATTTTAAAGGGATTTCAGATCCCACAAATCGAATTTTGCAGCGGTTTCCTTTGAAACTACCATAAGCATGGCATGTAAACAGTATATACATATGCCCGCAAACACTTCTGGTCAGTAAAATAGTGTTCGTCCTCTCTATATTCCTCGTCACAAAGAAAGGCGCGTCAGTATCAGCGAAATAATGTTTTAGACTGAAATTGCCAGATAAAATGACCAGATATATAAACTTAATAAACTGGCGTAAGTTTTTTGGCCTTTTCTTGTTTCACGCAAAATATGTCACAACTTTGTCAGGATTGTCGTTAAACCTGGAGGGGATTAGATTTAACTGAACATACTTCAAGTGGCAGTGGGGGCAAAACAATGTTGAAGAGTGAGCGAACACTGAAAAACAGTCTCCTTTTTCTCTACTCGCAGAGGAAGATGGAATCTCCAAAGGAGCCTATCCTCGTACTGATTCACGAAAGGGCAGGACTTCGTACCAGCTGATGCAAAAAATACGGACTGCAGTCTTGAGTGAGCGAGAAGTTTTGCCTCTCTATCCTTCACTGATATTAAATCTTTGTTTCCGTTTAATATGGTTTATCTAAAATTCATCAGAAAAGTGTGACGAGCGTCTTACTTGTGTTAATAAAATAAGAGATTATATCCACTGGTCGTATAAAATTAAAATGCTAAATTTTTTGAATATTTTTTTTCTGCCGACGCAAACTGTTTTCTTGTCCGGTCGGTGTAAAAACAATTGAAAAGAGAGAAAAAGAGGAAGAAAGCTAATAGAAAGAAAGAGAGAGAGAAAGAGAGAGAAAAATCAGTTTTTTAATATATATATTTCCACTAGCCATTAGACTGGAAAAGGAAACTATACAACTCGTGCAAGGCCAACCGGTTTCAAGATGGTCCATATTGTAATCCAGTCACATCGCTTCCAACTACTCCCAGATCACTTGTTTTCCCTCCATTTACCCGGTTATTATCTTAGAAAATAAATTTTATTGTTGATATTGGATTTTGTGAAACCCAGGGGACAATGACGTTAGTTCGACGAGGATAGTGACAAAAGTAACTGAAGTCCTTGGCATACATTCGCGAAGAAACACTGCGCACTTGTCAATACGTTTGCATTTTTTGTTTCATAACAGGTGTTTTCTGTATCAGGGAATCAACATGGTTACATGGTTTTTAGTTATTACTGCTGAGAAAACCAAACCGTTGTTTTTTGTATGAAAGTAACGCTGTCTTGACTGTAATATCATTTACCGTTTCCTGGTATGTTTTGAGAATCGTATGTTTACTTAATAGGTATGTTTGGCAGTTTCGTGCATATTAGAGTTTGACGGAAAAGCCCCTCTTCATAAAGAGATTAGATTGTTAAACGTTTAATGCATTGCCGAAATGCGACTCTTAACAAAAGCTGTTGTTACAACTGCTTTTTTATTGGACGAGAGGAAATCATCTTGCCAACAGCTAAGATGGAAATTACTCTGTATGTAATGCTTTATTTTTTCGCTCTCATCTGATTAGCATGGAAGGCTAAAAAACTAATACAGAAAAAATAATTGGAATAATTGGATGTCGTCCGGTTTTGCGACGCTAACACGAACGAAAACACATAGAGAAACAAAGTTGTTCACGGAATCGAAAAAGTCAGTTGTTAGAAATTGAAATCTTTCATTTATCAATGAGAAAGGATATTTTTTAAAGTACCTGAACTATATTTTAACTGAGATTTGCAGACGAATGTAAAAATAGAATTAAGGTGTTATTTTTCCAAAATTTGTTTCTTCATCTGTTGCCTTGAACTTTGCTACTGCTTAGCAACAACAAACGTGTTAAAAGTCGTTGTTTACGACGTAAGAGTATAATCTTTGGCTACCGATCTTTATTAAAATACAGAACGAAAACTCATATTTTATATTATGACAAATGTAGACAACAATTTATAATTGCTGGAAAATAAGACACGATCGAAGAAAGTGTCTTTTTCGAGTGTCATTTCAGGAAGCAAAGAGAGGATAGAACATATGAAGCAAAATATCAGCAAAATTACATAACAGCGCCACGTTTTTTCTTGTCATGTCACACAAGTCAGTTAATACGCTAATTTATTGTCACATAAACAGTAAAGAAAGCTTTCTAGTTGTAGTTAAGGTAGCCTAACTTAAAAGCAAAATTCTGCACAATCAAATGTGTCAAAAATTTTTTCCTTTTTTTCTCGATCAGGCCCTAGAATAAGTGAGTAAACCGAGATAAAATGATCAATATTCTATTGTGCAAAATGCTAATAAAACTGTCTAGATCTTTAAGAAAACGCCTCAAGTTAATTTTGTTTCCAAAAAATATCAAATAAGATTCACCAACCTGTATTACTCAGATAGTTCTTTTGATCCGAGAAACTCGATCCCAAGAGAGTTTTCCGCAAGAATACTGCTTTGCATATATTCCGTGTTTTAAGTTCACACATGAAAGGTTCTTATGAGTGATTACTCTCCACAGCCAGTTGAGAAACAATCGAGTTTAATTATGTTTGCGGTTCCCCGTATGTTATTTTTCTTCAATAATGGTTTACGTTCGACAAATACAATTTGAATTTCGAAGCTGGCTCAATTTATAAGTGTACGGCTCGTTTGAGATCTAAATTTGAATCATCTTTGTTTTAAAGAGCAGTCTACGTTAACAGCATAAATATAAATTTAAAAATAGAGTGTTTATCTATATCTTAAAAAGAGGAAAAACAATATCTTCTCATCAATAAAAAATTATCATGAAAATATCTTCCACGTTAGAAATTCGAAAACAGTATAAAATATCAGTGTTTGTTTCTTAAACTAGATCTCTGGGAGAACTTATTTATTTTAGACATTGAAAGTTTCTTTTTACAATTTTACTTGTAGCAAAAATTCTTCGCACGGTGGATTGCGTGAAAGCAACTCTGCCTAAAGCATTTCCGTCAATTCTTTTAATATTCAGTAGATATCAATGGTCTCTCTAATGATTTTCAGCAATGAATAGACTTGGCCTTGGTGATGACCTATTTACTAGTTTGGTAAATGATCAAAACAAACACAGCACAATATTTCGGCCGATGGATGACTATTCACTTTCTTCTTTTTTTTTTTTTTTCATTGACAGACAACTTTGATGTAGGGATAAAATATATCAACTAACACATCGTATCCGCTGGAAACGATTTATCTGCTCAGGCGTAATGTTCATAGGGAGACAGGTGTATCTTATGCGATTTCTTTTATCAAATGCATACTTCCCAAGCCTCATTCTGATCCCCAATGCCGTCTTCAGCTTCCCAGGGTGAGCGCGATCCGAAAGATAAAGAACCGCCAGAAGAGATCTGGTCTCAATTCTCGGGATCTGCGCCCGCAAACTCACATTTCAGACGTGAAGATTTGTCAAGCACATGTTGTTTGCTTATACAATACAATACAATACAATACAATACAATACAATACAATACAATACAATACAATACAATACAATACAATACCAGTTTATTCAAGATGTAGAGAAAAAATTAATAAAATACATCTTGAAAAGGAAACGCGAGGTTAACCCTATAACGTTCCCTTAAATAAAAACTTCAGCACTAACGCCAGAGATGAGGTTATGCAAAGAATTGCAACCAAAAATCAATAACTCTATTCTAAGTTTATGGAGGTTTTTGTTGTGTAAAAACGAGTTCCTAGCTTTTCTAGAACTTATCGACACGAGTTTGTCATCGTTACTTTCCCGTGGGATGGCTCAATGAGATATACACATGATGCGTGAAGTGAACGACCAATGCGGTTCACCTTCTCTCCATAGGGAAAACACCGCTTCGTCTTCAGCCCACATAACCGAATTCTTTCGAAACATGCGCTTAGAAAACTCGCAGAGGGGAACCTCACGTTATTAGACATGCAGGGCCCTTATATATGGAGACAAGACAGAGTTTATTGCAATGGCTTAAAGCAGCAAGACACGAGACTGAAGTTTTAGGATATAATTTAATTCTTTATTAAGCAACATCACACTTTGATACAAACTGAACTATTTATATGACTTAGTCTACAACTAGAACAGAGAAAATAGAAACTAAATAAATAGCTAATTAACGAACTAAATATCTAATTAACTGAGGGAAATACTGACAGACGAACTGACAGACTAACTGACTGACTGACTGACTGACTGACTGCCTACTGACTGCAGACTGACTGTTAACTGTCTGCCTGACTGACTTATTGGCTGACTGGTTGACTGACTGACTGACTAACTGACTGACTACTGTTCGACTGACTGACTGACTGACTGACTGACTGTCTGACCGACTGACAGACGGACTTCTGACTGATTAATGTTTGACTGACTGACTG
>Ga0126336_10002236_pt1 | contig 10895 bp, 6 predicted proteins | sample SidCmetagenome_FD_92530 | JGI IMG/M metagenome (GOLD analysis project Ga0126336, IMG submission 92530) | Coral microbial communities from El Islote,Puerto Morelos, Mexico - Siderastrea C C metagenome | ecosystem: Host-associated > Invertebrates > Cnidaria > Coral | place: El Islote,Puerto...
ATGTATGGGGGATTCGCTCTCTCCCTTCATCCTCTCTTGGTTATGATGCCCCCAAATGTGAATGTGAATTTGAGATAGGCACTAGGGGTGGTCACTTCCAGAGATTTGTCACGTCCCTGGTGGTTTTTTTTACGTCCCACAGAGTCAGTTTTAGGTGAAGGTACTGTGAAACGGGGCCTACGGTTTTTCGTCCTTATCCGAGAAGGCTAGAAAGTTTAACCGTTTACAGATGTCAGACCAAAGGCAGCAGTTTCTCCTCAGTTATTTAAAGACCCTGAGTGTTTGTCCGGCTGGGAACCGAACCCGGGCCTACTGCTGCACAGTCCGGTACCCAACGAATTGAGCTAACCAGGTGGCAAAAACCAATCGTGCACTGTCCGTTTGTTTACGTTTCCTGTGATTTGAGCTCTTATTGGATTGTTAGCGACGAAAAGTTTATTTATCGAAATCAGATAGAAGTGTACACAGTTTTTACATTCTCTTAGTTAAACCAGACTCAGTAGATGGAGATTTGACTGCGAGAGGACGCATCTGATTTGACGTTCTTTTCAGTGAACTATTGTTGGCTGAACATAATCCAAATGAACTGGAAGTAGCGTACAATGCTGGAGGCATCATGAGTCATCTGGCATTTGATGGACCAAGCAAGTGGACAAACACATTGGTGTCACGTGATGAGGCGCTACAAAAGCTGGTAAGCTGTGTTATCGCCCATAAGTTTAGAATTATTCTGTCACGTGATCAGACGCTAGAAATACTGGCACGCTGTACTGTCAGGTAAAATTGCTGTGTCATGTGATCAGGTGCTGCAAAGGGTGGTGAGCCGTGCTGTTATTGTGGTTTTCCTGTGTCATGTGATCACGCGCTACAAAAGCTGGTAGCCTGCTTGCAGGTGGTTTGAAGGTGTTTTTATCTCGGAAAACGCGGAGTTCGCGATCGCCGTCGCCATCTTGGACGCGCGCGAAAATCGGTCTGGGACGAGTCACTCGCTTTGTCACTCGCCCCAGACCGATTTTCGCGCGTGCCAAGATGGCGCCGGCGATCGCGAACTCCGCGTTTTCCGCGATAAAAACAGCCTCAAACCGCCTGCAAGCAGGCTACAAAAGCTGGTGGTTAACTGTACTGTCAGTCAAGTACTTTATCATAATCGTACACTCCAAAACCTGTTATTTAAATTTCAGGGACTGAATACACGTTTTTGTACTTTCAGAAATACAACGACCACGAAGCATTTTAGTGATCAGCCTTTTCTGCTTTACTTTTCCTTCTCTTTTAGGAGGAGACAATTGAGGAATGGGACATAACTACGCACCGTCATATGAGCTACCGGTAAGGTTAAGAACCTTTCCGCGACCTCCTTTAGCCCCTGGGAACGAGCGGGTGAATGCTGAACATCCTGCGACCTTCTGCCAAACAACACTTTTTCTAAAGCTAAAACCCAACTAATCATATAGCCAACCGTTTCAGTTCCTTTTCAAGTGGTGTTACTAACTAAGCAGAACTCAAACTTAAAACTTGTAACCACTGATAAGCACGGAGAACTAGACTTGACTAATAAGAGTAAAATTTGACAGTAAAAAAAATTGAGAAACAGGTACAGTATTTTCTCGATTAAACGCCGTGCCCAGAATAAACGCTGGGTATAAAAGAGGGAATTGTAAATAAGCCCTTCAGATGTTTATTTGTTGTATAATAAACTTAAAGTCATTGCCCCGAAATAAAATTTAAGAGACGATTTTTTTTCAATCTTTCACAAGTTATTATCTATCGTGCAATGTTTTGAAATATAAAATAAAAAGAATAGGTCCCCATGTCCGTTAACGAGATATCATCGTCTCAAGTTACCCCATAATTCCTTGCAATTTCACCTAACGAACACATGTTTATTTGATCAGTTTACGCTACTTTCCATAGGAAAAGGAAGCACATGATTAAAGCAAATCTTGAAACAATGTACTAGATGTAAAATATCGATAACAAGGAACAATTTACTAGAAGTTTTATGGCAGATGCTCGAAGTATCAGACGAAGTTGACTTAAAACCTTCCTTACGTGCGTGTTCTCGAGGTCATGATTTCATCTCCGCGAGAAACGCGTTTCTAGTAATAGTTTTTTTTTTCAAACATGTGGTTTTTTCTAACTCTTTGAACAAAGAGAGGATGAATGGTAGGTCAAAAATATTTAGAAAAAAAGATAGGTCCCCGTGCTTGTTTAAAGGCGCGGACACACGATGCATCATTGCGCGCGGCATGGTTGCACGCAATGTTGCAGATGATGGACACACGGTGAGATAGTTGCATGTGATGTTGCAGAAGTAGGAGCCGATTCTACTTCTGCAAAAGTTGCACGCAATGTTGCGCGCAGTGTTGCACCGTGTGTCCCGGCCTTAAGAGTAAATAACTATTCTTTTCTCTGGTGAGCTTAGCCTCATAGGAAACCTATTACTCCCTGGACGTGCGTGCGCTGTGAGTGCGCGCTAATGACGCAACAAATCGTGCGCAGTAAGGATGCGTAATGCAATTACAGGGGAATGACCTTAAGATTTAAAGGCAAGATACACGGCTTCCAAGAAAAACAAATAATAGCACTTTCTTAAGAAATGGTGGCCCAAATAAACTGCTGATTCAAAGAAGCGCCGGGTCCACCATGCCAAGTTTGAAATAAACGCCGGGGGCGTTTAATTGAGAAAATACGGCCCACTTGTGGCCCTCAGTTTGAAGAAATTAATAACAGAAATAAAACAGGACATATTTATAAATAAGCGGTGGGAAGCTAACCAGTTAGCTTTTTACTTGACGTACGTGTGAAAGTTTAACAGAAACACTCAGGACCACTCCACACGAATCTAGCTTGTGGCAGGGTGGAAGACGTGAAACCCGGAAACCCCTTTTTACAAGTCTATCACTCTAACCTCAAGGGCATTCAACGCTCCTTACAGACGATTAGGGCACCGTCTGGTCTGAAATAAAGAAAGAAAGAAAAGACAAAACAACAGTTTGGAACAGGTTGCGCCCGTTTTGCACGCGTTATTCAAAAACTTTTTGCAGGCCTTCACAAACAAAAGACCATGATATAGAATCCCATTATTTGCTTTTGTGGAGTCGTTCCAACCGTGTTTTGCTTTTACTAACACCTGAATGGATGATTCTTCGTTCTGTCTTTGTTATCAGTAAGTTCTACCTGTCGTACTTTGATGAATCAAACAAGGGTCTTCGAAAGTGTCTATTTACTGTCTATTAATTTTGTACTAAGTGTCTACTTTTGTTGTTTTACTCGCAGCTCGTTTGCTCCTATATTAAAGTTGATATCCGGATGTGATATAACGGCAGTTCACCACTGGGCCACCTGGGCATTGGCAAACCTGTGCAATGTAGACGGTAAGTTAGTGAGTCTGTGGAATTCCTGTTACTCCAGACCTTCAGTTTCCTTGGCCACGCGACGCTTTCGATCGTCACACTGTCAGTGAAGAGAGGTGTCAGTGAAGAAACGGTCTTCAAGGATATCCAGTTTTCGGCAGTCCGATTGGTTATCTGCTCAAAGTTTACATAAGATGCAATATGCCATCACTAGCTTATTTGGAGAAGAAATAGGAAAATTGTTCTTTTCTTTCTTTAATAAGCCAGCGATACACTTGGCGATTTTATACGTTCGTCGCGGCAATTGGCGAAAGACGCGCGGTGTGCCCACTACTGCGACAGCTATTTTTACCAGCGATTTTGATAGCCGCGACGATCAGATATGGGCGATTAAATGTGCCGGCGATTCTGCGAAAATCACCAGTAATCGCGATTCTGCTAAAATCACCAGTAATCGCCTTGTGTGCCCGCTCCTTTAAGTGACTCCGAAACTAGCTAACAGTCGCTCGCGATCAATTTTGCGGCGACGAGCTTACAAATTCGCACTTTACGACGGTGTTCTTAGGTTTTACTTATTTTTCTCTGGGTAATTGGCATTTTGCCCTGTTATGTTTATTGTAAAACAATTAATTTGCTCAATCTCGTCGCACACAAGCTCGCTGCCAACTCGGCACTGCACGCTCGCTGGCTGTGAACCCGTTCACGAATCAGTTTCATTAAATAAACAGAGGATATTACACGGCGGCGCGAAGATATGAATTTTATTTAATTTTTTTACCACGAGAAAATAAAATTCTTATCTTCAAGCCACCGTGTAATTTTCTTTGATGTAGTTTCGTATGAACTCTACGAGTGGTCTATTTTCCACTAAAACACTCTTGTCTATATAATAAATGTTAAATATTTGTGTGTTATGTTTCTTGTTCTTTTTTGCAGCTGAGAAATACTGCAAACTTGTGCGTGACGAAGACGGCGTCAGGCTATTACAGGGTCTCACAGAGAGCCCTTGGACGTCCCCGCGAGTCAGGGAACTGGCGCAGATTACCCTGGACAAGTGCCACAGTCACGCAGGAAACGATGCGGATGGTAAAAAAGTAAAAAAGGCATCTGAACATTCTTAAGCGTCTATTACCGATAAATAATCTTGCCTTGTCGCCTACATTGCTGGCATTCTTAAAGTCAGTTTCAGAGGAGTGAGGTGAGCTGGGACGAGTATTCTTTACTCCACAGTTCAGCCTCTATTGTGTATCCAAGTAGTGATTAGTTCCTGTCATCTCAGGAAACACGTCTTGTTTTAAAAAAGTCGGCAAATTCTCTCAGATTATAGAAACAGGCTTAATATCATTAGTTTGCGATCCGCTTCCATCCTGCGTGGCCGTCCGTGGCCCAAGACACTTGTTCATAGTTTCAGAGCTCTAGTATTAATAGTACACTTAAACAAAACTGGACCGTGTATTGAGGATTCTATCGGTTCTTTGAATCATGGTGTTGTTTGTAGGGGATGGCGCAGTGGTGAGAGCAGTCGCCTCCCACCAGTGTGGCCCGGGTTCGATTCCCGGTCCCGGTGTCACATGTGGGTTGAGTTTGTTGTTGGTTCTCGCCCTTGCTCCGAGGGTTTTTCTCCGGGTTCTCCGGTTTTCTTCCCTCCACAAAAACCAACATTTCCAAATTCCATCTGGAATCAGTGGAAGAAGAGCCACTCTGTGGAGGTACCACTGCAAAATTCCAATTTATTATTATCTATTATTATTATTATTTAGTTTCAAATTCCGTTAGAGGGGATTTCAATTGGGTGTCGAAAGTAATTCGCGTTTGCTTTGGTTTTGCTTTAATAGCCTCTGTGATTGGTTAAAAAACTGGCGCCACTTTCTCAATCAATCAGAAGTAATTGTGACTTGGTCGCACGCGTTTTCCCGCGCTTGACGCCCGTGACATGTATTTCTTCCGAGTCCTGATTGTTTCATTGTGTCGCTTGCGTCTGTTTTGATTGGTCAGAATAATTACTTTGGTTTTGGTTTTACGACACTTAGTTGAAAACCGCTCTGACTAGCTGACACAGTCCTTTCAAAGTCATAACACAGAAGAGGACTAGTCGCAGGGACATGTTGCAGGGAGTAGCTCCTTTTCTATCCGGTCTTCAAGAAATGACTGAGTCGTGGCGTTGCTAACCAATAACAACGCAGTCTTCCTGTTGCTCAGCTGACGGGCAAATTATCGGAATGTCTGCCAGTGCATGTGCACTGTGTAGCATATTGCAGGTGTTCGGAAAGTGGGGACCGGTGCGAAGAAAAAGTGAGGGGGGGGGGTGCTCTTTACTATCTGAACACCTGGAACATTCTTGCGCTGTGTCAATTTCGGCTGAGCGGCGAGGCGTTCTCCGGGTAGGAATCTTACCACGGCCGTGCTCACTTCTACCCCAAGAATTCCTAGCCGCGTATCCTAGTTCTAACTGGGGAATCCAAAAAAAGGTGGTTCTTTAATTACGTGAATTGCTCTGCGAGGAACGATTTGACTGCTCTCGTTATCCAACTGCTTGTAAATACGCTTGTGTTTAATAGCCTGAAATTAAAATATGGAAAAGTAGAATGCTAGGAATGCATGACTATGCTTGTAAAAAAAACTGGTATAAGTATAATCGACTGAGATATAAAGTCATGGTACTTGTAGTGCTGTCATGTTAATAATTTACATACCAAAGTCTTGATCAGTTTACAAATAGAAAAGGTTCTAGTAAACTGTGATAACGTAAGCGCTCGTAAGTTCAACGTCAAAGTTTTAGGGCGACCGAGACCTGCTGTTTCTTAACTTGATTTAAGTGTCCCTTTCTCCCTCTGGGGAAGAAAAGTAAAACTACAATTTTGCGTTCGATTGGTCATATACCAGAATAAGAATAAGTTGAATAACCTTGAGGTGTCACTATTGAAAACATAGTTTTTGAATTGCAATATCTGATAATTCTTGCTGAGAAGTCTAGATTTCATTATGTATTGTAGTGCCTCTAAATTCCCGAATAGAGAGAAGTTTGTTGTGGTTCTGTGTGTTCGGGTTGTGGAGTACGGCTAGTCGAACGCAAGTTGATGTGTGCTTGTTTTATTGGCGATATTGTAACTAGGCATCTGTAGTCCAGGTCGCAAAATGTTTCAGAACTTTATTTCAACTTACCTTGTGAGTGCTGTTCTGTGTATTCTAATTGCGGAGTGCGATTAGACGAATGCACGTTGATGTGAGTCCGTCTGTTGTAACTAGGAATAAAAATATGTCCAGGTCGCAAAATGTTTCGGAATTTGTGTTTCAACTTACCTAGTGAGTGCCGTGAAATATATTTATAATTAATAGTGCCGTGAAATATATTTAATCATATTAACATGTGGTGTCGTCAGACTTTGTGAATTCACTTGAGTGTTGTTGCACGTAGCCTGTATGTGATGTAACAGGCACATTGTGGTTTGACTCGGTTAACAAAGGATATAAATACAGCTGCACTTGGAACCCTAATCATGAAGGCTACACAACCGTAAACTTTCCTAAATAGGATTTGGTACCCATATGTACAGTTGTGTAGAACTATGCGCGTCATGGACCAAGTCAAACTGGTATATGACTACGTAACTACGACGTAGCCTGAGTAGCAGTCGCAAGAGTTTTATGTGGGGGAGGGGGTGGGGCGATTTTACGGTTTAGTGCGTAGGAGGAGTAACCGAAAACTCATTTATGGGTAGGGTGGGTGGGGTGAGATCACAAGTGGGCTGTCATTTGATGTCCGATCTCACAACTTAATTGCTGTAAACCGCATTAAACCTATACATACGTAAAATGCGCTATGAAAAACTGATTGTCATCAGGGACTTCAAGGCGCGTTCACACGACAAACTAAAGTTTGCAAACTTGTATTGGTGAATTCAAAGTGGCGTGTGTGAGCGAGCCAAACAATTGGCAAACTCTTGCCGGCAAATAGAACTAGTCTCTGTTCTCGCCAACATGAACGCAGAAAATCACGCCGTAGATTTCCACACAGGCTAAGTCGGTGCCAGCTAACGGAGACCTAACAATTTAAAGGAAACCAAATTGATCGAAATCCGACAATTACAACACTTGAACATGCCCTGTTCTTCGGTTAACCCTTAACGCCCCAAGAGTGATCAGCATCAAATTTCTCCTCATCATCTCAGTGCAGCATATTATAACTGTTATAAAACAAGTCATAAGAATCAGGGAAAGGATCACCAAAGATAAATTGTCTTGATGGTTGGGGCTTCACTGTAATTAACATTCCTTTCAAATTTGTGGATTACATAAACACAAAATCCCAGAAATAACGGAAGTCAGCCGCTTCCCGGAGCATGAGGGCGTTTTAGAAAATGAAACGACCGCAGGTTTCTTGGAAACGAATAACTTGACGGTTATTGGACAGTGTTGAGGAAAATGAAATCGCAAAATACCCCACATTTACCGACACAGTCCGTGCAAAGCAGCGGACACCTAAGCGTGCAGAATTTGCGTCGCGTCCTAAAGTAGATCAGAGCTCAGAACGTTGTAGGAGTGGTAAAGAGATCGGCTTCTCCAGGGATCAGCTTCTTAGGTAAACTAATTACTTTAAAATTTACATGATAACCTGTCAATTAACTTTTTCTTATTTCTGTAAGCAATCCAAGGGTGCGGTGCGAGAGCATACCGGTACAGTGCAGGTCTTGTGAAAGCAAACGATTTAGTGTATGGTTTATTTTCGCAGTTAGTGTTGGTTTTGCTCAGGGAATTCCAAATCATCTGCGCAGTGCCAAGTTTTGCCCAGACCGGCCTGCTTTAGTCCTTTCTTCAAATTCTCGCACTTAGCCCCAAGCGACTTCCTCTTAACGTTTCGAAAGCGAATCTCATTAAAGGGCTTGGTTAGTATGTCTTGATTATACGTTGCGATCTTCACTGAGCCTTAGAAGACTGCAAATGTTGCTCTCCGCTCCGGTAGCCTTTCCACCGCATTGACAGTTGAGCAGGCAACTTGCTCACACGCCATTTCTCGTTTGACAATTCCGGACTGAAATAAAAGAGGGAGTGTAGTCCAACAAACCAGTGGAGGAACATACGGTCAACTTCCTAGAGAATCAATTCACTCTGTTAAGCAAACAGGCGTGCGTTTCTCGAATGCTCCGAAACCTCTCGGGCCGATTTCGGGCACGATAATTCACATTGTATCTTGTAAACAAAGAAGGGCTAAGCATGAAACTTTGCTATAAGCTAAATATTTCTTATCTTGGACACATCGTAAAACGTCAACTTTGTAGAATGAGCTCTTCACATTTTTACAAATGGCTCTTCGGGCCGAAAGCCTTTCGGGGCTTTCGAGAAACGTGCCGCAAGTGCTGTGAATAACGATAACCATGCACTTGAGCCGGATAGACTCACTAAACGCGCAAGGGTGCAACAAAGTTTGGCAAACAGAGTAGAAATTTTATTATAAGGAACAAGCTAGCTTCAGGGCAATGCCAAACTTAACTCTGCAACCGTGGCAATCGTAGAGCAACCGTCGCACGTAGAGGAAATTTTTGTCCAAGTTTCTATCGATCCTCGGCGCTCTTTATCGTTTAAACTTGGAATCCGAGTTTGAGAGGGCATGTACAGAATGTTCTTTTTTTTTTCAATGTTTTTTTGTTTCAAGAGAATGAACTCTTAATATTTGGAGGTGCTCCCATTTTTCGCTAATTTCCCAGAAACTGAAGACTTTTTCGAACTTTGGTTATCGTGGAATCTTTCGGCGAAAATTGGAGATGCTCTTTTCGGATAGTCTATGAGGTAAGGTCACGAGCACGAACACTCTGGCTCCAGTTGTTCAAAAGTTGGATAGCGCTATCCACCGGATAAATCTCTATCCACCGGATAACGCAATTGGTTTCCCTAATGCTTATCCACTGGATAGGGATTTATCCGGTGGATAGCGCTATCCTGAACAACTGGGGCCTGGTCTATAAGTTGCATGGTTCTTTTAAAAGCACTAGCTTTTAGAATAGTTTTAAAAGTATGCCATGTAACTGTTAGCTTTTTGGTTCTTCCAGGAATGCCCGTACTGTACATCAGTATATTTTGGCATGGTATTATAACAGGATAAACATATGTTTTCATTGTTTAAATCTGAAACAGCTTGGACGAGGAAAAAACTTCATGTTTGTTAGCAATTCTCTTCTTCTAACTAAGAAGAGAAATGAAATAAGTATATCCATTGAGTCTATCATACTGAAGTATGAATTCACTCGATTTTCATCCGTTTGCAACCAACATCAGCCGAAGCCACTGCATTCTAATGACGTATATTTTGGTCAGCTGTTTTGAATGTTTTTTTCACTGAGGTATATAACTGGCAGTATTCGTCACTAAACGAACCCTTTCATGCAAACAAAGTGTCACATTTTTGCTTGATTTCACCCATAATTAAGACAATCAAAGATTCGTTGTTGGTATAAATTTGTCGCACGAAGCAGTTTAAAGCAATTTAAGAATTCGAGTTGGCTTGCAAGCTGCTTCAAGCCGGCAAGCCGGCTTCAGACCACTTTTGTGGTCCCAAAACCTGTAGGATTGATTTATCCGTAGTTGAGCAATCGGAACAGTAGCAAGAAAACCAAGCACTGATTACTTGAATGTTGCAGTGATACTTTAGCGAAATGCGGAAATCCTTGCACTAATCTTTAAAACTCCTTAAACTAATCCTTAAACTAATTAATCCTTAAACTAAATCCTTAAACTAATTCTCGCAGATGATTCACAATTTTTATTGGGGAGCTTAAGCAACCACGACGGCAACGCCAAGGAAAACGTCATTTAAAAAATGACTTCCCAGTCTTTTAAAATTCTTCGCGTTTATTCCAATTCATTCAGTCTGTCTAGTGTAGCCGAACTCTCCGAGAGTTGAACGTTACCGTTCAGGGAGAAAAACAAAAATTCACCATGGTTTGTTTTCGTACTACCCAAAACTTTTAATTTGGTCATTTCACGTTGTAGTTGTGCACAGAACGGCAAAGAAATGTACCAAAAACTATAACGCACGTGCAGAGTTATTGTTTTGTTAATTAAAGCTTTTTACTTTTTGGCGTTTGCTTAAGCTCCCTAATGTCTAGAGCCGGTATACCGATTTAATGATGAAAGACACTCGTGTATTATTGCACTAAAAACTGATCGCGAAAGCCGTAAAACAACCGGAGTATGGGTTTTGGATTTTGAAACAATAGTGAATTAGACAGGCTACATCAGTGCTTCTAGCTCTAAAAACAGACAGTGGAAGTGTAAAATATGAACCACGACTAAGATAAGTGGTTTAAAATTCAGTGTAGAGTATCCGGCGAAACTGTGTTATATATAGGTCCTCTGAAAAATATATTGTTAATTATTTTCCCGAGACAATGGTTTCAGTCCTGTTTGACAGTTTCACCCGAGACGTTTATGCACTCCTGTTTGAAACTTTTTTCCCCAACCCACGTATTTACTTAGGGACATCCCGTGACGACTAACATGAGGTCAAAGAAGATATGGGCTGTTCCAGTGGTTGGTTTTGACTTA
>Ga0126336_10002237_pt1 | contig 10893 bp, 3 predicted proteins | sample SidCmetagenome_FD_92530 | JGI IMG/M metagenome (GOLD analysis project Ga0126336, IMG submission 92530) | Coral microbial communities from El Islote,Puerto Morelos, Mexico - Siderastrea C C metagenome | ecosystem: Host-associated > Invertebrates > Cnidaria > Coral | place: El Islote,Puerto...
ATAAATGATTAATGCAGAGTCACGCAAATAGTTTAGCTCGAATTGAGTCCGATTGGACATTAAGAGATGGTGTCAATTCTCTAATTAGCAACATTTCGTGCACTAAACAATCGAACTTATTCCCACACTTCTTTAGGACGAAAAATTGTTTGTCAAGGTCTTTCGGGACAATACAGTGTTTGTCACTATAGTGCTTGCCAATAGGTGATGATAGGTTTTTGTGCTCATTCACGCACTGGTGTAAATGCCTGAGTGTGTACCCTACATAACTTGCATCGCACAAGTCACATTGAAATTTGTAAATTACACACTGCTGGTTTACAATAGGCGGTTTTTTCTCCTGCACTTTAAGTTCCTGTTCGATCTTGTTGCTAACGAAAACAGGTTGAATGGCGTTGTGAGTCTTCTGTCTTAGGTCTTTGAGTTGTTTGCGCACGAAGTCTGCCGAAACCTGGTCTTTGAAGGGTAGGACTATTCGAACTGTTGGGCTATCTCCAGGAGCAGGTATTCGTTGCTGGTCTTCGGCCTTTGAAGCAACAATAATTTTGATGGTAGTATTGATAAGATGTTGAGGATATTTCAGCCGGGAAAAGATAACTCTCAATCTGTCACATTCTTCAGAAAAATAAGACCAAAAGGCCGATAAGCGATACGCACGATCGAGCGTGGTTTTCAACAGCCCACGTTTATAGCGCATATCGACATGGCTCTGGTAGTGGAAGTAAAAAGTACTTACGGAACTTCCACTAACGGAAGTAAAAAACGAAGGTCGCAGGCATAATACAAAATGGTTTTTCTCGCATTTACACGAAAGGAAGCCGTATTTAGAAAAACTAACCACATCCTGTTTAGTTTCTTACTAGGGCCTATCTATGAGCAAAATATGAGCGAAATCGATTTTCTCACTTGTGCCACTAAAAGTCGATTATGGTCGATATTTGTGGAAAGTCGCTCTTAAGTCCTTTAAATCATGATCTCCACTGATCTCTTTGTATACATCAACAGGAAGCATACTACAGGTAGAACCAGAGTCTATCTATTAAGTCACAGGAATTCTGTTCTTTTGGTAGCAGGAGGTTTGCAAAAGCTTTCTTTTCATCACGGTGTTGGTTTAGTACACAACTTTTGTCCACGACTTCATAGTAGTGTTCTTCACTGTCTTCTTCTACTTTCAGCACAAATGGTTTCTTTGATGATCTTGATTGTTTATGATTACCTTGCCTTTCTTTTTGTAATCGTTTAGATTCCTTTGAATCTTGAAAGTGATTTTTGATCTTTCATTTTCGGCATACTGCACCGCAGGCGGAGCAAAGTTTTTGTCTGAGAAGCTGTGAGCCCCTTTCTTATTGGCACAGTAATTACACATACGGATTTTCCTTGGCTTCTCTTTAAACGCAGCTTTTCTGCTCTCTTTTCCTGGTTGTTTTGTACAAAATTCTTGAACTTCTTGTTTTGTGTTTTCATAGGCTTTGCCAATTGTTGTAGCTTCAATTCGTGTGAGAGTATTTCCTTATTCTAGCAATGTTTTCTTTAATTCTTCATCAGAAATTCCATACACAAACTGGTCCCTCACTTGTCTATCTTCGTCTGCATAATCACAGTCTTTAAACAACAGCATCAAATCACTGATAAAAGCAGTAATCGTCTCTCCTGGTTTTTGTACCCGTGCTTTAAATTTCTTAGAGGCAACAATCTCATTACATTCAGGACTTACCGCTCGTTCCAGTTTAGTCCACATCAGTTCGTAATCATTCACATCTTCGCCTTCTGCCCAGACCAAACTGTTATAAATCATTTGGCCTTCAGGTCGGAGCCAGTCTTGTACCAGAATACATTTCCTCTCGTTTGAAACATTCACAAGGCTTCCTTTAAAGAAGTAACAGGACTTTTTCGTGAAAACTTTTAGCGCTTCTAGCCGGTTTTCTTGTTGAGCATTGAACTTCAATCGCTCAAAGTTCATGATATTTCCAGTGAAAAATCCAGCATTTTGAGTCAAGGCGGGTGCGGCGTGTTCTTCTCTCTCGTCGGCAGGCATGTTGTGCAGCAGCAGTATTCGATTAAGTACAGAACTTATCAGAGTTTCTAGCTTACCAGCAAGATACGAAAATTCCAGAGAAGGTCGACACGTGGTTTTGGCGCCAATATGTTTGGTCGGCATTTACCGCAGAATGTCGTCGAAATTTTCGTAATTTCTCCAGTTGAAGAATCCAGACACGTTTTACAGCAGACTACGAGTCATCTAGGAGTATTTCTGTTTTTTTTTTTTCGCATTGCAAATCGAAAAAGAGATTTGCATGGGGCAAAGTTATTTAAGCAGCTCCTAATTACTTTTTTCCTACGCTAGGTTGGCGAAGAAATTAATGCCAAAATTTGGAATAGCTAGTTTGGATGTTAAAGTTTTAAAGGCAAAACACATCCCGTGTTTCCTTATCTGCTATAATGCTTGCCTGAAGTTGAGTGCTTGCATTTTCCCGGGACGCATTTAAACAATGAGGTAAAAGGTAAAAGCCGCACTTGGCTTACAAGCGACCCACGTAGCCAAAGCTTAAGCAGGTTTTTGAGACATTAAGTAATTTCGAGTACTACTATGTACATTACATGTATATAATAAAACTATAATATTTAATGGGGGAACCCATTTTGCCACGGCGCTTTTCAAGTTACAAGAGGAAAATAAAAACATTAAAAAATGTTTTTAAAATGTTTTAATTGTCGCTTTAGAAAGTGATAAGCTTTCATCTAAAACTCTAAATTGTTCCACTCGTTAAGGGCTTTGTAAGTGAACGTTTGCTTCAGTCTCAGACAGTACCGCACACGATGAAGATCGTTCATGAGTCAAATCTGGTACCAATGGTCTCCCCTCCTAGACAGGAAACTTTAGGTAGTCCAATGCAAATTTTATTACATTCAGTGTAAAGGTTCGCCAACACGACAGCAAAAACCAAGCTCGCACCACTGTAACTGGTCCGTAAAAACGAACGTCCGACACTAAATTACTGCACCTTTTAAAAACAATAAATTTGGAAGAGCAAATCGCAAGATTGTTAAGTCAATGACGTCAGTATAAAGTCCATTTATGTCACTCATACAGTGCTAACGACTGAGGTTTGATTGGTCAAAAAATATTAATAATAACTAAAAATTGCTTCTATCCTTGTGATTTCACCTCAGGATGTGTTGCTTCCAGAGAAAAAACTTCAACGCAATTCACCGTCATTAAAAGAAGAAGAAAGCTGAAGACAAGTTTGTCTTGTGCGATATATTTACTGGATTCAAAGGAGCAATCCACAGATTGCTTTTTTATGGTGTGAGGGAGACTGACGGCGGAATGAAATTCAAGCAAAAGATTAGGAAACTACAAAGACTAGTTTTCTTCATGATCAAGAAGGATCTACTGTGGCTGCGAAGAACAATTTAGTTCACGAAACTGAACTCAATCGCTTAATCACAACACATGCTGAGTCACAACTGTATTACAACTGAATTGCAAGGGAATAACAGCTGAAATACAGCTAAAGCGCCACTGTATCACAACTGAAAAGCGAATGAATGGCAACTGAATCGCAACTGAATCACAACTGAATCAGTTATTCACTTAATCACAACACTTGCTGTGTCACAACTGTAACACAACTGACAAGCAACTGAATCACAACTGAATAACAGCTGAAATGCAGCTAAATCGCCACTGTATCACAACTGAAACGCGACTGAATAGCAACTGAATCACAACTGAATCAGTAAGTCACTTGATCACACTTCCGCCAGCAATTGAAAGGACGTCTTACTGATAATTATCAACCTGCTGCTGTTGAGTTTGGCTCTTTATTTTCGAGATAAATGGATGTCACTGGTGTTATTCACTTAAGGAATGCAACCACCTGAGAATAATTGTTGGTACCTGTGAAGTTAGCAGAAAATTATCGGTCCTTATGATGACTACATGTTTACATTTAGCTATAAAAGCGTGGAGGAGATTCTCTAAAGCAAATCTTGGCACACATGGATACCAGCCTGCCAGAAAATCTAATTAAATTAGTTCATTAGAATAAGAGAAATACTGTCAGTTTTTCGATAAATGAAAAAAAGAAATTAATCATTATTTTTGTAAGTTAAGCATAAAGCACACAAGTGAGTTTTCCTTCACAAGATTTTTTTTCTTTTCATGCACTCCTAAGACAGCGTTTCTTTTGATACTTTTTCTCAGTCCACGGGTATATTTGCTCGCGAGAATCAATAAACAAATCAAGAGAAAAAAATTTCTGCTACTCAAGAATATTTTTCTAGGAAAGTTTCCTAGTTTAATGAGAAAACCTGTCAAGGTAAAGCTTGCCTTTTTGCACTACTTACATATATAAATTATTATCACGAATCCTTCTGTCAAGAAATTATATTCTGTGCCTTGGGCGTTATTTAGTAGAAACTTACTGCTGGCCATTCCTTTCTCTACTTTTAGCTTCCTTTTTGTACTTTATATTGTAACTGAAGAAAAACGAAAGAATTTAACATTAGTTCTATGACGCCTTTACCATTTGAACAAACTTAAGTAGAAAGGTGATAAGATTCAAGAGACTAATCGGAAAATGTCTTAAGTTAGGGCAAAATTTTCCAAGGGAAATGAAAGGAAATATACTATAAAGATTAAAAAGAATTTCCAAATTTAATGTTGCACAGAGCCTTTGCTCTTCACAACATTGGTACATAAACTTGTAAAAGAAGCTGCTAAAATTACCGTTCCCTATGTATGGTACCTCTAAGTAAACATGCTGACCGAGACTGAGACACTAATTTAGGGGTTTACCTCGGTGTAAGAACCTGACAAGATTTTCTTTAAAATGTTTTCTTTCCTTTGTTTTACGCCATCCGTGAGTTTCACAGGTTCTTACACCGAGGTAAAGCCTAATTTAGACAGGCACTCGGGTCTGGTGGTATGCCTTCCTTTACCCTACAGATATCAGTATATACCGCCCCTCCACTTTCTCACTTTCGTTTTTGTCTCTTATCTGCTTTTCTAAATTGATGTAATGTTCTATGTCAAATTATTCACCAAAACGGCTACCTTTGAAGCTTTTTCTCTTCAGTTGTTAGCATTTGCTTATCCTTGGTAGAATGAAACCTAGCTTCTCATTATTGTTTCTATGGCTAGGGAGGATTCTTCATTTCCTAAAATTACCAATGTCTTCCTTTGGCGCTGGAAAAATCACGGGAGGGAAAGAGTTAAGATGCATCAATCTAAATTAATAAATTTTACTTTTTTTCTAAATTAATCTTAACTAATCACTCACTTTTGGGCTATTTCCGGTTGTTACTATGATAGTATTGCGGCAATCGAAGTCTCAGTCTGTTTGCCTACGTGACCGAGTCGTTTTATGCAACAGTTGCAAAGAACTAAGCCGTTACCTGGAAAATTATATTCCCGTTAAAGACCCACACTTCTAGCCTGATCAATCCAAAAAAATTCATCCTCCATTCAGTGGTTCAATCCTACCCAGACTACCTTAAGGCTGTCCCGTCCCCCGGGTTCTAATTTTGTGCGGGTGGCAAAGCAGTGTTCGCGACTTTGAAAACACAAATGATACAATTGTACCTCAGTTCTAGGAAAGTCATTTTGTTTTTTAATTTTAAGTTTTTATCCCTTAACTCGCCCTTGAGTTTAACCACGGCTAAACCACGAATAAACTGCACGCTGGCGAGGGAACAGCGCGATTATATCAACGTTCTTCCTTGATTCCTTCTACTCGGATAGCAATGTGCTATTTAAAGACTTCTATCCTGAAAACATTTCTTCAAATCTAGGAATCAAAGCATTTCTTCTACTCTTAAACACATTTATATTTTAAGGTGAAAAGCAATCAAGAGCAAAATAAAATCGCTTGATCGAAAAGCTAACAAATGTCTTAATGTTTACATTTTCTTGTCGCCGCTGTTTACAGACCTGTTTGGCTTTATCAAAGCAGCACCCTTAGAAGCATTGAACCGTGCTCAACTGTTGGCAATACACATAACTATCTTAATCGTTCATAATTAACAACCTTTTGCTGACCTTCTCATTTCCGTCGCGTTCTGTGCACAGTTCTTTGCCCGAAATTTTGTTTAAAAAATGCTACATCTGACACAATTTTGATGCAACATTGGGTGGATCCAAACGAGAGACTGGTGTAACGTGGTGATATCTGACTAAAAGGTAAGAGAAGACGCTTTTATTAACTCTTAATCAGTGGAAGGCGCTAGAAATGTCAATGATTTTTGCAATATAATCATCAATTCTGTTGAATCAGTGTCGCTTTTTAGCGACAGGGTTCAGTTTTTCGAGTTCTATATTTTGTCAACGATTGCCTTTCGATTTAAACTCTGATAAATTTCAGGCTACTAAAAAATGTTTGTCTTGTTTAGTTTGAGGTTGTGAATTCGACCGTGAAGATAGATTTTTTCGTTATGGTTTCTTGGCTCCGCCCTGTTTATTTGTTCCCTGTTCATTTATTCCGGAAGAGATTTACTAGAAACAAAGTCTCAAATATTAGTCGCATACATATAATATATAATTTCTTAACCTACTTGTATTCAAGTGAACTGCATTTTTAGTAAAACTGATAACCGAGGCCTTTGGAGTTCCACTGCTTCCTGTACAATATTTCCAGTCATGATAAAGTAGTGTATGGTGCTACTGACGGCTTTGGAAGGTGTAAAATATGTGGAAACTTTGATTTAATTTGACGATTTAGGACTTTATTAGACCTTATAGGATAGCAGTGATATTAATAAAAGATTATGCACAATTATAAATTTCTTTTATATCTGAAGTGCCGAACTGCAAAGAAAATAGTTAGACGTTTCTGGGATAACCTCTCTATCGGTGTTCGTGTTCACTTCAGACAAACAAGTTTTATTATAATGCATTAATGTGCCTTGCATACTTGTTGGAAACACCCCCAATTCAGTAACATGAACGCAAAAGTGAGTTTTTCAGTTTTGCGAATTCGTTGCTTTGAAAGGAAATGCTTAGTCCCCTACACCTAGCATGCCTGAAGGGACTCATGGGAGTTGTGTGGAATATAAAAAGAAGTGCGAGGCAAGTTAACGCGCGAGTCTTAATCGAGGTTTATTTGAAGGATAGAATAGTTCGATTTTTCCGGTGTTTCACCTAAAATTACGGAGCCCGTTAAGTGCCATCCAAATTTACACTTTTATTTTCTAGTTTCGCGACTTTTTTAGCGACTTTTTTCGCGACTTTCTTCGCCACTTTTTTCGCGATTTTTTGGCGATGTTGATTGGGGGCTCAAAGAGATTGTGCAAATGAGCAAAAATGTTGTGGAAGGTGATTCCAATAATCAGAGTTATTATTATTGTTCTTTCTCCGTTGTGTGCGTTGTGTGCGCTTTTCCGGTCAGATCGAGTAACAAACAGCTTTCGCTGGATTTCATGCTTCCTTGAACCGCCAAAATTTGCTAAATAAAAAAAAATATGTGGTGTCGTCACAGAGAGTTTAAGCACGGAGAACGACGTTTGTCGTGTCATTCGTTGATGAATGTTGCAGCTAGCAGCTTTTGGCCTGTACCCTCTCACAGAACAGTACAAATTCCGCTTACTTGTCACCAACAACTTTGCATCCTAACGTTAGGTGATAATCACAGGTTTGGGTCAATTTCGGAAATAGAATTAAGACCTGACAATAAAACAACTTTGTTTTCCGTTATATCAGTGATTAGATTCTATTTAAGAACCTCAACTGGGCAACAATTGGGCAAAAATTGCCACAGAAAAATCAAAATGCGCGGATCTATTTGGTTTGATTTTGATTGAAATGAAAGTATTCAGAGTCAAGGAGGATAGGTTTTACTTCAGTATGAACAACAATTCAGATAGCCAGGTTAAGTAATTGTTTCGTAGAGGAACGGGTTAATACGGAGACTTAGATAGACTAATACATTTTTAAAGAAGGTGACAAATAAATCTTCATAACAAGATAATTTACCTCCTTTCTTTCAGCCCTGTACCATCTCTTTGAGCCCGCAAACAAGATCGCTAAAAAAGTCGCGAAAAAAAGTCGCGAAAGAAGTCCGCCGCGAAGAAAGTAGCGATGGCACTTAACGGGCTCCGTATAAAATACTTCATTGGCGGGATTCACTTAAAGAACAAACAGTGGCTATATAGACGAATGTTATTTTGCGTACAGCTCCCATTATTCCCTGAAGACGTGGCCCATAAGGGAAAGTGACTGGGCATTATCTCATTGAATGTGCCTTAGGTAAATATACCAATCGAACGAGATGCGATCGGCGCGGAGTATCAAGAAAAATTATGAACTTTCTTGAGCGATATCGGTTTTCTCCTGTGTTGCCATCATGGTTACAAGTTTCCCTAAAAAGTTAGCCACCTTACTACAGACTCTAATGAGCAAAAAGGGCCGTTTTGTTATTTAACTCCACGATTTTGACGCTGCTTTAATTTGGAGCAGTGAATCCGCAGCAGTCGAGCACCAACCCAGGGTGCTCATGTGCCCGTTAACAGACTAACTGGTTTTGTGCTTTTTTTGCCATTTTTAATTTCTTTCATACATCACTTTCGTTTTTACGCAAATCCGACCAGAATGCCCCCTTAGGTGTCGTTAACGATCAACTGGTGCGACTCACTTTAATTCTAACTTAAGACACAATTTCGACTTTAAACGATAAATACTGTAATTACGCCGAAATGGAGTGACATAGGAACAAGTCATACGAATTTTATCATACTGGCTTCATAATTTTAAGCACCGGAAACGATCTTGATCAGGTCACAGACTACTTGAGCACCAACGAAACTTAAATTGATCAATGATTTGTTTCCTTAGTTTGCATCCAGTGGAGGAACTTCCGGCGCCATGACACGCCTTGCCAAGAGACATGAGAAGTTATATCATGGTCTGCGCCCTGCTAATGTACAGTGCATTCCACTTCCTTGAAGGTAAGAATTAAACAAGAAGTCCATAACTTTGATTAAGTTTGATCTCAGTCAAAGTTGCAAAATTGTTGTCTTCCAGGAAAAATGTATCCTGGCTCTATAACGTTCAAACAGAAATGGGCAGATTTTCGAGCGACGCCTGGGACCTCCCAGTATCGCGTGATGGCTAAAAACATTGAAAAAGCGGTAAGCTGTTTATTAGAGTTCAATAAACTGTGTAGCACAAATGTTGGAGTAAGAACTTGAGGGTTTTCGATATGTGCGCTAATTTTGAAGCTCGGGGAAGCCAGACGTGTCAGGCTGCTGCCTTTTTGGCAGTGGGCAAGACGCAACTCGCCACTTGACCACTGAGAGAGAAGCAGCAGCCTCAAAACGTCTGGTTTTTTCAAACTTAAATTAGTGCACATCTCTAAACCTCTCAAGTCCTTACTCTAAGCTTTTGATTAGATCAATTGTTCTAATTGCTTTGTAAAAATATAACGTCCGTCAAACTTAGTTGAAAAACTAGCAAAAACAAAACATTGAAAGAATAAACTTGACGATTTAACACATGACGGTGCTCTTATAGTGTTATCAATAGTCAAACCATATCCATCGTACTTTACTTTACCTATCCATTCCTACAGCCAAGTTAAACCTTGAGAAGAGAAGTGGTTTTTTTTTTCGGAATGCAGCAAATTTCGAAAACAAAAACGTGCCGGGCTAAGGAAACGGTAGCGCTATATATGGATCGGGTACAGGATGAAATCTAAACTTCGTGGAATCTTTCTATCAAGTTCATTAAAATTTCCACAGGTTGGTTAGAGATGTATTTCAACGGAAGAAAAAAGATTTATTTTGTTGGCAGAGGGAAATCAACATATTCGTCCTCGACTGTATTCCAAATCTGCACTCCAATTCTCTAGCAGAAGTTTCAAGAAAAAATATCAACAGGCGTGTTGATTCCCTATGAACCGGCATTCAAGTGTAAGGTACAACTCCAAACAGAGTCGTTCGACACCCCGTGTTAGGACGTGTCTTCTATTTTGCTTCCTAAAATTTATTTTAATGTTATTTTTATTTCTATGTAAAGATACGAGAAGCCTTCAAAAATGGTTCTAATTTTCAAAATGTGAAGGTGACACAGTTAAGGTAGGCTATTCGTTTATGCAGTCATTATACAAATCCCACCATCTCCTGTTGTTGTTGTTAAAGTTGCTGTCGCTGCCGTATTTTCGTCGTCATCGTCAACGTCGTCTTTGCACACGTGGTACAGTACTTACTGTCTACACGCGGGCTACAGCGGAGCCCGGAGGATGAGATTGTCGTTGTGCCGCGTTCCTCATTTACACCTTGTGTTGCTACTAATATAAACTGAGTTCTGTTCTCTTTGTTCTAACATATCTAGGGAACATGAGGCGAATAAAAAATCTACAAGGCAAGGAAATCTCGCTGCAGATTTTGAGCTGTCGTTTAGCAATCAGTCTCAAAGCAAAAGCAGCGTATACAGTCTTTTCAAGGTAGTGCAGAGTGGCGCATTGGACGGAATACCAGTTCAAGAGGGATCGCTAGTCATACACGGGCTGTCAAACGTCTTAAAAAGTAAGAATCTCACAACAGCACCAACACCTTACTTCTTGTTTATTCTTGTAGATTTAGGCCCCAGAGAGTTTAGACCGCAAAACTTGAGGCCTGCGCAGACCATGAAGCAATGCTGCATAACCATTATTTGCACACATACCTATCTTTTGTTGCGAAAGCAAAATTGCTTCGAAGAAGCAAACAATGTTTCCAATTCAGTTTCAGTAACCGCAAGTTTTCTAATTCGTGCAGTTTTCTAATTCGTGCTTTCCGACATTGGTTTTATTTACGTGTATACTAGTCCTAAACACGTCGCTTGAGACAAAGCGGCTTATAATAGTTAACGCATTTATAGCCTGCGTAGCAGGCGTAAACGGGGAAGGGGAAGGGGAG
>Ga0126336_10002238_pt1 | contig 10893 bp, 5 predicted proteins | sample SidCmetagenome_FD_92530 | JGI IMG/M metagenome (GOLD analysis project Ga0126336, IMG submission 92530) | Coral microbial communities from El Islote,Puerto Morelos, Mexico - Siderastrea C C metagenome | ecosystem: Host-associated > Invertebrates > Cnidaria > Coral | place: El Islote,Puerto...
TAGGGTTGGGCGAAGATTAAAAGGGGAAAAGTAAATTCGCGGGCATCTTTTTCACCGGGGTTTTCTTAACAGATTGCCTCGGTGCATCCTTGCGGGTAATTATCCCAAAAAATACCCCCCCCCCCCCCCACCTGCTCAGCAGTGGAATCCATTATTTATTGTTGCTTTTTTGCAGAGTTTCGTGTCTTTCAGTTCTTTCCTTTTTACAGGTTAGAATTGTGAATATTTTATGTTTCTTAGATTTCAGGTCATCATTGGAACTGTGATGCAGATCGGTCCCGCAATGAGCACTTACGGTGCAATTATGTTCGTAAGTTGTACTTATTTTTGACATCAATCGTCTTGCAATCGGGAGCTACCTTCAACAGCACTTAAAGGGTGGGTGGTTGATTATGAATGGTGTTTCCAAACATGAACGTTTGTATGGATCGAATTGTTGGTGTACTTCCTGTTTCAGCTTGTTTATCCATCACCCACCTTAGTCTAGTTGTTTATTATCTTGTGTTAACGGAGGCTCACATGACCTCCTTCCTTCTTACAAAGAAGTCCCCATCAACAGTGGTCTTACCCCACTCCAGAGAAACCGCGGAGTTAAGTGCGCTCCTCGGGTTGTTAAAAATATGGACGACTTCCCGTGTACAATTTGTCATCGGGGATATATCGAGTGCTGCTTCAGTCATCCTTTAAGTAATTCTCAAGGTGACACTGTCTGTTCCTCTGATTTCCCTAAGATTAGAAATAACTAAGATTGTGTTGATGGTTCAACAACTTGAGGTTGTTCTTCCCGACAACTTTGTAGTTTTCACTGACCAAATGTCACTTTTCCCTAATTTAATTCTTTTTGACTTCTGTCTTTATTACCCTTAATTTTAAATTTAACCTTGAGTATTGCTTCTTTCAAAAATGTGAATCCACTTCATTGGAGTTGTCAGGTTTCCCGCCAGTGTGAGTGGACAATGTGAATTGGACTCCAGTTATCGGCCGTCCGCTCTCTAGTCCGACTCGCCTGACCCCTAGAAAACCGCGCTTCCACAAGCATAAAGGGGCATAGTCACACTATTTTAGTTCACTTTAAAAATCAAAAATATGTCTTCACATCAATGAACGCCCACAAATAATGGTCTAGTTTTGTTACCAAAGGCTATATTACTTCACTGAAACTATTTTCTGTCGTCTGTTGCTACGGATGGCACGGATGGAAATGGATTGAAATTTGAAAAAATGAGGCTAAACTTTTCAAATTCTTTCAGCGTGTTGACATTTAATTGATATTAAATGGTCATGGTTTGTTCTCTCTTAATGAAATTAAGTTAATATGTTCCTTTAAATGTTCAAACACAATGTTTTGCATGGATAAAGTTAGCTATCGATCAGTAATTTTAGCACAACTTTGACCAAAATCTGCGAAATCCTCGTGACTATGCCCCTATAACTTGTCTGTACGTTTATCTTGTCACGCTCGTTTATTTGCAGGTTTTGTACTACATTTACGCCATTATGGGTATGGAGCTGTTCGGTCATTTGATCAAGATGGAAGGTAGCTATCCCTCCACGGGTGACAACACAACTGACGGAGGAAATTTCACAGAATTTTGCGGGAATATCAAACTAAAGGATTCTGACTTTTACGCAGATCGCTATTGCAACAACAACTTTAATAACATCTTGTGATCATTCAAGGTTCTGTTTGACTTGATGGTTGTCAATCAGTGGCACAGTATCCTTTGAATCACACCACTTTTGGTCCTTTGTTTGTTTGCTAGTTTTTTTGTTTTTCCTTGTTGTTTGTTCGGCTTATCTTCTAGCGGTTGGGAACTGCTGTGACAAATTGCTTGTCTTTACAGGATAGGGAGTTTTCTAGTGACGTACCTGAAAGCCAAACCAAAGTAAGTAGATTATTTAACCAGTTACAATTAAAAAGAAAACATGGAATGTTTGACCTGTCGGAAACGTGGGACAAAGAAAAAGTCTCAGTGAGTCCCCGATAGGAATCGAACCCATGGCCTTCCGTATACCGGTCGGACGCTCTAACCACTGAGCTACTGGGAAGCTCGTGGCGAGCATATTTTTAACAATTATTCACCGAAGTGGAGGTAAATATGTCCCACTCTTCACCGAACACTGAGGTGAATAATTGTTTTAGTGTATACCAAACGTGTGGATAGCCAGCACCGAATAGTTTCTTTTCTCTGAGAAATGCGGCAAAACTCGCGCACGGAATCCAGAAAAATGCAGGGAGGTGAATATCAGATACTATCCCGAGACTGAGTAGCCAATCAGAGCGCGCGAAAAACACTATCCACTGGTTTGGTATATACTAATCAATAATAAAGAAGCCAGTGAACCAATCAGAACTCAAAGCAAATATGTGCGAAACAACCGTAGCGCAGCTGTGGCTTATTCTGTGTATCTGGTGGTTTTTTGTAGCAGTGTTTTGGTTACGTTCTGTTTTGACTTAACTGTTTCAGTTTTGCCTTTAACTTCCTTCTAGTTATCACTCAAGGTTGTGTTCGGGTAACAAACAAATTTGCCAGGATATATTTCCTCTCATTTCACCTCTTATGTGTTATTGTTGTCCTCAAGTAAGTAAACGTATTATATGGATACTTCCTTTTGTTGGTGGTCACTGTAATGACACTTATCATTTGTACAGTCACGTTGGTAGGGCCATTAAGTCAGGCAAGACGTCCAGGAGAAGGGGTGGGTGACGACCCAGATAACGTCTGCGTGGAAGAGTATAGTAGCAGGATCCGTCAGTGAATAAATGGTCGTCAGTTCATACAAACTGCAGGCCCCGTTGTTCTTGGAGTAGCCTATGACTGGCTTGTTCTCTTGTCCTAGCGTGAATCACGGGAGAGACGCTAAAAATTTGGTCTCCAGGCAACTACAGAAAGCAGTCTCCTTAGACCCCAATACGAATATTACGAGTACGATTTACGAATTTCGATCCAGGTGAAAGCGAGATGAAAAGATTTAAAGTCGTCGTAAATTAGTTCTGTCTCGATGTAGCGGTCAGTTCCGGTACGGCTAAAGGAAAGAAGAAACGGTTATTTAGTTTTCATCAACTAACTCTTTCTCTCCTTGTGTTTCAGCATATTTTTAGCGTTTATTTTAGAAGCCTCTATGCTGGAGTATTCTTTCACGCATGGTAAGATAGAAACAGTATTCAACAAGAAAATAGAGGAAAAAGGCATCGGTGTTGGAATGTGAGTACACTTCATGTAGAATGTAGGAATAAAATCGTCCTAAGTCTTGCTTACAAGACAAGTAGCGCACACATAAACTATATAAACTTTATTTTAACTCGAATTTTAGAGTAGCTTAACTAATATATTTACAAATATTAGTAGCTAATATTTTCGAGAAATATAATAAAATATGTTTAAAATGGAATACAGAGAAAAGCGCTAACACGTGAGGCGCCTCACGCCTGCTTCACACGCCCGTAGACGTCTTACTCGACTACAGTACTTCACTCTCTCTCCAGACCTTTCGCTCGAAGACCGCTGATGATTTGCCCATATTTTCATGAAATTTATGTCTGTCGGTGGTTGTCTACATGTAGAATTTTGTTATAGTTTTGATACGGTCAAAGCGACCAAATCCAGTACGAACCAGACTTCTTCCAATTAAATTTCAGGTGTCCAGTGAGAGAAAGAGCAGCCTCGCTTCTGTCTACTGATGACAGCGACGAGCCGATAAAAAACCGACAAAGCAATGGTTTCACTTCTGTGGAGCATCTTGCACTAGACTCGGGCTTGAGATTTAAAATGCGACACAACAGAAAAAGAACGCTGATGTTCTGTTACAGGAGATGTTTGAGGATGAACTAGAAGAGGATGACATCGGACCTAAAGATTTGGAAGATTTAGATGAACTCGATGAATCGGAAGAACTCACTGAAGAACGATCCCGAAGAAAACTTACTTTTCACACAGTTGATGCGGAGTAAAACTTATTCCCAGGCAACCTCGTTGAACTGGAGTCGTGAAATTCAAAGGCCCTGGGAACATGCAAGGTCGGCCAGTTCCGATTTTGTTGAGGTATAAAACAGGGTTCATTAACGATGCGAATATTTTCTGCAAATTTTATTTACTGAAGTATCTAGTGCCGTCTGTACAATCTGAGATATCTGGCGACGCATTTTACTGATCACATTGGGGGTTTATAGGAAAAATACACTTACATGTTAAGTGTGCCCTACTTTCATGAACGATTTTTCTTGTGGACATTGACTGTTTTACAGTCAACAGTATTTTTTTTGTTTGTTTGTTTTTGTTTTGCGCTCTTAAAGTGGAAATAATACATCTATCTTAGCTGGGATTCCGCTTTGGCAGCCTAGTGCCTAGGCGTTTTCTCTTGCTTCTGTATTGTTTAGTGTCGTCATCACTGAAAGTAAAATACAGGCCCAAACAAGCCGGAAACGCAAGGGGAAAAGCTGCTGCTTTGATAAAATGCCTGATTGACTTACTTTTCATGCTATTTATATGAATCATTTGCCTTTGAACTGTATTTACCCTTGCCTGTAAAATTTGTGAAAAGGGAGGTTGACGCTGACGTTATTGAATATGTATTTCTGATATGAAATGTTATAAATTATTTATTAATTTGATAAATATTTTACGGAAAATCAAATACAACATGTACATGAAAGAGATAATGACGATAATGGTATTGCAACTTTTCTATTGATGGAATTTTTAACCTAATAAGTTTTTCAAATACTGGTATTCGCAATAGAAAGATTACATTAAAATAATGCAACTATGCATTTCAAAATAAAAATTAAAGCCTTTCTTTCTGTCCTGGGTGCCAGCGTCTCAAGTGACGACGAGGGGCATATCTCCTCTCGACTGCGGCCTGGGGTGGGAGTGCTTTTCTAAATTTTTGGTGCGCAGGCAGTTTGAAACCCTAACCTTATTTAATACCACCAAAAAATCAGGCCAAAACGACTTAATCGGGAGACCAGTAGGCATTATCCTATTTCAGAACGAAATGGTCAGAATAAAAACGGCTCAAAACCACACCCTTTGAGGCTGCACGTTTACCTCAAAAGCTGCTGACTTTCGGGAGTCCACTGCTTCCTTCTCCCCGACGATCCCCAGGCACGACTGCTTACTTTCGATACTTTTCTAAGGAATTACCAATACATGCCATTTTAATTCTGATAGTGCTGTTATCGAATGACTATGCAGTTCGCAATAACACGAGGAATGAATTTTTCTTATCAATGTTTATGTATGATATAACTGTGACAAGAGAAAGAGAAAATATTTAAGTTAAATGTTGCTCAACTCAAGCACCCATTTGATTTTCTACCTTTCGACTGTCTGACCCTGGAGGGTCTCCGAGAGACTCTGAGAATGCGTGGTGTCACTGACAGTAATCTGAGGCCGATTCACAAAACCTTCTTAAGTTGAGGTATATCCTAAGCATTGTTATTAACAATAGTCTATTGTTATTCCGCTAATAGTCTATTGTTAAGAAACAATGCTTTGGATATATCTTAACTGAGGACGGTTTCGTGAATCCGGCCCTTGGTCATTTCACCCCCTGTCAGATCGCTTTCAGTTTAAAAGTGTCATTCCAGTCACCTCGCAGTTGTTAGTCATGATGTCGAAAGTCGGCAAATTACGATCGTCGGGGTGAGTGTAGTCGTGGGAAAGACTGTTTGTGGTGACATTGACTGACGCTTCGACAATCTGAGCGGAAGTCATCGTCAGAGTCAAGTGAACTATTGTGAGTTGTCAGTAGATGTTATAAGTCTTAGGTCGTTGTCCTGGCTGGTCGACGAAGTCGTGATGTCATTGGTCGTCTGTCAGTTAAGCCATGATGTTATTGGCTGCGAAGGATTAAAAACGTCGTTGTAGCTTTTCGATCCGTCTTTTGTTACTCAAATGTCCGTTGGTCTATTGTTAGTAAAATATTAGTCGGTTTGTCTATTCTTTGTCTTGTTGTTGTCGTCAATAAGTCGTTTGTAAGGTGCGGGTAGTTTTAGCAACGGCTCAGTGGTGTTTGTTCCAAGTTAGTAAACCAGCTTCCAGAGTGATTCGTTGAAAGTAGTTCGTACCGTAGTATAGGTAACGCAGTTGTTTGTAACGCATAAATGCCTTACCCGGACGATCCGGCTTATGATATGTCTCCTGGGTTCAAACCACTTACAGTGTTGGTCATAGCGTGTCATTCCAGTCACCCTGCAATGATTGTGAAACAAAGAACTATTGGGAAACGTATGTGCTCCATGATTCAGGTTAAGTTTATTTTAATACCACACGTTGAACGATACGGGAATGTAGAATATTCCAACTATGCCCCCAAAGGAGAGCAATTATAACGTTGCGTATCAACGAATGATCTCCTCAGAAAAAAACCATTTAAGAGATTGTCTCCAGAAGTTCAGGGCGAGTGAAACTGTTTGAACTAGCCTGAGTAACAGGCGTAAACGGGAGAGTGGTAGGGGGTTGAGGGAATGGGAGGAAAAATGGGGGGATCAGACCCCCATTGACACATGCGATTTTTTGTGCAATTTTTCTTGCTCTTTTCAATAAAATTTTTTTCTCTTATTTCAGTGCTATTTTTGTGCCATTTTCTCCTCACAATAACTATTTATTGTCCTAAGGAAAGTAGTCGTGAAAATAATAACCAGTGGCGCATCCTGGGGAGGGGTGCGGGAAGCCTCCAGAGACCGCCCTTACCCGTCCTCACCACCCTTTTTTTTTTCACTCCCGAATACGAGGGCCTGGTTTCGCTAATGAATTACACTCGTCAACTGAGGTATTGATGCACCACTAAATTCTCATAACTAACTTTGAAAGAATGATGGTGGACATGACAGTAAAGATAATTGATAGTTTGAGATTGAATATCAAACAGTAGGTTACTTAATGTTGTATGTATGGGACTTTCTCCTTGAAAGTTTCAAATCGTTGGACGCTTTCCATTGGACACCTGGCGAGAAAAAATGTTCTGTTCATAAATTTCCTGCCCCAGCTGGCAAAACTCACTTGGTTCACGGGCGGAGAAACTGGGACGAAGTAGGGATGAATGATTGTCGCTTTAAATTTTATGATTTCTACGAATTTTCGGCAAGTTTGGACAACCTCGAGGGGTATACCCAAAATTTCTTGTGGAATTCAATTCGTTCCCTTCGATTTCGCTACCGGAATGTTTGGTCGAATGGGAAGCGCCCATGCTTTGCGTTTGTAATCCAAAACCCGCTCGTATAATTTTTTTATAACCTATTTTTAACACTATGACGTCTGCACGCGTTTTATCTTAGCACAACTGCAATTTTGAAATTCCATAAGTTGTAAATTTTAGCATTTTAAGGTTATTTATCACTTGCACTATTTAAGAAATGCAGCTTTTCAATTAAACAACAGTTTTTGTCATCCATTTGTTGTTGTTGTTGTTGGTTTTTGTTTCATTGAAAATGGTTAATAAATAAAGATTCATTCAGGTGTTTTATTTGTCAGGAGTTACAAAATTATAAAGAGACGTCCAAATGACCAATTTAAAGTGCATCAATACAGCTGATATCAATGCACAGTAAAGTGTTTCACTCACGCACCGACGCAGTGAATGGATGAATGAACGAACTTTATTAACGTGTCTAAAAGAGTGTCTAACATGTACCACAGTTTCTGTGGAAACGTATCCCTTTGTTTTTAACTTGTACCGGTTGCCAATTCCTCAGTCTGAAAAATCACTAAATCATGTCAAAAAGATCATCCTTCTCGCTGCCACTCACTGCAAAACTTGGGCCTATGGGGAAGGGAAGGGGTCAGACCTGCATGAAATGGTTGTGCCATATGTAGAGCAAACATCGTTCATGTGTCACTTTCAAAATACTCAACAACAAAACTATATGTCTTTGACAGCCGTAAGGAACAGTTTGTCGTGGGAGGGAAATTACAGAGACACCGCCACAGGAGTAACAAGGTAAGAGTCGTAAGAGAGCTGTTTTCTAAAGGTCTAGTGCATACGCAGCAGTATGTTGAGCAAACAAGTGTCCGAGACGACCTTACCGAAACGAACGATCAAATGTTGACTCCATTACCACAAGATATTCAGTGTGAAATAACGATGAGTGAACTAGATACTGTACATGTAGATAAGGATAATATTAACGTGCAGGATGTGAACAATGTAAGCGTGAAAATCTAGCTTCGTGCCACGCCAAATACGAAAAACCACTTTAAAAAACAGTCGTTACATGTGGCCCAAAAAAGGCGAAAACGTAAGGTATCCACATCTAATGCAGTGGCATTGATCCACGGGGCAGAGGTACAGTAGCAACGACCAATCATTCTAAACTAAAAAACTAAAGTGAAAAAGTCACTGAATTGGAAGGCTGACCGACGAAGAATAGAAGATGTTTCCTATCAGAAATCACATTTTGATGATGATTAGTCCGGATAGAACGGGGATAGAATTTTGTTTCCATAATAAACACTCCGCAACCCCCACCCCCTTTCATACGGCCGCTGCACCCATTCCCAGCAGTCAAGTAATAGTAGTCAGTGTAATGCTACAGATACAGCTTTTGTTGGAAAACATAGGAACTCAGTACTCTGTAACAAGTTGCATTGCGACAAGATTAACTGAAACAAAGTGTAAACTTGTTCTCTAAACTATATGTTACTTATTATTATCCGATTTCTTTCTATTTTAGTGGAGAAATTCTAAAGATCTTGAAGAAATTTAGCGTGCGTAGCAAGCGTTTCCGTAAGCTTTTTTCGCTCGTTCGAGCCATGTTTCGCTTTTTGGCAATTTTCCCGCAGCCAAAAAACGAAAAATGCCTCTAACGAGCAAAAAAGCCTACGAAAACGCTTGCTACGCAGGCTATAAGAAATTCGCCGTCTATAAGAAACAAGAAATTCGTCTATAGTACATAGTAAGATCTGTAGCTACGTTATTATCTGCCTTTACCATGATTTTAAATGATCATTCCATTACGTTCCTAAACGCTTTCGTCTTGGTATTAATTTGTAAACATCTTACTTCTCCTTAAAACAGCCAGCACCATTCAGTCTTTTCTTTCGAATTTTGCGTGTCCCTAAAAAAACTGGAAATGTTTTTGCTGGAAAGAAAATTTATCTTCGCTTGTAGTCACGGGCAAGGACGACCTTCTTCCAACTCACAAAAGAATCAAGTCTCTGACAACTGTAAAGGATCCGTCGACATTGACAACAAGAGACATTGGCAAGCCCGCTGTCGAGAAAGTTTTCATAAAGAAAAATCTAGCATGTGTTGTTTTGTGGTACGTTCTCCACACATAAGTTACAGTTGGTTTTAGTTTTAATTCTGGTTGGTTGAGTAAGTGGACTTTTTAAAAAAATTAAAGAGCAGTAGCAACTACAAATTCCATAAAAGAACAGCACGTGATAAATTGATGAATTTTTCGAGCTGGAGTCAAGCTATCATCGCTAACAATGAAATCAGCGTTACCTCATTTTGTCCAAACAGTGAGAATAATAACAGTACGCTTCAAATGATTTTGTATAAAAACGCGCCATGTTTTTTATCGAGATTGCTGATTAATAAAAATAGAGCGCGCGGTAAATCGTTTCCATATATCAGTTTTGTTTTGAATGTTCTTTAGAAGCTTGTGTTTTTAGGGCTCTGAGTAATTATATTCGGCGATCATCTGCTTATACTCGAAGCCTTCCCTCAACTCGTTATTCGTAAAATTCACCGCATGCCGGGTGATACTCCAATATTCCTTCACGGGCTAAAGAGCCGCATTTAGATGGCCTTCACTTCATATCAGGCAAAAGAATGTCATGTTCTCCTGTCAACAAACAACTTTAACTCCAACTGAAAGGACAGTCTTAAACCCTTGGGTGAGACGGTACAACTTTCGTACACTTTAGTGTTTTGGAAGACATCCGGGAAGGTTAATCAAAAATTCTAAACACCTCTATAGCTGACGAAATTCTAACAAACTGCAAAACAGTGGTAACATCAAAAGACTGCAAAATGGGTTCAAAAGTGCAGATCACCTGTAAATAAAAAACAAGGAGAGGACTTATAGACTTAAACAGGCTTATTTTGGCAATGCAAAATTTTAAAATTGTTTCAACTGCTTATGCCAGAATGACCAACGTACAATGTTAATTCGCGAAAACCTTTCTAGTTTGCTTACTTCGCCAACAGGCAACCCTTTCCCAGGATCTTACGCGTATACCGCGCACAGCAGGTCAGGGCCCGGTTGTTCAAAAGCCGGTCAACACTAACCTGAGAATAAAATTTAACCTAGGTCCCTGATTCTCTTATTTCACAAGAGTTTTCACGGAAAATTCCAAAAGCAACCAAAGTCAAAATGTATGGCAAAAAAGATTTATAGGAACCTGTATAGTTTGGCTAATTAAAAATTGACGCTAATCCTGGGTAAGCTTAACCTAGCTTAACCTGTTAACCTTAAGCTTAACCTGCGCGATGCAGTCGTTGTGTCAGCCCACAATTGACCGGTCGCTCACCACTAGAGTTCTCGTAGTTCGGTGGTTAGAGCATCCTTCTGGAACTCAGAATTTTTTTCTGAGTTTCCTCTCTCCACACATCATTCTATTATCATTTAAGCTTAATCTAGTCCTTCAATTGAACAACTGGGCCCAGATTTACTGCTTAGTTTACTGCTGACTGTTATTCGGGCAGGTGGAACGTAATCACTGGTAATAAATCGGCTCCAGGCGCCTTCGTTACGTAGTCTCTTAACGACGTCCAGAGGGGAATTACAATAATAAAAGGTTTTCCTTACTTCGTGTTTCATCACCAAAAACACTCATGGTGCGAACGTTTCTCTGTGTAAGGAAGCGACTTCGTGGTAACTCTACCCCCCTTCCCACCCCCCCCCCCTCCCACAACACCTCTTAACCCTAACCAATTACACAA
>Ga0126336_10002239_pt1 | contig 10892 bp, 9 predicted proteins | sample SidCmetagenome_FD_92530 | JGI IMG/M metagenome (GOLD analysis project Ga0126336, IMG submission 92530) | Coral microbial communities from El Islote,Puerto Morelos, Mexico - Siderastrea C C metagenome | ecosystem: Host-associated > Invertebrates > Cnidaria > Coral | place: El Islote,Puerto...
AATGGTAAAATGTGCTGGTAGAATTGATGAAAAATTTTTGTTTGACTGGAAAAATTTCTCTGCTAAAATTTGACAGGAAATTTGACTAAACTGCGCCGGTACCCCCAACTTCTATACTACTGAGGGAGTTTTAATGGCCCTAGTATGACGTGTTCGGATTTTATCTTTTGTGCCGCATCTTGTAGGTTTCAGCACCTCACAAGATCATGTCAAATCGTTTTAAAACAAGAGTTGGTTGGATGTAAAAGTTAAAAAAGTTAAACTGTTGTTATGTGGTATTGACTGATTGAGAGAAAGTGGCAAATAATCCACAAAAGCCAAGTCGATTGTTAATTTATAATGGATAGAAAGCCAAGTGACAAAAGCGGCAAAACTGCTTTCTAACTAGCCAGAAAACACCAAGAAACAATAAAGAGTAAGAAGCTTTGCTTAGGATCGAGTTTTGGCAAGAGCCGACAAAGGGGCCCTTCATCCTCTCTTGGTTATGGATAATATTGGGGACATTTTGAAGCTTAATTGGCTTCTATTTGAAGAGAGAAGAGATTTTAATTTGCTTAAGCCAGCTTTTAAAGCACTTCATACTAAACAATGGCCTTCATATTTAAGGTCATTGCCCTGTATTGCATTGCGCATCCTCACTGCGCACGATTTGTTGCGTCATTAGCGCGCGCTCACAGCGCGCGCACGCCCAGGGAGTAATAGGTTTCCTATGAGGCTAAGCTCACCAGTGAAAAGAAAAGTCATTTGCTCTTAAGCAAGCACGGCAACCTATCTTTTTTTCCACATATTTTTGACCTACCGTCCATCCTCTTCTTATTCAAAGAGTTAGAAAAAAAAAACATGTTCGAAAAAAAATATATTACTAGAAACGCGTTTCTCATGGAGATGAAATCACGACCTCGAGAAAACGCACGTAAGGTTTTAAGTCAATTTCGCCTGATGCTTCGAGCTTCTGCCATAAAACATCTAGCATATTGCTCCTTGTTATCGATATTTTACATCCAGTACAATATTTCAAGATTTGCTTTAATTATGTGCTTCCTGTTCCTATGGAGAGTAGCGTAAACTGATCAAATAAACGTGTTTGTCAGGCGAAATTGCGTAGAATTATGGGGTAACTTGAGACGATGATATCTCTTAAACGGACATGGGGACCTATTCTTTTTATTTTGTATTTCAAAACATTGCACGATAGATAACAACTTGACAAAAATCGTGTGTTAAATTTAATCTCTATATGTAGAGAGTTGCACTCATCAGACTTTGTAAGAATCCACGTTCCTTTAGAAAAAGGGACCTTTCAGGACATTGCGGCCCTCTTATTTAACTACCCCCCCCCCCCAGAAATTTAAAACGTGCGATGATTTTAGTCTGTTTACGTCACGCGTATTTAAATTGTTAAAGAACTGCGCATCGGAACGTCTACAATTGTAGTAATATTCAATTAGATAGTATTTCTCTATTTAGTATTTTTAGCTAGTAACAGATGAGGAGCCACTGCGTGGATATTCTGTTAATAAACCATTTACTTACGTAATTACTTAATTACTTCCTTACTTTACGGACCCGAATTGAAACGCGATGTTTGCAAAACATCTTACAGTGTCCGATCCAGCTTTAGTGCGACCGCGCGTGCATTTTGTCACATAAAATAGCAGGTATTGGCTGGCGGAATGTTTGCACAGTGCTCTTGCCTGCAAAGACGAACCTGGACCACAGTTTTTTCATGGGGGGCATAGGTCCCTATGCCCCCCCCCCCCACAAAAAAACGGGTCCAGGCCCCCTTTTGACGAAAACAGGTGACACATAGCCTACACGGACAAAACGTGTGGGTCGTACCACTTTCTAACGCGTCCTGGACCGATTTTTCTGCAGTGTTAACGCGCCTTACACATTTCTCTAATGCTTTACACAGGCGCCTGCGGCAGACGCAGTGGTAGAACAAAGTACCGGATTATTTGACAGTTCATCTCAAATGTTCTTCATCTCCATCGCTTCTCTTTCTGGTGTCTTGGGACTGGCTATCATTAGCGGACTTTCCTATCATTTTCTAATATACATCCCACAGATAAACAAAGGTAAAGAAAATTCGCCTTATGATTTTCGGTTAGTTGCTCGGAATAAAGTGAAATAAACAACTCTTACAAAAAAAAAAAGTTTCAGAACAAGAGGGTGCAGGGTTCCAAACGAATGAAGGGCGCTTTCCATTTGACCAAACATTCTAGAACTTCTAAGAGCGAATCTAATGGAACCGAAATTTTCAAATCTAGGTATTTGTCACCTGGTTGTCACAACGTTCCAAAAGGTAAGAGCTATAACGTTTCATTTCGTCCATTTCTACCCGGACTCACTTTCTCTAGCCATAAATTATTGCTTTCAGGAACAGTCAACCAGAAAAATCTGTTTTAACCATCGCATATATTTTTTTAAAATTCCAAACGGGATGTTTGATCGAATGGAAAGCGCACCTCCCCCCCCATCCCCCCCGCGTCATTGCCAGGGAGAATCGTGAACATTAAATGAAGACGGAGGTCGAAATGATTAAGGTGATCGTCAGAGTTAAAAAATTCTCTATGATAATGTTCCACAACTGGTGTGCAAATTCGTTTCCATTGTGAATTAACAAAAGCTGCCGAGGGACACAGCCAATTTGAATTTTTGGGTTAGGTATGACAAAGACGACCTAAGTTATTACGATGCTGTAGTTTTGTTTTTTATTTCAGATAAAAAGTTAAATGCCACCTCAAAGAACTTCGCCTACAAAGAGTCCCTCGTAAAAGAGATGAAAGCGTTTGTTGACTCATTCTACTACGACATGATCAACAAGATACATCCCGTCATAGAGATGCGAAAACGAGAAATTAAAGAAATGAAAGCAAAGATGATATACTCAAGGAAACGCGTGCGATCTGTGAGGCACTGCGAGAAAACTCGGGGTAGTGTTGTCAGCAGCAACGATTCAGTTTTAACTTATACAGAGCAGCAGTTTGATCGACCCAAAGAAATGGTTCAGTTGGTCTCAGTGAATAATATGCCTGACCAGTCTCACTTGTTGGATTTGATAGGGTTACAAACTTTTGAAAGCCGACTTTAAACCAGATTTATTGTTGGACAGAACTGATTGTGTTTATTACAGAAACCAAAATACTGTTTGTTTCCATACCCCTTTAAACAACAACGCAGGGGTATCAGTAAAAGAAATACCGTGATTCAAAGACAATGAACATCACTTGAAAATTAACACATCTATAAAAGAGACAGCTAACTTGTATTAAGCGGACACCCTCAAGAACACTCTAACTTCTGCTTAAAACAAGCTCCCTAAAGTACGTGATATTTGCCTGTCAGTTCCCACATTATGATATGCTGTAAACTTTAACGATGCATTTCTATCCCTTCGCTGCATTTCTATCCCTTCGTTTTATAACGAGTTGTTCACGAAACTCAACAGCTTGGTCTTCTTTGTTTTCATTCTCTTCGAGGCTTTTAGCTGTTTTGTTTTCCGATTCCACTGATAGATAGAAACTGCCGAAGACCTTTTTCTTGTCTCAAAACATACTAAAGCGAAATTACAAAGGAAAACCTTGGTGAGCTGGCTATAGCGAAAATTTTTCTTGCAGGTACATAACGGGCAATCCCGAGCGGGAGAAATCCATCTTGCCCGCTCGGGTAGCCAATCAGAGCGTAGGATTTGTTTCATCTTGCCCGCTTGCTCAGCCAGCCATATAACAGTATGCTTTAAAGTTCAAAGGATCAAATGAGAAAAAGTTTTTACTTGACAAACAAACGCCATTAAGACAGCATCCTGTGTCGCTTCAGTTTAAGCACGTGAGTTGTGGGTCCTTTTTATTTCCACAGATTCTTCATAACAAGACGTCCTCTTTATTGAACGAAAGTAGGATCTCGCAAAGAAAGATAATCTTAAACAAACATAAGAACATAGCCAGCTCTTTTGTTGCTAGATCATGCTCAATCTTAATAATCATGCGTTTTCTTTGTCAGCGTTAATTCTGAGCTGCTGCTGTCAGTTTCCGTCATAGCGTTTTTTCCTTGCTTGCTTGCTTGCTCCAGTAAGGATCAGGGGTGTCGAATTGAACTTATAAGCGTCCATTCAAAGTAGTTTTTTTCCAATGAAACTGGCCGTTCTTTTGGGTGTTCCCACGCCTCAGCTTTTTTTGAGTAATTCTGTTAACAGAGCCCTTCATAATAATTATGAGAACAAACGATTGGAGTTTTGCCTACTGTCCGCTTACAACGGTGTCCGCTCAATATAGGTTTGACTGTATTCCTCAATAAATTATGGGAAATACTATGGAAGAAACAAGACCTTTTTAGTGCATAACTGAAACAGAAGAGAGATGCCGAGTGTCTGTATCATAAAATTAGTCCTTCTGGAAGCAACTATGAATACTTTTGAGCAAACATGAACATAGAAGTGTTCCTGATTGCTTAATTCTGCATTTCCTGAGTTGTGCTGAATCAGTTTAGTTTATTCAAGTGATATTCCCGTGAACCGTTTTTCTATAATTATAGTCAATACTAGTATAATTTTCTGTATTGACATGAACGATTCTTGTAAATTCCCTCACTAACCTAAAACTAATGAATATTCATTCGCTTTTTTAATGGCACCAAAACATGTTGGCAGCTAAAGACCTTCAGCCCACCCCTTGCGCGGTCCATGTTACCGAGCGGGATTCAGCCATTTTGACCTTCATATCAGCCATTGTTATTAGCTGACTTAATTACTACATGAAGGCCATGTGTTTTATTAACAACTAATTATGGTATTAACTTGTTCAGATATTTGGCTGTCAAGTCCTGGAACTCTTTAGCTGATAGCGTTAGAACTAACACTTCTTTTAAGGATTTCAACAGCAGTCCGCCAATGTAACGTTTAATTGGAGTAACAATTATTAGAGTAAGCATTAGTTAATGCACTTTGATTTTGTTTCGTATTTCTGACTTGTTTTCGTTTTCGAAGGTATTAGCTTATTTATCTACTCTGTAGATTCGAGATAAAATAAAGGTTCGGTATGTATACATGCATATAAGTGTATCTCGTTACTCAGTCACCGACTCATTTCGAATCCACCGCTTATTAGTAAAGGGAATTGCATTAGGCCGTGTACAATTAAGGATGAAATTCGCGACGAGGGCAATTTGGAAAACTTTGAAAATAAAAGTGCAATTATTCCTTGATTGTACGAGGACTCTTGTGATCCCTTGTTTAATTAAGGCAAAATTATACAAAGAGAATCGCACGCTCGCTTTATCCTCATCTGGGAAGCCCTCATATTGCCGCGGGAAATTTCAATAGAATTGAACTGACCAATCGATTCAATGAGATTTTATTCTCAAAACCTGTGTCATGATACACTGCCAAAAGTTTATGCTTCTAAAGGAAACATAGTTCATTTTCAGGGCGGGAGAGTTTCAAACAACAGTAGTACGGCTAAAAATGCTTTTATCGGAACAAAACAGAGTTGAATCTGTCAGTGAATCACAATCGTGGAGCATGATTGTATCCCGATTGCTCTGGCTGAGACTGGATTGAAAAAAGTGGTTTTCTGCGCCGTTAAGCGTCACATTGCAATGGCTGGAATTGTAGATATGGCTGGAAGCTGAGCTAGACTGAGTTTGCACTGATGAAAGCGGATGGAGAACTTGTCTTGAAGCGGACGCAGACTTGGCATTGTCAATGAAGTTGGATATAGTTTTTTGCTTGTTTTCATAACAGGAGTCGTAGTAATCTGAGCCTTGCTCGGAGTTGTGCCTTGTTATGTTTTTGATCTCGCATCCAGGACGCCGGAGCTTTTCAGCTTGTTCACAACGGTCTTTCTTGCACTGTGGTTGGTTAGCTTCTTCTGAGGGCAGAGATACTTAAGGGACGAGTTCTCTTTCACTGTTTTTTTCTACCACACGCTGGTCTGAGGCTTCATGTCGATAACAGTAAGGTAAAACCGCCCTGTTTTCTTTAATTCTTCTGGGCGTTTTTCTCGGTATTGCTTAAACAATGCAGCGGGGCATCTCTTCTCCCCTGTAGCGAACATTCTAGCAGTAGTTAGCTGAGGTTGTACTCGCAGACCACCTTGTCTTGTCTTTGTAGGACCTTCGGGAAAAGTGATGAACTCGGCGACGTCGTTATCCTTTTCGATTGAAAAGTCTTCGACCATCATGACATGATGCTCCTTTCGACCACGTAAACCAAAATGCATTGTTAGTATCCACCACGTGGTATTTATAAAAAAGCGAAGGGTTTGGTTGTGTAACTGACTGTTCTCCCACAGTATCTCCTCTTCTTCCTAATTGGTCAGGCTTTTCCCTTTGTTTGGCCGTTCCCCCATTTCTTGCTTCCGCAGCGTTTTCGCCTTTCCTTCGAGCACTTTCCTTGAAGATAGGATCTCTGTATCCCTCAAGAAGAGACGTCGCATGATGTTTTGCTTCTTAAATATCGATCCAAAGCCGCCTGCATCACCTTTAGTCAGTCTGGCTCGTGGTCGTGACCGTTCTTTTTTTCTTAACTCAGCGTAAAATTGCGAGAGGGCTTCGTTCAGCTCTGGGATTTCGTATCACTCAAGTTGTTCCTTTTTTCCGTAGCCGTTCGTCTACTTTTGAAAAATTCCTGTCTAGTAGTCTGTATGTGAAGCTAATTTTAGGATATTGATGTGCTTGTTTTTGTAGGCTTGAAATAATTTTTGGTAGCGTAAGTGTTGGTCAAATTGCAGTGCCATTCTCTTAAAAAGTTTCCTATTTGGGCACGTAACTTGGGGCGTCCTGTAGACAGGTTTGCATTTTCCTAAAGCGTTGGCCAAGACCTCCTTGAACACTGGGTAGGATCATGGGGTTACACTCCTGGCATCTGAAGAAATGGGATCAACATCAGGTGTTCTTGAGGGGCAAGGGACTTGACAAAGTAAGTTCTGAGATCCAGTTTATTTATCCACTATCAGGAGTGGTATCTGCCGATCGTTTGGATCAGCGCCCTCAAAAGTTTCAGTCGATTTCAGGTAAAAAACGGGACCTGAACTGCTATATAAAAGTACAGTAAGTACTTGAGTTTAAGTACGTTTGACATATCACTTAAAGTGCCACTGGGACCAGAATTTTGGTATTCCATATTTTTGCACTTTTGAAAATAGTCTGTGGTTGTTAGTCACCATGCGAAATTTCAACTCATTACGACGACTGGTAGTTGCTTTTTTCGGACGGTTTTTGTCGAGATTTTACGGCCGCCATTACTGGCCCTTGTTCCGGAAGCTGGCTTGCGAATTAGCGGAAGTGACGTTAGAGGCTCACCTCAAGCCTAGTACTTTCATACGGTTACTTGCCGCGGGAAATTTAACTTTCGTCGAGGGAAGTTTTCCTGCCAACTGTGTGCTGTACGGCCTTGAAATTTTCGTTGCTGCAGCAGTTATAAAGGGTACATTACTTGTGTTGTACAATGCTACAACAACAAATCCAACCAACGAGCTGGTATTTCGCTTCATCAAAACCTTGCGAGAGGACCCGCAATAGAAAAATGGATAATGTTTGTACTCACACAGTGCAAATATTCAACCCGAGAGGCTGTTCTGATCACTTCACGGACGAGTGTTTCCAAAGGGCTGTTCATGTCGAAGATTCCATTGTCGATTCCAACTATATGGAAAAAAAGATCCGGAAAAAAAGAGACGAAAGGTACCTAATCTTAACGCAGTTGAAGTGACAGTTTGTTTCTTTTTTAACGCATCCACCATTGTGCAAAACATATTTTCTTTTAACGTCTTTTAAAATTTATTTTGCTTGTGGAAAACCCTTCAGTTCTGCCGTCCGCTAGCGCGAAGATCTTCGGCGTAGTCCTCATAAAATGCATCCTGGGCGAATGCAGGACCGCCGCGATTAAGCCACTAGTTTGTATTGCTTAGCATTTTTTTCGTTTTTTTTTTTTAATTCCGCGTGTGTTAAAGCGTGTGAAACCGCGTGTGTGAAAGCAGTAATCGCTTGGAAGCATGGTCATTTATTTTATAGCATACCATCCTGAATGTCGAGAAACTTCTCTCCTTATTCCCTATCGGTGAACAGTCGATTGACATTATTGTTCGAATGTAAAGGCTTCAACAGGTCGGCTCGTCTTGCGTGGAAATTTAAGTTGGGAAAAAATATCACACGCCACTATTTGTCTAAGGCGTTTACAATGTTATTTCTTTTAACTGTCATAGCAATCTTAGTAAACGAACTACCAAGAAAAATGATTAGACATCAAGTTATTATTTTTACGCAATGAATAAAGCAAGTGAAAGCTTCGTTTCCTCGGCGGTCCGTATGTTGCTGTTAAGCAGCAGAAAATTTTCCTTGTGGCTTTGATTTGCACTACAAATATTTAGATTCTGGTCACACAACGCCTCCAGTTCTTAAAAAAGGTCTTGGTTTATTTCACTTTTTTCGGCTCAAGTTAAGAAATCTACAAAAACTGTTCAAAATGTTTAGAAACGCCAAGCACTTGTGTTTCAATGCATTAAGCGACCACTGTAATATGATGGACACGATAAGCTTCATCAGCTGACTGCCAGATGACTACAGCATTACGGCTCTTCAACAAAGTTTTCCATACTATGCTAAGAATGGCCAAAAATCTCAATGCTTCACAACATATAGTGAATACAAACAACGGCAGACAAAATATAGCTTCTTTTATTTCTCCAGCGAAGCGAACAATAAAATCAATCGACCGATGCTTGAGAATTCGCGAGCATCAAAATTCTAGAGTTTTTAGAGGTGTTTTGTCTAAACTATTCGAAAAACATCAGTTTTTCGAATAGCGGGACAGCGATTTATCCGTTGGATAAGAGTTATCCGATCTCTGAGCATGCTTCTTGTGCCTGAACTGTAATCACTGTATGAGCATTATTTCGCACATATTTTGAACTCCCGCCAATAAGGCGAGAAAAACAACTTTGAACAGTTTTCAGGAACACGTTTTCAGTAATGGCGGACACATTTCACGCAACTTTGAAGCTAAAAAATATCAGGATGGACGGTTTCCTGTTCGGTTTTCTGGGTAAATATAGACACAAAGTGATATTCTGTGACAGAATTCAAACTCTGCAATGAAAAGCTCTCGTAAGCGACCGCTCCCGTAAGCAACCGCGACCACTTTTGTGAATTACCAACGGGCTTTTCCTTTTTTTTTTTTAATTTCTTGTAAGCGACCACTCAGTCAACACCTCACTAGAAGCACTCAATTCTTGTTCGAATGCAGAGTTGTTTCACCACGCGGTCGCTTACGAGAGCCCATTCTCGTAGGTGGCCAGCTCTATTTGCGACTACTTTTCTGAATTCCCGAGGTGGTTGTATTTTAAAAAGCTGGGGGAGGAGACTGGGATAAAAATAGCGTTTGTGATTGGCATGAGTACGAGAAAGCGAGAGAAACTTCGCAGCATTTCTTTATATTTTTTTTGCTGAACATTTTGTCATATGGGAGAAATGAAGAAGTGTGCGGAGTCACCAAGGAAAGGGCGATAACTTTCATGTCCAGGTTTGTACGCAGCAGCAAAGTTTACGATGCTTTGTGTGCTTGCAAAAAATCGCAAAAATCGTAAGGTCGACGATTTTTCGCGTTCACTTGCGATTTTTTGCAGTTCTTATCTCGTTAATGATATAGGTCGAAAGCGAGTTGCGGATTTTACAAAATTTGCGAAAATTGCGAGAAATCAAAAGGTCGACGATTTTACGCGTTTACTTGCGATTTTTCGCAGTTCTTTGTCTCGTTAATGACATAAATACAAAGCGGGCTTGCGGATTTCACAATATTTGCGAAAAATTGCAAGGTCGACAATTTTTGGCACTGTGTGAACTGCGTTTTTTTTGTCTTTCGTCTTGCTAATTGCCTCAGATACAACAGGATCGATGAATATCAGAAGAAACAGTGAAGCAAGTGGCACACACATCCCTCGTTCTTTAAACACGTAACCCAAGATATAAATGTCCCTCGTTCTTTAATTAAGCTCCCAGCGCGAGGTATAACAGGCATATATGAATATTCCGTGTTCTTTAAACTCCGAGCGCGGGATAGAACTTGAATCTATGGAAATCCCTTGTTCTAAAGCACCTAGCGCCAGATTTAACAATCTACGAAACATCCCTCGTTCTCTGGGGGTGGACGTGGGGGGAATGCATGAGCAGAGAATTGGGGCGATTTTGTGCCAGTCTCTCTCAAGCGTCATGATGCCTGGCAGCTTGGCAGTGGCCTGGGAGATTTATCAACGAGACTGAAGTCGTCGCTACACTAGCTTCTTTACACACACCAGTAGCAAACGTTTAGCCATTTCAAGTGTGACAAAAGCCATCAAAAGAAATAGGAAACAACTTCAGTCCTTTGGGATAGTCTTTAGGGACTTTAAACAGGAAAACAAGCAAAAAGAAATGTTTCATCACTGCGATATGTCTGCTTAATCTTCCACTCCTCTCGACAAGCTGAAAGCTGAGAAATCTGTTTTACTCGTGCTTTTTCAGTCTGAAAATGTGAAAGACATCTCTACAAGTACTTACACAATTCAAGGATGTTTTTTTCGACGGACTGTAAGCTTTTTTAAGTTATAATATGCTTACTTACTAGTATATTTAACTTGATTAACAACTGTGCATGGCTACTGTACCATAAAATGACTCCACTTTGTATTGCATATGACAACATCACTTGTCATAGAAGCGGATTCCACGGTTTTTGCCGCAAATTTAAACATGGCGTCATCATGTCACACTATAATGAACTGTTGAACCACGTGTTCACGCTGGTTGTTAGGCCAAAAACTTCGTAAGTTCTGCATGCGTTGTGTGGGTATGTTTTCTGATTACCTCCACCCATGAACAATACTTCAAAAGGTCCAGCGGTGTGAGTGCATTAGTATTAA
>Ga0126336_10002240_pt1 | contig 10890 bp, 4 predicted proteins | sample SidCmetagenome_FD_92530 | JGI IMG/M metagenome (GOLD analysis project Ga0126336, IMG submission 92530) | Coral microbial communities from El Islote,Puerto Morelos, Mexico - Siderastrea C C metagenome | ecosystem: Host-associated > Invertebrates > Cnidaria > Coral | place: El Islote,Puerto...
AACCTTTCTTTCTGAGGCGTCAATTCCGGAAAGGAAGACGATTTGTGCGATTGCTATGGCAACAACGAGGTTAAGGCGTATTTGTATTTGCTCCTGTTTCAAGTTCCTGGATGCAAGAAAAAATTAACAATAGATTCAAACACTGGATACAATCAACATGAACCTATCTTTTGGTCTGTACTGAGATGAATGTTGTTCAACAGAACTTTCCTGTGGTACTTTTTTTCAATTTTTGCAACTTGAACATAAAAGTTGGAATTTGTTTTTATTTTGTTTGCAGTTTTTTTCAAGTCGTTTGTTGTTCCTTTTTATATTTGTGAGGATTCAAGAAATAGTAACGCATTCTAAATTGAGGGGAAACTATTTACCAGCAGCAGTTGTCTTTCGTCGCAAATCCTAATTGGCCTTAAACAAAAGGCATTGATTTTTGCCATATGTATGACAATTGTCAGTTTGAGGTGTTGTTTTACTTCTCAGGTTCCTTTACGGAGGTCTATGGAGCCCAAAGACCAAGGGCTTTGGGGAGTGTGCGCTTGCTCATATCCGGGATGCAATGAGCCTGTCTACGCAATAATCCCGCGTGAGTGTGTGAGGCGGCTTAAAAGGTTGCCGCCAACAGATATTTTGGATAAAGGAGCCTTTGAGTGCTCTTTAGTTAATCATATTGAGAAGTGAAATGGCGTGATCTAAAACTCACATGAGGACGCAATATGCTATGATAGTAAGGGCCTCTCCAGTCAGCGACAGAGCACAACCAACATAAGTAATGACTTCCAACGCCTTGCGATGTGCTGCAGAAGGAACTTCCTATATAAAAACGACGGAAAGAGAAACGTGTGAATACTTTCAATGCTTTGCATATGCAAACATATGCAAAAACTATGGACTTTTTACCAACCTTGTTTCCTCCAACTTGCATAAGAACAGCAAAGTTTGTGAGATGATTGCAAGTGCAAGTAACTTCTTTATTGACTATTTTAACCAGCGAGCACCCTTTGCTGGACCAAGAACCGTTCATTTGAGATCTGCAAGAATAATAAAGTACAAGGTTCTTTTAATTTAGTTTTTTTTAATCTTCGAACAAATTTGCAACCAAGAACTGAACCACATGACCATGCCTAGGGAGGAGTAGATGGAAGCTTCTTCTTGAATTTTTGTTGTGTTAAACCTTTCTTATAACTGTGCCGATGGGAAAGTTTAGAACTTCCATCTTGGATTTTTGTCGTGTAAACCGTCCCATTCCAACTGAAAGAGCTCTCAAATTTGTGAAAAATGCCAATGAATTTCTCTTTGTATAAAAGGAAAACAGCGCCACAGGAAAGTACTAAAGATCTTCCAGTTTAATAGTTACAAGGCAGGATTTCATCCACAGTCTCAAAACGTAGAAAAGTTTCTGAACAGCGTACAATAAACATTTCACAGGAAATTAACAGATTTATACTATTTATTAACAGATTTAGACTTTAGGATCTCATATTATACTGAAAGTTCAGTACAACTGTATAACTAGAAAGTTACAGCTCCGAGATGTTAGACTTAAATGACAAATTTAAGGATTTTATCTACGGACTCAAAATTAGTGGCACACAATAACACGACATAAAAGTTAATTTATTTGATCATTATCGTCAGAAAATCCGCTATATTAGATTTTGATTTTCCATCAAACAAAGAAGGCTTTTGCATTGATCTCCATGCAGTCACTAAAGTAAATATAAGGATACCCTAAAATTTCATTTTTTTTTATTGGCCACAATAATTATAACCCTGTCCGGATTAGTAGAGCCCTTACTTGATTGTGAAGTCCCAGAAAACACAATGCGGAATGTCTTCTTCCTTTGTTTCCTGGAAAATTAAAGTAAGAAAATTACAAAACTAAAAGCATCCTTTATGGGAATCATAATAAATGATCTCTCCCTTTTACCTTCATCAATAATTTATCCATGCAGCTTAAACTAAGGATACTATATATATCCATAATGAACATACCTTGTCGAAAGTGAATGAAATTGTAACATTTTCTTTTAGTATACCAGGGGTTTGGGGATCTACAGTGCTAGCGGTTATTCGGCTTTGTAACTCAAGGTTCGGAAAAGTTTTGCTAAGGAAAAAGAAAGACAAAAATTAGTATTAGCACATGCTAGAGAGAATGTTTTAAATGGATTACATTAAAATTTTATTATGTAGTTAAGGGTCTTTCAGGCCGCCAAACAATCACCACCGAATTTACGATTTTATTTGTAAACGAGACATTTTAGCTTAAATTTCCACTGTAGTGTTTTTAACAGATTTATCTGCATGCAGTGGTTCAAGTAGTACAGAAGTACAGAAAACTTAACTCACCCGTCCAATTCAACATGCTGTTTGTCCGGGACCCACTGCTTGATGTCATTGTAAAGAATGAGCACAACAACAGCGTCTAAGAAAAAAAAACAATAAAATAAGTTACTGGACAACGCCACATCATGCAAAATCGTTTGTCTGTTGCAAATTTTTTTTTAATCTATTATGTAACATTTTTATAGAGGGCCACAGGTTCGTCAGTTTTTTAACTGTAATGTGTTTTACCCTCATGAAATAAAGTTGTTATTATTATTATTAATCTGGGCCCGGTTGTTCGAAAGCCGGTTAACGCTAACCTGGGATTAAAATTTAACCAACGTTCCTGTTTCTCTTATTTTAAAAGAGTTTTCACAGCAAATTGCAAGTGATCGTTTGAAAGCAACCAAAGTCAAAATGTAGTTAAAAAAATTACAGGAATCCGTATCCTTTGGCTATAAAACGGAATTAAAATTTTTGTGGTGGTTGTATACGCTTGCTCATCAGTAGGTGGTTAAATAGGAGGAAGAAATTGGGAATATTACTTTGTCTTTTTTAGTGGGCTAAACGGGGCTATGACATGGGGATTTTTTTATTTTTTATTTGCCAAAACTCGACAAAACTGTGCTGAAATTAAAAATTGATAACATTTTGTTGTACATGAATGCACCTATAAAACGCCAAAAGGAAGATAGCAAGTGTTTTTTTTTTAAAGGAAAACAAACTAATCAGCAGTTCTTAGCAATTTTTTTCATGACACAAGGGAAAACTTAACTGAACCTGGCTCAATGTTTTCAAGTCGCCATTCAGTTCCATCCTCTCCATCTGCAGCCAGACACATGCAGATATTTATAGTGCCAGAAAACTGGTAGAGTAATTTTAAACAAAAGGAAACCATTATTTTAGGTTTCCTTTGATTCCAATTTGTCTTTATTCTTTTAAAGCAACACTAAAAATAGGTCGCTGAACGGCGAGCAGTTATCGTCAACGCCAGCGAGGGGTTAAATTAATTGCTCAAATCTTAAACGTCAATCGACAAAATCGCAGATAAGGGTATCATTTGTTGTCGTAACGTCTGGCCGAATGGTTTGTCATTGTCTATTATTTAAAAACTTTCTGGGAAGCTATTTTTGAACGCTTGTGGTTGGGTAGTTGGTGAATCTGAGGATTATTCTCCACTTTCTCTCCAAATTTCGTTACTTTTCGTGAAATTTATCAGTGAAAATTTTCCTGTGTCAATGACGTGTCTATGGTGATTGACGTTTTCATAGCAACCGTCTACTCAGAAGTGTATTTTGACTACTTTCTGTCTTTTTTCAGTCTTTTTTTTTTAGTTTTTTTCCTTTCGTTTGTTAGAAGAAGATAATCCTTTACTTTTGTGTGCTTGTTTTGATTAGAGCAAATTCATATATTTTTTGATATCGTCATTGTCAGCTTTATGACTGCAGGCTAGGGATTCAAGATGGCGGCCTCAAAATTCAAAATGGCTGATTTGTGACATCATTGACACGTCATGACACGTTGTAATTTGCAGATCATAAGCCCAATCAAGCCCAGGCAAAATAGGGTTAACTCAGATGCGGTTAGCCAACATAGATGCCCGTGGTATTTCGTAATAATTCCAAAAAAGCAAATTCACTCTACCTTTTCCTTGGAAAGTTACCGGAGGCAGGGAAATACTCGCCCATCCGTCTTTAGCTGAGTAGTCTGTTTCACTTACAGAGAAAACAACTGCATCCTTGGTATCGGCTGGTACTTTTCTGATCTTCATTGCTACAAGATTGAAAATAAAATAAAGCGTCTTAGTTTAAACAACCACCGTTTTGTGATCAAGTTTTCATTGTTATCAATTGAGATAAAACTGGTAAACGGTTTGCCCTACTCTCCTGCACAGCCGTTTATTGGGCCCGTGACATGTCTCGTTGAGGAGAGGAACACATGACGAGCTCAATGACGCTAGAATTGCGTGACGCTTGGAGAGCACAAAAAACTTCTGTCTAAATAGGGTAAAGCTGTGTAAATCTCGTTAATGTCTGGAGGGCCAACATGATTTGTTTCTCGTTTTTTCAAACCCTTTACTCGTGTTTTCATTTTTGACTGTTGCGCATCCAGAAAAGTTCCAATTTTTAATAAATTAAAACAGCTGGCGATTTGACTACAACGTGATATGCATGACATGTACATCGTAAATTTAAACTGTTTGCTATTTTTCAGAATAGATCATAATTAAAAGTCTTAATTAACAAAAACGAATACTTGAACGAACACTCTAAAGGTACTGCAGGAAAATTACTAAAATTGGCAAAGTCACTCATTTGGTTGACAAAACGTGATCGAAATTTCATAAGTGAAATTGCAAACTTCTGGAACTACTGCAAGTAATTTCTACCTTTAGACTACCCGGCCTTCTAGTCTAATGTTAATTATGGCTGTTTATTTACTCACCATAGTTTTTCTTGGAAATGACATGGCTTTCGTTTGTTGTATAATGAAGCTTGCCGTACTCGATCGCAAATGACTCCAGTTCTTGAGTAGCTACCAGGACATTGATGTCATTTGTTTCGACTGGGTTATTTTTCAAATCCTCGAAAAAAGTGCTGGTTGTGTTGGCTGCATTCTAGGGAAATGAAAACATAAAAATGTGTTCGGCATGTATCGTATTTTACTTCAGCTTTCTATATGACCACTTTTCTTAATAGCTGAAATTCAAGCATGTTTAGAACAGGTTCTGACGCTTATTTCCCTGATAACTTTTGCCCCCAGTAGTAAACAAATAATTAGAGGAACATGTCACTGTGTTATCTTTCCATTCTTACTAAAGTGTAACCATTAAATTTAAGTACTGTCCCGTGTGGTTGCTTGATTTCGGGATATAAGAAAAATGAAGCTCAAAGGTTTTGAACTCTAGCACTCTATTTAGGTGAAGAATAAGAAAAATAAAATTTCAGTGATCTGGCTTCCCACAAAACTGAATGTCATGGCTCTCCTTCCTGGAAGAAACCACGGCAGAAAATGGTCTCTGCAGCATTTATAGCGGAGCACCATTGATAAGCATATTTGATAGCCTATCGAACCGAGAAATTTTGGTTGTGACGTCAGCGTACGTATGTACGTACGCCCGTACAGATTCTCGGGGAGGGGGAGGGGAGTCCCAAGACAACCCGACGGGGGGTGGGGAATGTCTTCTTTTCTTGGCAGGGAATCGCGCGGTGCTTTTGGGCAACCGGCGTTTTTGTGGCGGGAAATCGCATGACCATAATCGCTTTTGAAAAAGAGGTTTCTTTATAAAAACTTAAGGACGGTGCCTCCTTTTGTTACTGCGCATACGTTCTGCGCATCTAGGTTCGAATCCGAGATATTCGGGTTTCTTATGGAATTTACCTATTAATGCAAAGGCAATTTTCCTCGGATTATGAATAATCTTATCAAGGGCTTTCAGAATCCAAAAATAAAATTGGCGGTAACCATTCATTTTTCAGAAATAATTGATCTCAAATTGGGAAAGAAAATGCCATACATTGTATTTTTAAGCTTTTTTAGAATTATGATTGTTTAATTATCTCTTAAAAATGCGTGGTAAGCCACATTGCTAAGATCTGCCTTTACCCCACAGTCATAACCTTTGCAAAAATACCTGTTTTTAAGGAGGCACCGTCCTTAAATTTATTTAGCAAAACGATTGTTCGCAGTACTGAAGTTTTAAACTTGCGAAAAAACATGTAATATCTGTAAATGGAAGGAAAAAGTTTCAAAAGAATACTGGTGGAAGGCGAAAAGTTCAAGTTACGAAAGCTGCCCTCAAAGGACTTCATCTTTCAGTTTGTTTTCTTCACAACGAAAAGTTCCCTGTTCTGAAACACAACCGAGTAAGTGAATGTTTAAAGGTTTAAGGTACATGATTTTGAGTATTACAGTCAAAGAAATTACGTTTTAAAATGGAAATTTAATTTATGTCATTATAAAATGTGTCATTTACTGTTGGCTTGAAAAAATTATTAAAAAACACGCTCAGATTTGTGACAGATGTAGGCTTGAATATTTTGCATGCTCAGCGATTTCACTCGCGTGGACGGACTCACGATGCTGGAAGTGTAACGCGAATTCAACTTACGGGTTTTCGAATAAACTTTTTCAAAAATGATTTCTCTGTCCATTATTTTGTGCTTGTTTATTCATAACAGTAGGCCAAAGCACAGTCGCAAGGCAACAGCACAAGCATCACTTCAGTGAGATTACGGCGAATAATTGCTTTCAATTTTGACTGTCGGGCCCATCTCTTTGCGCAATTGTCGATTTTCTTTTCCTGGACGTTTTCAATATTAATAATCTTTTAAGCGAAGCAGTTGTCGGTTTAAAGCTATTTTATCCGAAAAACTTCCGAAAACAGTTTTGTGCGTTCCTCAAAGCCGGACTAACTTTATATAGGCTTACTTCGCATCTGCAAAACGTATGCCATAATTTAAAGCGTATTTGGTGTTTGTTTGTTTTTTTTTTTCAATCTTGATGGTCTCTAGTTAGAGAACGAAATATAAAAGTTGCTTAAGTAACTACAAGCGAAGCAGTTTTGGGTTTAAAGCTATTTTATCTAGTAAGTAATGTGTGTTCCTCAAAGTGCTCGAATTTCTTCGCGGCCGCTAAAACCTACACGACATTTCTTCGATAATTAAAATTTACAGGTGCTTCGAATCTCCCCATATCCTTTCTTTCGGGTAATCCCAGTAAAATGCCGGTGAAATGCGAGTACTGATAAACTTTTGACTAGACTAATAGTGGCAGTTTATGTTATTTGCTAACAGGCGGCCAACGCGATGAAGATAGCCCATTTAAGTTTTATTTTGTTGTTGTAAATGAGCGCCGTTTCAAGTTCATTCAAGCGAACAACCAATAATCCAAGGAGATTTGACAAGCCCTGACAGTTAATGACAGGATATGGAAACATTGCAAAAAACCAAACAAGACGGCTCGTGAGTAAAATTTGTGTTCAGTTTGATGTCCGAAAAAAAATAATAATCAAGCTGTGCTCAGCCTCTAGAATGACCTTTCGAGCTTGGTTTTACAGAACAAACCCCAAAATATTGGAGAACAATTCGGAACACTTTCGGGCTTTTTGAGAAACACTTTTCGAAAGCGAGCGAGCCAAAAAAAGCCCCGAAATATATTTCGCACCGAAAAGTTTCAGGACTATTTTTGAGAAAAGAACACGTCCAGTTTATTCCTTGGCGGCTCCGTTTTTAGGCTTGGCTAAATCTATATATTGGTATGTTAACTGACATCAAGTAGTTGAAAGAAAATTGCAGTGTTATAAAAGTAAGTTAATTGCACTGATATAGCCTATCAATATTGAGTTACCTGCAAAGAACCTTTCTCTGTGGCCTTCAGAGCTTTCATCTTTTCAATGTAACGCTTCAACTGAAAAAAAAGAAAAAGAAAGAAAGAAATAAAGGCGAGTAAAGGCAAGAACGAAGGTAATTGACTATCGTTTGAAAATTAAAGAATGGAATTCAACAGAAATGGCAATACAATCTATGTGCTAGCGGTTTAATAGGCCGATATAAATTCAAATACATGGGAAGTCACTTGTCGGGAGGGTGCGGAGGTATATACATGTAATGTTTTCTGTACAGTATCGACTCGTGGTGGCAATATTTCAAGGGCTCTGACAACTTGAAAGCCGACCAGAGTCTGGTTAAAAGACAAAATGTGTGAACTAAATTAAGCGGAGGCTGGCACAGAGACTGCCTTCATCAAATGTGTGAACTAAATTTGCTATTAGAATAGCAACTGCATTCACAACGTTGAACTGACAAAATTTTAAATAACGGTATTGGGAAATCGGAACCACGTGTTTAGTGGCAGTCTATATCTTAAAACAAATCAATACCCTTTTCTTAGTGGTCTGTTTCTCCTGCGTAGTTCCGTTCTTGTTGGAAGGTTCTGTGATGGAAGATTCAACACCAGTAGTAGTTAATGTTATGGTCTCTTTTACGCTAATCATGGCTGTTGTTGGTCTAGCACTTGGCAAGGCTGTGCTAGTAATCAGGATGTTTCTTAGACTTGATGTAATGAATCCAGAACTGCCAGCTGTTGTTGTTGTTGTTGTTGTTGTTGTTGTAATTGCTGATGTTTCTGGGGTTAACATTGTTGTTACAGCTGTTAGTTTTAATGAATTACTTGAGGAAATTGCTGTCGTTTTAGTCGATGTTGCTTCTTTCCACTTGGAGGTGTCTGGCTGAGTAGAGACTGGTTTAGTTTCCGTTAGTGTTAGTACTGACGACGTCAGGGAATCTATGAGAAGATCATGGGAGAACGGATTTTAAGATGCATGTATCTTTCTAATAATTCAATGGATTTCTTCAAACGGAAAGACTTTGCACTCGTTGTCTGTTTAAAACAGAACATTTCGCAGGTGGCCGTTAGTCTTTTCCTCAGCAGTGAATTAAAAACGACTTTTGAGACTTGAGTTGGCTCTCGGATTAGCTTGCATTTGGCTATTGTCTGTTGTCTGTTTGGCTATTGTCTGTTATGGTAGAAAAGACTGCTATGAATCCTATTACGTGTAGTTTTTCATGCCTCAATTACAATCTCAATTGGTTTCTATTGTTTTGTTACATTAATACTCGTTTTAATCCTGCATGTAGACTTACTTAGTCTGAGCGTGTTTCGATTCATAATAAGAAAGAAAGCTCTCTTAAAATCAGTAATGTTTGATCTCTTAATCAAAAATAATTAATAATTTATCGAAATTTATTGGTTAAATTAGTTAAACTTACAGGAAATAATTCTACCTTGGTCAAAGGGAAGAGTTGGGCTACCTCTTTTGTGGCCAGACATAGGATACACTGGCCGGAAATAGAACTTGCAAAGAGAGGCACAACTTTTGTTCCAACTTAATCTCGACTAAAGAAAGTGTGAAGCATTTTTCACATTTAGACCTGTACCCTGAATGATAAAGCTAGTTTAAAGGATAGTTTCATTTTATTGAAATTCTTCTGAAATAAGAACTTAAAGTGTACGTCTTTTGTGGCCGGAAACTGGGCGACTACTGTACGTATTATTTTAGCGCGCCGGATAAATAAGAAAGCCTTAGGCGGGAAATGGGAGGGGATCATTTTTAAAAACTTTCGTGTTATTGATTTTTTATTAATTGTTTACCCTTACCTTTTTCGCAGATGTAAGGGTATTCCTTGTTATCACTGCATTGTTTCCCTTGCAAATACGACTGATCTTCATAAACCACAAAGCAATACCATCCGCTAGGACCACCACTACTCAGCCCTGCTGGGTCAACAATTGCTGGCTTGCTCGTCAAGCAGTCTTCTTCGTTTTGGTCCCAGCAATACTTATTTTCACTCTTCTTCCAACTAAAAATGCAAAACGTTTAAACATCAGTTGCAGCAGGATAATTAATCGATAACTGTTTCATGAGTCTTAATTTCTGGCAAACATGAGCAAACCCACAACGATGGGGACGAAGTAAACGTTACTGAACAAACGTTTTCAAGAACTGTACAAAGGCTCTACACGAGCGTTACATATCCTCGCTCATTTATTATCCGTTTTCTAAAAAGAAGTGTTATGACGGACCATATTTAACTTGCCGTGACATCAATCCTATACCTTGAACCAACACGTAATAATAGAACGCGAACCGGGAATCTCTGGATTATCACTCGTTTACTGGTCTTTGTACCAGTTGACCTACTATAAGCTATGCGAGAGGTTTTGCGCTCAAGCTAGGTTATAGCTAAGATGGCCTGAAAGACGTTCTTTAGAAAGTGTGGTTGACGGAAGGAATTCCTTGCCCATCCACGTTCCTCACCTAGAATAAATAAATAGATAAATAAATCAACTTTGTTTAACGAGGGTGACACACAACAGTCTGGGACTCACAAACCTGTGGCCCTCGGGTTCCGGATCGAATTGGAATTTGGAAATGTTGGCCAACCTAGGCTGATCTTTAAAGTACAACTAGAGTTACAACCTTTGCCTTGCTTCGCAAATGAGTGCGAGATGCAAGAAAGAAGTTGAAGTGTCTAACCGAGTTGAATGCCCTTAATGCAAGAGCATTCAACTTGCCAGCTATGGAATTCACTACCCATCGAGCTGAGAAAGACAGAATCTGTTAATTGTTTTAAGAACGCTTTAAGGAAACATTTTTTCGTAAACCAGAGGTTTTTGCTACATTTTAATCCATTTTTTAGAATTTTAGGTTTTTAGTGTTTTATCTTTTCTTTCCTTATTTACTCATTTAGTATTTTGTATTATTATTATTAACTTTAATGTAATTTAGATTAGCGAGGGCCACAAGTTTATAAGTGTTGTTCACTATTACGTGTTAACCCTCATTAAATAAAGGCTTTATTATTATTATTATTATTGTTATTATTATTATTATTATTATTATTATCAGCGATCAAATAAATGTTTCTTTTTCTATTTTTTAAATTTTATATATATATATATATATAAACGAATAAACAAGAAATAAAATTGCTTCACTTATCCTAGGAGTGCTCAATGCAGAAATATGCAGAGCAAAATACAAATAAAGAAAGAAATTGTTACTAGTTA
>Ga0126336_10002241_pt1 | contig 10890 bp, 9 predicted proteins | sample SidCmetagenome_FD_92530 | JGI IMG/M metagenome (GOLD analysis project Ga0126336, IMG submission 92530) | Coral microbial communities from El Islote,Puerto Morelos, Mexico - Siderastrea C C metagenome | ecosystem: Host-associated > Invertebrates > Cnidaria > Coral | place: El Islote,Puerto...
ATGAGAGCAATTCTGCGAACGGTCTCTGGAATTTCTCAAGTGCTTCATCAGATGCTACATTGTGGATCAAGGGCAGACAGGTTCCTCACACTCTGGTACTTTAAGGGTCATCTTTCCAGACTCCTAGCTATTGTTGCTGTTATGAATGTTTTGCACTCAGTGAAAAATGACTGTATCTGCAAGGGAGAAACTTCCTTGTCCATTTGGAGCTTATTAGCGATGGCCTTGACAGCAAATCCCACATCAACGTTCTTTGGAGGTTACAGTTTCTCTTCTTTCTCAAGATCTATTTTGACCAACTTGGTCACAGCGCTTTCCATGACGTCCTTTTATGATCTTTGACATGTCACTCTGTACGATCTGGAACAAGTCTTCTGCCATGAACACTGCCGCTGGATCGTCTGTTTAACACTTCCATAGGTAAGGTCGAAGCTTAGCAAGTCCCGGATACTTGCTTCTATGGTGCTGAAGCTCTTTCTTTGGTACCTTACTTCTGGGTCCTCTTAATGTCTCCTAGTCACACTTGACGATGCTTCGCCAGGTCATTATGGCCCTTGCAGCCACAGGGATATCCTTGAGCCACCTCGTAGAACAGAAGTGAAGTGAAAGTTGTGTGCTGCTCGTAATACTGACAAAGTTTTCAGATTGGGCTAGAGCATCATGAAACAGGTTATAGAGAGCTCTGAAGAGGCTATCAATGTTCCAAGTTGTTGCTTGTGCCCCTGTTTTAAAGGCTCCATGTATGACATGTAGACTGCAGGAACCAAGGTTTAGTAGCATGCGGATATCTGGATCCTGCTCATTCCGCAACTTCACAAGTTGCTCCTAAAACGTCCACTTTGTTGAGGGCCCATCCATGGAAATCTGAGCCACTTTGGCCTGTTCAAGGGTTCCAATGCCTTAACAAACTTGTTACATAGGTCTTCCGAACGACTTTGTCCTAAGAATTGTGACCCACAATTTCACGTAACTACTTCCTTTGCCTCCTCATCTCAATATCTCACAAACACATCTATCTGTTCTTGCTGGATGACTTTGTTGAAGGATTCATCCAAAGAGACAATGAACAATGTTCTGGCTTAGAAATAACACTAAGCATTTTCTTGAAGAAAATTAGGAGCCAATCCATTCTTCATAAGGTATGTACACTTTGTTTTTCCACAAGAAAACTTCTGGGCTATTTCAGAGTCTGGGAACACTTGCTGAATCAGTTTGTGTTGCTGCTGGAGGAACAAGAGTGATGATCCATGACTGTCTTGACCGCCCAAACAATCTCTGCTTCAAGAACTGTACCCTCTAAAACAAAGGAAGACAGCGTCTTTTGCTGATCTGTGGACCCTGAGAGCTGCCCCTGTGCTTTTACTTGTGGTGGTGGAGGTACAGTCAACTGATCTACGTTCCTTACTCTGTGGTGGTAGTAATGCCTTCCTCCTGATTTTCAGTTAACACAGAAAGCTTACAACGATAACGCCAGTATCTTTCAATTTTTTTTCTTTTCCCTCAACCTATTTTGAGATCAACCAAACAGTATAGTTGGAGGACATTAAGTAATGAAGCAGTGACAAAGAAAAGAGAGATTGTGTAGCTTAACGCGGAGAATTCAACTTCATTGAGCCCCATTTGTTAAATTTGCTGAGTTCAAAGTCTTTCCAAAGACAGCAGCATGGATAACCCAACCTAGCTTCAAGGTATGTTTTTGTTCAATGTTTATGCTTCCCATAGAACGACGATTTTGACCATTTGGAGTTATGGCACATGTTACGTTATTTCATTGAAGTTCATTTCCAAAACACTGTTATCTAATCATCAAAACCAGCCTTTTATTTTGAAATTGTTTTTTTCTTGTAACTCCACTACTGCATGCATGATGTCTACCTTGTCTTCAATTTACACCATGGCCGTCAATGTGTTTCTTTTGTCCGGTGATGCATTATAGTCCTTGTCGATACTGGTTCTGTAAAAACCAAGCAGACAATCTAACTGGGCTACGCCAAGCGTATAATTTATTCCCAGATTCAAGATTACTCGATCTAAAGAAGTAATACAAAATTCATTGAGAAACTAAACAGACGATCGGAATATAAACGCAAAACCTAAATTACATTGGTCAAAGCCTGAGTTACAGTACTGAACACTTACTTCTTTGGCGATATCCAATCAGATTGTTTTACGGTTTGTCCAGGTCAGGAAACAGATAAAACAGATTTGAAAACAGCAGAAAACCGGTCAGCGAAACAGGTCAGCAACAAACATGTGTTCTCAGTGAAAATATCTGCGAAAAACTAACTTGACTGTATCGGTTATGCAACTAAATGTCAATCAAGCTATTTATGAAATCAAACGTCAATCAAATGTTAATTGCTCATATATTAACGGAACAGATACATAAAACAAACAGGCTGGATCGCTTCCTATTTTGCTTTCCTTCTTGTTCCTTTCGGTATGCCCCTCATCCAAAATTGAAATTGACATAAAATTGCACTGAATTGCAGCAAGTTTGGCAGCATGCACTCTGTCCTCTGTGTATATTTTCTTCACTAACGGGCACAAACTACTTTCATTCACTGATTGTCTGTTTATGGATTCCACAGGGTTTGTTGTTTTCGGGGTGTGCATCCACTGTTTCTTGCTCAATTTAGTGAATGCTTTCATGAACATTGCAGTTGACTTGGTCTTCACCACCAGGATGCCCAGTTATGGACCCTTCTCCTCTGAGTTGTATCAATTTCATTCGGGATCTCTTGATGACTGTCACTGAGGAAGTCCGTTGCTTGTGAAATGCTTACCTTGCCTGACAGAAGTATTTTTACCTCATCTCCTTTTTTAAGATGAGGTATTTTTCTGCCAAGGCAAGGAATAAATCGTTTCTTGTCGCATCAAAGTCCACGAGGATGACTGCTAGGCTTCTGCCATGATGCAAATCGGGAAACCTCTCTGTCTCTTTAAAAACGGTTGCATGGGCCCTAGAATCCCGTTTATTGCACAGTACCCTGCCAACAGTGTTGTATAGCAAAGTTTTCTCATTTAAAGATACTACGTTTGATAGACAAGGGAAAGATTTGTTGCCTGTGTATGTAATATCCACAAATATGTATGGCGAGTTAGGTAGTTGCTAGGCTTGAAAAGGTGCCATGAAGATTCATGTTTGTAAGTACATGTAAAAATGTATATTTTCCTTCCATTTGATAGGTCAAATTATTGACAGCTTGAGAGAGTGGCTGCTCCATGTCATCTTGGTTTCAATCTACTCGCCTTTATGTTAGAAAAATCAGCGATTGTTGCCATAGCATTAGCGTTGATTTTCCACCTTTGTGGGTTATGCTTCTGATGACAAGTTGTCGTTTCCTTCTTACCCTGTGAATGTTTACTGTTGCTAGACTCCATTCTCCAGGTACGTACAGCATTCCCACACCCTTTGACAAATCCTTTGCTGTGCAGCAGCTGCTAAGGATAGTAGACATCTGTATATCTTCTTGCACCTGTGACGAAATTTTATGCGGGGCCGGTAGTTTGCAGATGTGTTTTGTTTTAATACCCCACCCATTTCATCATTTCCAAACGGCCAGACAAAACAAACTGCACTGGACACTTTCAAGATTCCTTCAGTTGTTTGTCCTTCCTGTGTATTGGGCATCTATTGATCTTTTGTCGATTTGAGATCATGTAGTTGCAGTTATCGCCTGAGCAAATCTTGACCTCTTCATACATCCAGAATGCCAAATGAAAACTCTTTTAGTCGCGCCATCAATTAAAACATCGTGACTCTGGGTCTGATTGTAGTCATAGATGAAATGTGCTCTATTTTTACAAGCAAATGTTTCACCTTTAAAGTCTTTACTGTGAGACAACACCTTAGTTTCATTGAAGAAAATAGATGATGTGTGGAGAAATAACTCAGAGAAAATTATGCGTTCCAGATGGGATTTGAACCCTTGACTTTCCGTACAGTAGTCCGATGCTTCATTAGTTTCATTATAGCTAGTCATAAAAGCCTGGAATTTCAGTCTTCCTTGGATCGAATTTCTTTCCAATTACTTCTGTTTTCCAACATTTTCTTTATTTTTGGTGTCTCCTTCTCGACTTTCCAGTTTGGCTTTTCTGAGTTTTTTTTTTGAGGTGTAACAAGCTCTGTTGTTTTATAGCGAGTGTTTTCTCGTCCTTTCAGTTCAAACGTGTTGAAGTTCATGATGATATATCTTAGCTGGATGGTCAGTCATAAGACAATTTCTCATGCAGGCTTTGTCCAGTCCACGCCCTCCATATTACTCCCTTGTGCATGCATGGTTGATTCACTGATAATGTTTTGGGCAGCAACCAGAGCTAGCCAATCCTGTTTGGTGCCTCATAAAATGCTACTAATTATTTTTTTCTGAAAATGTGCTTGTGTTATCTTCTACCATCCTCAACAGCAACACAAATGAAATTGGAAACAGGGATGAACAACAATCTGAAGATGGCTATGCGTCAGATGAGGAGGATCTCCAAATTGAGGAAATGGCAAATGAAGTTTGGAGTGATGAGTTTGAAACCACTCGTCAGACCCTTTTGAACTTTTTATTGGGAATAATACTGACCTGACTACCCATAGGTGGCTACCAAAAGCTGTGACCTCAAAAATGCTGAGAGAATCAAGGAGAAAATGATTTGCAAACTGAATCGTGGCTTGGCTTTATATTAATTGGCAATAGTTAATTTATTTGGTCTGATGTCACTTGAAAAGCTTGCTGTTCGGTCATGTTTGGTTTTCCTGTAATTTTGTGACTACAGTAGTTTGCCATTAACATTAAACGTTCAGAACTAGGATATATTTATATGATTTTTCGCAGAGTACATGATTCGGGAAATGACAAGAACAAGGGAATTTATGAAAAACTAGCCTGTGATTCAGGATGATCCGGATCCCTCCCCCTTCCAGACCCTGTTTGTATGCACATCAAGCAGTAAGGTATCAATATTCATGTTGATTAGGTCAGCCTCTTTGGTGAATGTATTGATGAAGTTAAGAGACGAACCTGGCAATTTCTTAACAATGACTGACTCGACTGTCCTGGAATCGATGTCCTTATTTTGGGTGTATTTGGGCACAAAAGTGGCTCCAAAAGGCCCTTCTCCTATCACATCTTGTTCTCTGAGATAATTCCACTTGAACTGAGGAAGACCTTAGGCGCACTAAGGATGGTAGGATGCCAAGACCATTGTTTCTATTTTCCGTAATCCAAGCCAGCAGATTGATCTTCGTATAACATTTCGCAGTGGTAAGTTTTAATGCCATGTTGAAAGTGATCACTCAAATGAAATGTTGTTTTGTTGATCAGCTGTGTCATTTAAATAGCCAGTTCAATTTATTCACCAAGTCAGAATACTGCGCAAATGTGCTCAGGTAAACTATAGCCACTAAATAGGGCACTATGAATTGCTGCAAAAGCATTTGTGAATCACTGAGTTCCAACTCTTTGTCTTTGTAAATTGCTAAAGAGGTATTCCACAGTGACGGTTTTTGTTTTAATGCTTGAATTAGATCCCTTTTTTCAGCATCTGTGTTTCTGCTTTCAGCCACCATTTTGCCTTCAAGACAGCAACACGTGCGCTAAAAAGAGCATTTGAATTGGCTTATGTTTCTGAACGTCGCGATACAAGTTGCAGGAAGCATGTTACACATTGCAATGCTTGAGCATTGTGATAAGCGTTGCAAAAAGTAGAACCAAGTTCTACTTCTCGCAGCGATTGTGGCAACAAAAAATTCCAAGAAATGTTTGTTGCAGGGTATGTTAAACTAGGCAATTTTTCATGGAACTTGTGTGGCAGCAAAATTGCGAGGCTTAAAGTCTAAGTCTAGCAGAACACTCGATCTATTGCAAAATTTGTCCACAGCTCGCGACAAACTCTTCTAGGGTAAGTTCGTCGTACTTAATGTTGCAGGGGCATTTGTTACACCAAGAAAGCTATGTGGCATAACTGTGGGAATCATACGGTAGCCATAATTTTGGCCTCTTCCCAGACTTAAAGGACTTACGGGATGCCGTGGTCTTCTCTCGAGGGCGGATATACTGGGATGCCTCAAAGTTGTCATGATCAGAATCACCACTAGAGTCGGACAAGTCCACCAGTCCCATCTGGGCAATGCAACAATCAGCTTTGAGGGAGATATCCTTCATTGTGTGCAATTCAGGCAAAGTTACACCCGAAGCAGTAGTGCCAGATGTAGCACCTCCAGAGAGTGTTGGTACAACAACCTCGCGATCAAGGCATGCAGATGCTGGTTGTCTGCTTTGACTTCGTTAAGGTCTGTGGTGAGAGCTTTCATAGTACTTAGCAAAGAAGCTAAAGCGTCCTGAACAGATAATTCTTCAACAGGTGTAGTCGCAGAAGAAGGGGCAGTCTCGCCAGAGTGACTAGAATCTTGTGCTTGTCCAGGGTAATTCTTACCTGGCTTTCCGAATGACTGCTCTGAACGAGAATCTAGCAGCCGGAGCAATGGCTAGTTTTACCCGTCATGAATGGAGTAGATAAATGCAAAAAGAAGAAAAACAACACGTTGAAAACAACGCACCTGCTACAAGAGCGATCAAAAGTGAAAATGAAATCTAATACAGTGACAAAAATCTTAGTAACCTTTTGACAGGTGTGTCACGTGCTAGCTGTCAATTAATCCCTTTGGGAAAAAACCCAGAAAGGGAACAATGTGAAACAACGAGAGTGAGGAGAGGTGGCGTTTACTCAACAACGTCGCTGATTTAGAGCACCCGTGGAGCACCATTGCTATGCAAATTTGGTAACCCATGGATCCGAGAAATCTTGGTTGTGATGTCAGCGTATGACTGCCCATTTGTACAGACTCTGGTGGGGGAGTCCCAAGATAACCCAACGGGGGGGGGGGGTGGAGAATGCCATCTTTTTTTGGTGGGAAATCGCTCAGTTCTTTTGCACAACCTTTGTTTTTCTTGGCAGGAAATCGCTCGACCACCGTCGCTTTTGAAAAAGTTTTTTCTTGAAAGCTTAGCTTGTTTAGCAAAATGATTCAGTTCGACAGAAGTAAGCTTTTTGTAAATGGAAAGATAAAGTTCAGTTTTCTTTTTGGTGGAAGGTAAAAAGTTCAAGCTACTAAATTTGCCTTTGATGACTTCATCTTTGTTGTCGGTTCTGCCGCAAACTAGGTTGGCACAACGCTTGAGTTCGCAGTATTTCGCAGCAGTCCCGACCCCAAATATAGCAGAGCTAGTGCCTTCTGGTTTGTTTCTGTCCACAACCGTGGTTTTTTCACCTGTCTGTTTAGTTGACTGAACTGCACCAGCACCTGACTGAACTGCAACTGCCTGTTTAGTTGACTGAACTGCAATCCACATACAGCTGTTTAAGTATAATAATGAACATGACCTAATAAGTAGTTGCAAGTTGGTCAAGTGGTTAGACCGATCTCCCAACATTCGGGTAGCCGAGGATTCAAATCCATGAGGGAGGAAAGATTTTTTCATTCTTTTTCTTTTCTTTTCTTTTCTTTTCTTTCTTTTTTTTGGTAATTACTTTAAAAAATAAATAAGGTCCAGCAATAAAAAGTAAAGTGGGGCTACGCTTTTAGACTTCCCTTTGCAAGTGCACCTGCAAGCACCATTTCGTCATGGCATACTTTCTTGAACTGTAATGAATCGCTAGCAATAGGAGAATGTCATGGTCATCTGTTCATTCCATTGCAGATTGTCTCTTCACAGCCATCTTTGCGGTAGAGTCTACAAAGTAAAAAAAAATGAAGGAAATACTTAAAAACCGCTAGTAAAACCTCCAAAATGATAGAGTAATAACTTAAGCATTGATACGTATGAATCTTTTAGTACAAAATGACATAAAAGCAGGAAAATGATAATAAAGACAAAACTCACGTTTTACAGGCAACGCCAAAATGCTCAAACGAAGTCAGCACTGAGTGCAATGGCTGACTATGTCTGCGGGAAACACTGACCAGAAGTAAATTTCACTTCTGGTTGTGTATTAAGCAAGCGGCAAAGCTCACCTTGTGACAGCTTCATGAGCACCTTCATTTTACACTTAAATGCAAGTTTCAATGTGTCACCACACATTGAGTTTACTGTTCCGGCACATTCAGCAAATGAGTATTTGTCACTCTTGAAGAAGGTTAATCTAAAAAGAGAAAGAAAAAATAGAAAAACGGAGTAAAAAGAAAGCTTTCTTAATGTGTGCTAGGTTCGAAGTAGCCTCAGTCAACTACCTTCCTACGTGGGAAAACAACATAACATACTTCGTAACAAGGACAAGGTAACTGAAAATTTTTTGACCAGGTTTCTTTGTCTGATTGGCTCCGTTTGAGTGCAGCAGCATATTTAAATTTAGTAATCCCATAGGCAGTTAAGCCCTTACCTCTTTAGATCAGAATTGTTTAAGTAATTACCAAATGCATTCATCAGAACCTCTGAAATGTGTTCACTGGTTGCATTGTTAGTGAATTCTAATTCCTAAACTCTACCACTGTTTTGTTCTGAATTATTTATCGTGGGTGCTTGAGGAACCCACATGCGTCATCCTGCCACAGCAGGACGAAGGTTGTTTTACATTTCTGGACCTTGGTTGTCAAGAGGACTGCTCTGATGCAGACATGAGGAGAAAAGCGAGCAGGAAAGCAACAAAACAAGCTATCTCTGGACCAACAAAGGAAGAGAATTGACATGTGGAATGCATCAGTCCAATACTTGCCAATGTGTCATTGTATGCACACTGCTCTTCACAACCATTCTCATGTGTATGTTACTGGTGAGAGCCTCTGAGGAGGAGAGAGTCGAAAAAAAGATTTTCACAGCATGAGTCCGTCCTGTTGTCTCATATATCCAGTGGTTGCAATGTGCACATTATTGAATGTGCAAGGTGTCGCGTGTTAAATTTTAACACACTACGAGTACACAAGGAAAAGTTTCTTGGTGTCTTGGCATAGGTTTTGTTACTGTGTTTTGAATCATTGGTTTTATGTGTTTTGATGGTCACAACTTCTGCATCGGGGGTGGAAGCGGAATCATTTGACCTTCGAGATTCATGATTCCTGCTTTTTATCCTAATGATTCATGATTCATTTACAATTTTATTTCGATATTCATGATTCATTTGTCACTGTTTTATTCAGAAAACTGAAAGAAAACACAAATAAAATTGTACATGATACACTTTGTTTAAATGTTCAAACTCATTTTCTCATTTTATAAAATATCTTCAACTTGACGAATCACCAAAATTAAAATTCCAAGAGTAGAGATACTGAAGAAGTACTCTCTTGACTTTGCTCCAGTCCACATGTATCTGTTGTCATGGTGACAACAAAAAAAATTGTATATGTGTTCAGAGCAAAACGTTGTCAGTCCCCTCGTATAAGTATCCTTGAAGTGATCGTTTTCGTTTTGCATACGTGCGATTAAAAATGATGGAAACGCCACTTTGTGGGGACTTGTTCAAAAGGAAAATGATTCCCACAAACGTCCGTTTCCGATCACTTCGGTGTGGACGAAAGGACAACTTGAACCGTAAAAATGGTCCATGTTCGATCATTCTTACCATCCACACTGTTCTAAAAGCAACACACAACTTGAACTAGGACAGCACTTTTGAAAATGTCCGTGTGTTTTCAATCACTTTCGATCTTATACGTCAGACATACCTATGGACTGGAAACCAAACCGAATAAAAAAGGGCTGTGTACGGAAGGAGCCTTATACACTTTTTATTTTCAGTTTATGCTCTATTGTGTCTGTGGATTCGATTGAATTAATTGGCATTGGAATTTAAACGAAATTCAAGCACGTCGTTGACACTCATGAAAGTTTGCAAAATGATAAAAAATGAGGGTGATAGTATAAACGTTAACAGTTCCCTAAATGTTTGGAGGTTAAAGCATGGATTCATAAACATACCGCATGGCAGCTACTTCTCTTTGATAAATATTCATCCACGTTTCAAGGTTCCATCAATGTCACTAATACAGCCTTATTCGTGTAGCAGATCGTCCCGTCCTTGTGCTGTAAGGCGTGCGTTGGGGAAGACCGTCGCCGTCCTCATCATCAAGGAGCTCTTGTTGTAGCTTTCTATGTCAGTGTGACATCCTCCTTGCAACATTTGCTCAATTCTGTCTACCTCCGTTTGAGGAAGATTGTAAAGTTTTGCACCTGACGCATCCGTAGTGATGTTAGTATTCACTCGGTCAACAATGGCATAAGGCGAATTTTTGTTGTCCCTTTAAGCCTCTTTAAACATGAGGGAGTCCTCAAAGTTGCTATTGTCTAGCTAAAGAAGGTCAACCGTGTCTTCTGCAAAGTCTAATTCCATTCCCGTTCGACTCTTAACGAGTAGGTCTTTTAACAGTACGGGCAGAAAAAAGCAAAATTGTTCTCTGCGTCGAGCATGTTTTACAGCAAGCACCTCCTGCGCGTAGAACAATACTTCGTACTGAAGGTGTTTGTTGATTATGCGTCCCATTGTTTTCCTCAGGATTGGGTTCACCAAGCAAGGAGGCGGTTGTAACTGTAAAGCCTGGCTCTCGTGGCTGTGTGCGAAACGATATTTGGTACGGTAAATGGCGAGTATCCTCTTTGCTTTTGTCCCATACAGTGTGCTGTGTCACACTTTTTTCAAAGGTGGTAGCAAACTTGTGGAACTGTTGCTTGTCTTCCAAGGACAATTTCTCCATTGCTGTCTCAAGCTGCAGCGCCTGGGAAATTGGTGGGGGGCTAGCATCTATCACTTTGTTAGGGTAGTAGCTCTTAGGGCCTGTATAGTAGTGAAATTGGCCACGATACGTTTTCTTTTGAAGCTCTCTGACACAAGATGCACGTTGAATCCTGTATTCCATCTGGGTTGGCATCGGGTCATCCTTCCTCATAAGGGAAAAGTTTTCAACCA
>Ga0126336_10002242_pt1 | contig 10888 bp, 5 predicted proteins | sample SidCmetagenome_FD_92530 | JGI IMG/M metagenome (GOLD analysis project Ga0126336, IMG submission 92530) | Coral microbial communities from El Islote,Puerto Morelos, Mexico - Siderastrea C C metagenome | ecosystem: Host-associated > Invertebrates > Cnidaria > Coral | place: El Islote,Puerto...
AAACAAGGGGGTTTCATGGGGCAACGTCTTTTTTCTTGCCGCCCGTAAAATTTTTGGCCGAGGAGACCCCCCCCCCCCCCATCCACCCTCTCTGTGATTGAACGAAATTATGAAGAGTAGATGATAACTCTAGGCACGTATTAGTGGAGGAGCGCCGGTGATATTTAGGGAACTATGGCGAACGCAACAGAAATTCCTAGTTTTCTGGGGTGCTAGAAAATAACAACGTGAACTTCCGCCTCAAATATGTAGAGTAGAAATGATTCACGTCAAGACTATTTCAAAAGAAACAATTTAGTGCAGATGCCAAAGAAAACCATGGCATTGTTTTAAAGTTAGAGAGTTAAAAAAAATTCTAAAGCATAGGTTAAAAAGAATGCGAAAAACCGTAACAGAGAGCTAACGCAAGCGACCGTTGTGCCGTAAAAATTCCGCCGAACAGTGTCAAGAAAAACTGAAGGCAGAAACACAAACTTCCATTGCTCAAAGAAATAGATATCAACCCAGAGAAATGTGACCCAAGTGTCGTTTTATGCTACAATTACTTGGTACAGAAAACGTGAATTGTACAAATATGTTACATACAAAAAAAGGACAGCTATAGCGAACGAGAATTGTCTCTTAGCTCACTCCCTTCTTATCTCTACTTCTTATTTATTTATTTTTTACTTCTTTTTCTCAGTCTCTACCATGGTTTTTTCGCGGTATTATTTTCTTTTAAGGTTACAGCTCATTTTCGATCAGATATTCTAACACGAAAATCCTTTCAGCAAGATAACCATGTCACAGTCTCTATGGTTTTACCGCGGTATCATTTTCATGTTCAAAGCTACAGCTCATTTCCGATGACATATTCTAACTTGAAAATCCCTTAAGCAAGATTAAAAACGTGTGAATTGAAAAACTGTGAACTCTTTCCTGTTATAATCTCAGCGCAGGACATGGCGGTTTTCGGCAATCTGATTGGTTCATTTAGGTTATCTGATACAACTACATTATACCACCACTGTCTTGTTTAGAAAGCCCACGTTTTTAACTGAAATGGGAAGATTATACTTTTTTCTTTTGTTTTTCTTTATTTTTTGTGGGGTAAATAGTTTATTATAAGGCAGGTAAGGCCCATGCACACGAGCAATTTTTTGAGGCATGTATACTTGGGACAGATATATTTTATTTGGCTGTGTAAGTGACAAAATGTGTCAAATTTTCATATGAGAAATGAAAACTGGCTTGCCGAGTGATTTAGTCGTTTCGGGCAATTTCTCTGGTTTTGTTTTACTTTTTCAGCTGTATAATGACGCACATATTGAGGGACATTTCTCATGGAAAATTTGCTGACCCGTATATGCGGTCAAATCATTTGTCATGGAAAATTTGCTCGTGTATGTGGGGCTTAATTTCACTCAATCGAGTCACGTGGCTTTGTAGTCATCTCGTCGCAGCCCTCCTCGTTGGCTGTGAATGAGTTCACATACTCGATTTCGTGAATTAATTGCTAATCAGATGCGCGATCAAACCGCTGACCGCAACGGTATTTCATTATTGTTCATTTTCTCTGTCAAATTGAATTTTTGGCAGTTTACTTTACTGAATTGCACAGTAATTTTGAAATGAACACCAAACGCTACGATTTTAACTATGAAATTTGATGTAAAATCTGTATATTTTAAACTTTTTAAACCTAATTTTTAAATCTTTTGTAGAAGGGTTAAACAGTAAAAACTACTTTCTGAACATTGATTTATTTATAAGCTTTAGTGCTTAGCCAAGCAAGGTTAGATTCGTGTTCATTTTTTCGCTATTGGGAAAAATAACTAAGGAATAATCAATGTCATCTTCCTTTTTACAACATCAATTCATTATCAAGCAGATAGGTATAGAGATTTAGGAAAACTCATCATCATCATCTTCATCAAAAACTAGGGAATGTTGTCTAGTACGTCATAGTAGACGCTTAACAAGAGAAAGATGGAAATGTTGTTCTGAAATCTTCACTTGCAGGTATCTGAGTTTCTTAGAATGCTTGTAAGACATTCAAGCGTATCTCGTTACAATGCTAAAGCACGTAAGAAAACAAACAACTTTAAATCACCTTCTGCGTCCGTAACGTTACTTTCACACGCACCATTTTAAGTTCGCTCAAACCACTGAACAAAAAGTAACCAATCACGTCAGTGGTTGTTGTGTTTCCTTACAAGCGGTAAACAATAGTCTTAAACAGACGTTGAACGACTTAGCAGACCTGCTCTGGCGGGAAGCAAGCGCGAAGGTTATCTGCAGAAGCCACGAGATCTCAGAGCTAACATCTAAAATGACACTGACGTACATAGCAATAAGCTTCCGAGCTTACGTGGTTAAAAACGCGGTCTGGTTATTCCAGAAGTAAAGTAAAATGAAACGGCTAAAATGTGAATCCGTTTTGTAATTATATGTGTGATATAGCTATATTAACTTGGGAAGTAACATAAAGTGATATGATTTATTGACTACAGTGAATAAAGTTACTTTTGCTGAGAGATTACTGTCTGTGACTCAGAATTTTAGGGGCAAGTTGTACGATTTTAGGCGACTCTCTTGCACAAACTGACGTAAGTCCTCAAATTGAGTCTAGAAGTGTTAGAATGCAATAAAGCCATGAAAAGATGCGTTAATACACAAAACATACCCCATCACATCACTGCATGTAGTTAATAGCTAAATGTTTTGCTTTCATTGGCGATGTTAATTAAGGGGGTCCAGGTTTCGTTTCTCGTTTATTTTAAAGTCCAGTTTATGAAAGCATAATAACAAAAAACTCAGTTCTCGATTCAAGAATAATAATTACGGCCACGGCCACTATCTAACAGATTTATGTGAAAAAAGGAAAACAGTCATTTCACAGTTTGTGCGTGCCAAAACAAAATCCGGATTCTTAAATGTTCCCACACTCATCATATCCTAAGTGTCCGGATCGATTCGGTGTTTATGTACAGGGTATTCGAATTCCTAATAGCTCACACCACACTATGGTTCTGGAGATATAGTTAATTGCCGGATTCACAAAACGATCGTTCAACAGAAAAAGCAAAGCAGTGTGGATCATCTCCTCTGCAGAAGTTCGCGTGTAACAGTCTTGTATTTCTTGCACTTACAATAAGAACAAAAGGGCAGAGAATTAGACTAAATATGGCGGCATCAGACGGTTATTCGTCAAGCAGTCTAACATCCAAATAAGCTACAACAAGCCTCCATTTCTCGAGGAAATCTGCAAATAGAAAGCTCACGATTTAAAAGTGCAAAGCCACCGCTATTCGGATTTATTGAAAAAATCTGTTTACACAGCAAAACTTATTCGGATAGAGTATTCACTTTAATCCGGATTGGTGACGTGATCCGGGTAGTTTTTATAATAGATTCATATCCTTTCGTGTGTACTCGCCAACACGAATCCGGTACCAAAATTTACTGGATTCATCACGAATCTGGCAAGGAGGCTTCCTGCAGTGTTAGTAAATTTAGCCGAAGAAACCACAAGTTAAAACATCTTTCACCATGCTGAAATTCGCTTCTGAATTCCAGTCACTGGATGAATTAAAGCTATTTAAAGCAAACGGGGATGTCGAATTTTCTGTCTGGTCGTAAGAAACTCAACTTCCAACTGAGTACAATACTCTAGTTGGTCAATGCTTGTTAAACTAATTTTGGCTTGCTATTTTGGCTCTTGGTTTTCAGATCTCTCAAGAAATATTTCTTTCTGGATATTATTTACTGAAAGAATGAAAGAGAAACGAAAAATTTTCAGACATATCAGTTTGACTTCTTAGGGCCCCCTTGTCACCCTGTCAATCGTGTGCACGAAATGGAAAATAGAGGGGCCCACTGGGCAATCGCGTTTATCAGACAAGCTCTCTTAACCTTCCTTAGCTATCTTGAACAGTTTTTCATTAGTAAAAGGAGCAAAATGAGGGCTAAACTGGTTTCCGCCCAAGCACGCCTTTGTGCTAAACCTTCGTTCCTTTGAAGTGGTTCTGCCTTGCGAGTTTGTTGACAAAATAATTCGGTCATTAAGACAGTAAATGTGGGGGACAACGCGAAAACTGTATTCTGCATTTCAGTCTATCAGCATGGTTCTACAAAACTATGGGGGAGCGGGAGCAACCTTTCTGGATACTGCATGGATCAGTATGCTGTCTAGTGATACAGAGAAAGATGGTAAATGTGTTGCTGTATTAAATCCTCGTGTCACCATTCCAGCGGAAGCGAAAGACACTAAGGAGAGCTTTCCTGTGATAATGTTTTTATGCTGTATAAGGTTTCTTTTTTTTGGATAGAACATCCCCATTTTACCTTCAAATGAAAGCTTTTTAGCACTGGTGCTGTTCATTATGCTGTAAAGAACAATAGCGAACAAACATGAAATGAAGCAAATGTTTTACGGTAATTTTATTACATTGCTTCCTCTAAAGTGTAGGTCAGAAGATAAATACAGAAAGTACCTCAAGACATGTGCAGTGTAACGTTTTGAAGCACTTGCAAACATATGATAAATAGGAAGATATATTTTTCACAACATGAAATAGCTACCCGCCTTCGAGATAAGCGTATTAGACTACAGAGCATGACCTTTTCTAGAACAACTTTACCACCGCTGTTAAAGGCCAACTTTTTAATTAACGAACTAAAACCGCTAATGCAGGACTCCCTGAACAAAAACAAAAATAAATAAGGAATTTCAATTACAAGTAAGAGGTCTGGTCGTTACGTGTAATATTTTGTCTACTTTCGTACTGGTGATTTTAAACCGCCTGGTGTTTTCGGCAATTTTAAGTCGCTTCCCAAAACAATTTTCTCAATTTTTCTTTAGTGTCTATTGAGGCTAACTTATTTTTAGCCTTAGCAGCGTGAAATTTCCAAATTGAACTGGATCTTTCCTTAATCACTAAATCTGCTAATCTTAATATTAATATTAACACAGTTCCCATTATTACAGTTCTCCTAATATTTTGTTGACTACCATCATTTCGTTTTGCTTGAATTTCAGTTTTTTCCTTCGTACCTATGTCCGGCCCAGCGATGTTGTCCGTTGGCCGAATTATTATTTTTTCTCGCGAGTCTCAAATCACCTCCTTCCTCGTGTCTTTTTAAAATCACAGAGATTCGTTTGCGGTTCTTCTCCCAAATCGCGGCTAATACGCCGGTTGAATAAATTATTAAATGTTTGCAAAGTTAGCTAAAACAGAATTATTTATTTTACCTTTTCTAAAAAGATGAATTGGAGCTCACGATAAATTCATTTGAAATATTTTTTCATGGTCTATCTTCGTTTTTGTCAGATACTCAGTAACCATTCGATAATATCAACAGTAATATCAAAAGTAATAAGAACGATACAAAAATAACTAACGGTCAGTATAATCGAAGAGTTGTGCCACAGAAAAAGTGTTTGCGGTCCTTCGCTAAGAATTTAATTTTGTACTTGAGATATAAACGGTTTCTTTCATCTGTAAAGTGTGTTGCCCAGTCTTTGCGGAAGCTCATCTCATAGCAACTATCAGCGCTTCCCGCAAAATGTTCACAGCGTCTTTTACCGTGCATGATAACAAATTTGCATCGGAGATATAAATGACGAGAAATTGTTCTTCGTTTTTTCAATTTTTTTTTTATTTTCATTTTATTTTTTTGGCTTCGGTGGTGAAGAATCGAACTTTGTCGATTCTGCTCAGAATAAGGCGTACAAAAGTTGGTGCGTTAAAACTGGCAAATGGATGTGTTTCGGCTGAGTCGATTTGAAAAGAAATTCTACATAGATGCGCTATTTGCGAACACAAACAAGTTACTTGAAAATTCAATACAGTTTGCTTTCTCCGTTCCTTTTTCAGCGATGTGTTTATATCTTTCTATTATTATAAATATTTTTTCCATCATGGTGATTTTACGGGTGTACAGGACAAAGCACATGAATAATATATTGTACACACGCTTCTTAATCATCAACAAGCGACAATTTGAAGGCCTTTCATACTGTCTCCTGCCATCGTATACCAAGGGAGGCTCACCCACACATCAACAAACCATTGTCGTAACATTTCATAGTAACGGTGGAAGATTATCAGTTGGGCGAACGGAGCACATAGCGATAAATCATAATTTGACAATAATTTAAATGCGATAAGATAAATAAATCATATCTTTTCCAAAATACGGATACAAATGTAATAAGTTCACACAATTATTGAGACGGAATAAGTCTGTTTTGAGATTTCATTACTGCTTTTGTTACTTCGAGTGATAAGGACGTCAAACAGGAAAATTGATTTCTTTTCTTATGTTAACACCTTTTTGTGGCAAGAGACAAAAAGCAATGTTTTTGGCAAATGAGGTTAGCTTGAAGGAAATAAGTCACAGGACGATACAGTGCGGTATTTCCCGGGTTCTATACCACCTGCCTGTCATAATTGCACGTTGAAATGAAACAACACCACTCATCCAAATACATGACGTCCTTTGACATGCAAATTTGATTTTCAATTGGCTGAACACCAGGTATGAGGCGTTCAATGCAATATCTGATTGGTTTTGCACACTTTACTCCAGCGGACTCGAGAAAGATTCAATTAAAGACCAACATGGATATATAAGAGAAATTTAATAGGGATTTGTTCATACTTTCGATCTTTATGAAGCTGTTACAGTTAACTGGATTGATTCTAGACACTTTACCTGGGCCAAGAAGAAAATTTGTTTACTGTCGAACAGCTATTTGGCTTTGTTAGTCGGTAAACATGTCTAACTGGTACAACGAAAACGATTCAACAGCTGACGACACGGGAGATGTAAAAATTATTATCAAAGGCAGCGATAACAAGTTCAACACAGGAGCTAACAACGTTTATGCCTTCTGCAATCACTGCAAGAAAGACATCTCTGTCGTGTACATCAAGTCTGAAGCAAATGGAAAAGAAGTAGCGGTTACAGAAACCATGAAGGGCACCTGGCCTGCTGTTGGAGACGGATCCTACCCCGAGAACGACTACGAAAAATGCAAGAAAAACAACGATTATGAGGGCTGTAAGAAGCTACTGGACGATAAGAAGAAGTCGAAAAAGATCCAGGACTTGTGGGTGTCATTTTTGGACTCTTGCACGCTTCATGGATTTCATTTCTGCTTCTCGGGCAATCCGCCCGTCCGACGTGTTGTATGGACTCTGCTTCTGCTCGGAGCTTTCGCGCTGTTTTTTGAAAAGTGCATGACAAGCATAAACAGCTACTTCGAGTATCCCTTCACCACTACCACGGTCATCGTCTATGAAAACAGTATGGTGTTTCCTGCTGTTTCGATTTGCAATTACAACGACGCTCGGCTGTCCAAAATGAATGGAACACTTGTGCACGAACTCTTCGTGAGACAAAGCATTACCGGCGAAAATAGCAGTGATATCGAACAAAAAATCACTGGTGCAATTATGACGGAAACTTTCTCAAAGGCGGCGCATCGCCTTGACGAGATGATTTTGGATTGCAAATGGGGAAAGGACCAAAGGTGCGATTACAGTAACTTCACCGAGTTTAAAAACGCCTTTGGAGACGTCTGTTTTACATTCAATTCCGGCAAAAACGGCATGCGCGTTTTAAACACCACAAACACGGGCGAACAGAAAGGTCTTCGACTACTTATTGATGTGCAACACTATGATTACTATTACGACGTGGAGAGCGCTGGTTTTAGAGTTATTCTGCACGATCAGGCGGAGACGCCGGTAAAAATGCAAGGCTACGCAGTTTCACCGGGTTTTACGACCTACATGGAACTTCGGAAAAGACAGGTAGGTTGAAAATCTCTTGGTGCGCCTAAACCTTTTTACGACCCAATCGTGGTGTTAATAATGTTCACAAAAAAATCACCATTCTTGATTTTTGTGCCTTCATATCTAATTCATATTTATAAACACTTGGCATTGACGTGATGCTCTAGTGTGGTAGTTGATACATTTCGCAACACTTCACAAATTTCAAATTTTTTTTTCACGTTACGTTTTGCAATAAATTATTTGTGTGATTAATCAAACGAAAACGATAAAAAGGGAAATCTCTTTAACACTGGCAACGAAATTAAATAATAAAGCAACAAATGCAAATTAATTTTCAAATAACGCTGTTACTGTAATTTTGTATTTCAATACTTTGTTCTGCAATCCAACTAATCAAACATAACTTTTTCTTTTCACCATAACAAAATTTCCACAAAGTACGAACGTTTTTTTTTCTAGATTTTTTTTTGCCTAATTCGGTACGAAAGAAAGCTTTTACTTTGCGATGCCTCTTTGTTTTGTCTTAGAGTCTAGAACAATGGATAGAATACTGAATTAACACAGTTATTTCACTGCTGCGAACAGTAGGGCCAAGGCATTTTCCTTTTTCAAGAGGGCAGAATTGCGTGCTTATGTTTTTCAAAATAATCATCGCCTGCAAGCTTTATCTTGATGTTTTATTGAATTTAATCCGCTGTCTTAGATAGAAGAGTAACCGCTAAAGACATCAAACCCAGTCAGAACGGATTGGCTTAATGCTGAGCATCGCGCAGAAAACAACATAGCTAAATTTAATTTACTTTATGAACACGTACATTATCTGCAACGTGTCACGAAAAATTATCAATTTACAGGAAATTTTAACATTAATTGGGTATGGATTCTAATCCTGCTTCGTTATTCCAATAAACAAAAATGGTAATGGCGAAGATCACTGTTGTACAGTTCTGACTGTGAAAGAATGAAGAATGTATTTTCAGCATATTTGTACACGACAAAAACATCTTTTTTCAATTTCTCGATGATGACATATCTAAATTTGAGAAACGCAAGAGCAAAAAAAATTAAAGTAAAATTAAGCACAAACTTAAATTACATAACGAACACAAAAGATCTGTTAATAGTTCTTAATCCTTCTAAAATGAGTTGGTACACAACATGGCTCCTTAATTTTTTTTGAAATTAACATTGCCTACTACTTCCCGCAATTTGCGGGAAAGTTCCAAAATTAATTGGAGATCAATAAGAATTCTGCTCTGTTATTTGAAAAGAAACGGTAACAACGAACATGTCATACAGTCTCCTTATCAAAGGAAAGAATGTGCTGGAAAAAAAAAACTAGCAAAACAAAAACAGACAAACTTAAGTTGCAAAACGAACACGAAAGATCTGCACACAGTTCGGAAAATTTCTATGATCAGTAAATTACGAACAACATGGCTAATTTAATGTAATATAATTCTTGGACACATAGGTTGCCTGCTAGTTATAACGGAGCAAGAAGCAATCTACTAGCGATTTTCGACTTTAATTGTCATTGAAAAGAATACGATGACAAAGAACATAACTGTTTTCGCAGGTTTGATAGTGAAGGAGGGATCGGAAAGGAGGTAGTGTTGAAAGCAAACTCATCAAATTCATGTGTTTAGCATACTAACTTAAGAGTAAAAATTCAACTGCATGACGAAAATAAAAAAATTGCGACCTGTTTGTTCCTTCTTTTGCTCAGCCAGTTACGCAACTAACTTGCTGCTCTCCAATGGGTCACTGGCTCGCATAGAAGATTGAAGAAGGTGGTCCTCTGAAATTTTGAAAAGGACCCCTACCAGAATCTGATTTTGTGGATGTGACTTGAATTTAAATATACTATTCAGAGATTCCAATTGATATTTGGCAATAATTTCTTGTCATATTTTTTCTGGCTCAATGCCCTAAAAGGATCGAGATAACTCGAACAGTGATCTATTTAGATTTTAACACCATAAGTAGTGTCAAATCACGGATCAGTTTATCCTCTAAAAGGCACGACGGTAATTAACCCCTGTTACTTTTATATGGGAGTCTCCCTCCAATTTAAAGATGCATGTATTGTGCATCTGAATCGTAAAAAGACTTGGCTCTATATGTATTGTGCACTTTCAGGTGACTAACTTGCCTCATCCTTACCGCACCAACTGTGGAATGCCCAAACTGCGGTTCTTTGACAGTTACAGCAAATCCAAATGTTTCTTGGACAAACTGACTCGTTATGTTGTCAAGCAGTGTCAGTGCCGTGACTGGTTTATGCCGGGTAAGTTTTTTTTATATACAGTGCGAAGTCTCACCTTTTTTTATTTTTGTTTTTCTTTTTTTTCCTGTCACATTTACAGAGTAACAAGTAACAATGACAAAATCATTACAGGGTTACAATTAGAAACAATCACCTTGTTTTGTGATTTTTGCAACACGGGCGTACTCGGTAGAACTGAAAAAAAGTATCCGTACAGTGTTGGTCGTTACGTCTCTTGTTCGTTTGATGTCTTTGGTGATCGGAAGTCGTGTCAGCATTTTTGACAGACCTGCTGCCAAAAAGTAATACACATCGAGCCTTTTTATTTTCAGAGTCCACCTATCAAACACTTCTTACCGTTCGCCCTAGGCCCCTTCGGCATTGCATCAAGACGACAGCCTGTCATACTACCCAAGACGCTTAGCATTTTAAATTAAAACCATCCAGTTGAAAGTTGTCGTTGAAGTTAAAGAGCACCTAACCCCAAAATATTTTTTTTTGCTAAAATAACTCTTTGCACCTGTTCGAAAAGCATTGTGCCTTTTCTTATGAAATCCGCCTCAGTCTTGACTTTTTATAGGCTGTGAAAGTTACGAAATCTAGCCATCTTCTGTTACGTGACCGAGCTAGTGAGGGGCATGGGTCTATTCTTGATTTGACATCACAAACTGATTTGCATCTCCTTAAGAGCCATTTTCTGAGAATATCAAGAATCGAAAGACACTCACGAAAAATCCAATTTTTTTTTTATTTTGCCAAAAAATCCCTTTGGGTAAGCTAATTCAAGAAAAAATAATCCAAAGTTCCAATGAGTTATTTAACGGACGAAAAT
>Ga0126336_10002243_pt1 | contig 10888 bp, 7 predicted proteins | sample SidCmetagenome_FD_92530 | JGI IMG/M metagenome (GOLD analysis project Ga0126336, IMG submission 92530) | Coral microbial communities from El Islote,Puerto Morelos, Mexico - Siderastrea C C metagenome | ecosystem: Host-associated > Invertebrates > Cnidaria > Coral | place: El Islote,Puerto...
ATGGTGCAATCAACTAATATTGCATCATCATACTAGTACCAATTCCTTCTCTTCCTAGCCCACGCTGGCAAAACGCAACTGTCCTTTTTGTCCGCTGCGAAATACAAGTTAGCCAATCAGAAAACTTACAATCCACTTCGCAAACCACACCCCCCCATAAAATGCCAAGGGAAACCTCTCAGGCTTCAGATTAGGTTGTCTTTGACTTTACCTGACTTGTTTAAAAATTTATCAACTTTTTCCACATTTTGTCTGTGAACTTGCAATTGGTCGGTGTATTTTAGATACTAGGTCAAAGCAAAATTTCGTAAGCTGCATTTAGTTGGCCGTAGCGTGCCTCTCAAAATCCATAAATTTCAGCCTTTCGATCACCGCCGGAAACCCCGTTACGGGCAAAATTGGTTTTTGGCTTGTAGCAAAGCAAAAATAAAGAATTGGAAAATAAATAAAGTCCTTTTGATACATGTGTACCAAACCCTTTTCACAAACAAAAAATAAAGGAAAAGTATTTTTGGTGGCGAAATCGAGTGGACCGCTTTTAGCGAGAATGCCACTTAAATGTATTAAATGTATTATAATTTCCAGGACGTACTGCAACACCGATCACCGACGTTAATAAAAATGCAATAAAATAAGGATGTGCTGTACATAGAAAAAACCTTTATTGGCATGAGTCAAGGATGTGTCATGAGATGAAAGACATCTTAAGCTTTATTTATTATTTTTTATTGTAAATCTGTCAAAGATGTATTATAACATCGAATATATATCGAAACATCTTCTTTATTACTATAAATCGCACATTGCTATGCATTATAACAACACAGATCCTGAAACATCAAGTCATGCTCACTTAGCAATTACTCCAAGTACGCTTTAAATATAGGGTGATAAGAAACCAGGCGCGAGTTGTGTAGAGTTGGCTGCTATCAGCTCATATTCTGCACGTACGAGTGGAATAAGTTTTTTTAATTAACTTCTCAACTTTGGTAATCGTTGCTGAACTTTTTGGCCATATTTTTGGACAAAACTTTTGCTTCGAGGCGAAAACGTGTGAACGCTGTGGCAATTGACATCGCATCCAAATTCCGTATAAGGGAAAAACTGAAAGCAGGCTATTTGCTGAGAACCTGTGTGCTGTGATCCAATCAGAAAGCCAAAAATTCCATTACCGATCTTGAGAATTAATAACATACAGAGATATTATCAGCCTAACATGCAGTCTAATATCGCACATTATTGAGACAGTAATTCTTAATTTGTCAATACTGTTAATTGGAGAAAAATGTTTTATAACTTCCAATATTCAATGATGCCTACTAATAAATATAAAGCAACCCAATACTTTCTATAATCGAATATTTGCTGAAACATCTTTTAATCAAAATAACTATAAAACTTGTTATGATAAAGCAACTTAGGTTGCATCAGGATAACATCTGTCTTACTGTCAAATATAAGAAAACAATAGCCTTTATTTGGCGCGAAATTCTCAGGATATTAGTCCGTGGACATTGCATTGGGCGCCTTTTCTTGTCTCTTCTGGAACAGGAATAGGAAAAATGGGAATGATCAGAATTATTGGAATAAAACACAAGAAAAAAAATGGTCCTTCCAAAAATGGACTGTAAAACGCACCGTGCCCTATCTTTTCCCAGGCTCGGTGGGAGAATTTAAAATGGCCACGGATGAGCGGATGCGCTGTTTTTTTGGTCAGCCGCCAGTTTGTTATTGCCAGATGACTGGCAACGTTTTCTTTCTACTCATTCTGTTTATTCTACCCCAAATAGCAGAATGCATGGAATGGCATAAGCTAACCATGAACTAACGATTCCGTTATGAGAACAGGTAATAACAAAATGCGCCAAAAAGCCATTCAAAGTGTAAACTACCCATTAAATGGCCAGAATGTTTTCCAAAAGAACGCGCTTATTGTCTGTTCTGAGAGGTGAAGAGTTTTCTGAGCAAAGCTAGATGGAAACTTTGAGAACAGATGTGTCTAAGGACCCACATTTTGCGCCTATTTCGGTAAGAGATTATCTACATCTACATTTTATTATGTCGGTAAAATCCGTAAGGATATCGCACCAACTGAACAAAATGTTAAAAAGTAAATACAATATATAAAATTAAAAATAGCCGAAAAATAGTAGATCTAATAATGATTAATTAGTTAGGTAGTTATACAGCTCAGACTTAAAAGTAGTTAATGAGTCACTCTCTGCAATTTCTATTATGAAAGAACCAAAGCAGTAATAAACCTATTAACTACCCAAACATGCATTAAAGGATCGAATTATTCATTTTAACTACACGGTCTTGGATTTTCTAAATTTGATAGGATTTTGCCGGTTTTCTGAAGTTATGAAGTATTCAAAAACTGCAAGATGGTCCCAAAACAAGATGCTATCTATGCGTTTGTGACTGCATTATTGTCATGTTAGTGCTCTTCTTTTTCTTAAAAGTACACGCATTTGAACACACCACACACGTTCGAAAATTCAGTGCCAATACTTAAATGCTCAGATTGGAGCAATTTCACGATATCTATGTCATTGATTCACGTTCACATCCATATCAAATTGTCCATCATGAGTGAATATTTTTATTCCAGATGGATATGAGTTATTTATTTTAGCTTTGTAGAATATATGCAATCTACAATAAAACACTCGACAAATTTATGGTTTTTAGGCATTAATCAATTGAATTGATTTTGCCTTCCCTTCAACGAGTATAGATGCTCCTTACGCAAGCTCTTTTAATTTTCAAGTGACTTAGCACCAAGCAAAGTTATATACCTCAGACGGTGTACAATGGGAGAAGGAAAGGGGGAGGGGGTAGTTGAACCGCTTACATATACCCTGCAGTGCGCTCTGTGTACACAAGATAAAGTTAAGGTTATGCGCTTAAGTTGTTACTACTGTGAGCCTGTCACCTTCTCTTAGATGGCCATATTAAGTTTTTTTTTCGCCTTTTTCACATTAAAGCTGCCTTTTGTCTAGGTACTGCCAAGGTTGCAAGTGCTACACACCAAAACGGCATCCAAAATGTGATTGATTTGAGAATTTTGTTGCAGCTTTTATTTTTTTTAACCCTTTTTGAACTTTTCATCTAAAAAGAATAGTTGATGACATATTTTAGCTGCAAGACAAAGAAGAAGAGAAAACTACTTGCCCTCTCTATAGCTGTGACGCCGCAGTACGGATCCCAAGGAAAAAACGTTCTCAAGGCATGCATGGCTATGGGATAGGTGAACAGTACAAGTGCTGTAAAGACTAAGTACGAAATTAGAGATCGAGAAAAACCTTTGAAATCATCAACGGCTGATAGCATCTTCTAACCCACCTCCCTCACCCCTACCCCCACTACCCCCCTCATTGTACGCGCTAGGTTTTAGACCTTCAGTTTAGTGACAATAACATATTCTATTGTTAGTCTTAATACATAGGGCGGAGACCAAAAACCTCAACTTGTCTTTGTTGACGTCGGAAGATTGAAAACAGAGCCTTCTTAAACTCTGGGATTCTGATTGCATATAATAAGGGATTGACAAGTGAGTTTCCGTAATATAAAAGAATCAAAGGAAACTTCATACGCTTTGTGGTTGATTTAGGAAGGGAATTTAAAGTGTTTGTGCTTAAACGGAGAAAAGAGCCAATAACAAGTGGCAGATACATCAGTAAAGATACCAAAGTCATGATGAACAATGTCAAGGTTAGTTTTCGTTCTCTACTGGCTGCACCATGGTGTTGAGGACGACGTCCAAAATATATTTTCTTAACAATGCCGGCGTAAGAAACACCTATAATAAACAAACAACTTAAATTGAATAATTGCCAGACGTAATGATGCGCTTTTTTAGGTTCTTCTTTCCAATAGGCAATTACAACTAGAGTGGCTGACACCGCTGCAGCTATAAACCAAACAACAGCAATAGTTACCCCATATTCCCATTTCTTAATAAAGCGATGTCTAAATGGAAGAAATGTTGCATGCAGTCTTTCTAAAGAAATCACAACAATGTTTATAATAGAAGAAAGAGGACAAAAATAAAAAAGAAATGTAATCGTATATTTTCCCCATAACGATCTGTCAATCGGGCGATCGCAAAACAAGCCTAGCAAGGTAAAAAGATGGATGGTGGAAAGTCCTCCAACCAACATGTCAGCTACGGCCAAGTTTAAAACCAAGTACAAGCTACGCCTCCGAAGATTACGGTTCTTCATAAAAACAACGATTGTAACGAGATTTACCATCCTCACAGCAACAGACTCAGCCATAACAACTGAAAACCAGGCTCTACACTCTGTTGAAGAAAACAGCATAATGGTCGTTCTTATACTCTTCTTTCAATCTCTTCTGTTTACAAATAGATATTCGTCTACCTGGCGTGAGAAAAAAAAGCAACTTTGTCAGGGTATTTTCACAACAGTTCTTTTGTCTTTAAAAGGGTTTATCAGAGTGTACCGTTGCGAGAGAAAATCACACTTCCAGAGTTATTTTACAGACGTGCGTTATTAATACCGGGGGAAAGACGTGCTTAGAGGGATGTTTTTAGTGAGGAACATACCGAATTTTTTTTCCTGAAATCCTACAGAAATCTCTCGGACGCATCGGCAAGTCCTATGCGCTTTTGATTATTTTTATAGAAAAGGCGCAATATAAGTAATGAATATTATTATTATTATTATTGTTGTTGCCAGAACGTACTTTACTATACCCTGACAAATGGGATAAGCCCTTGATAATGGTTGATACGTCGTGTAGTTTTCTGGTTAACATTCGCGGCATCCACCTAGGAAAAGCCAAAATTTTCCTAGGAAATCCGACAAAGTCTCCTAGATGGGCCTCTAAATAATGATATGCAATTCTTTAAGCGTTTTCTGCTTACCTAAAGCAATTATTACAGGGATGTCCTTAGTCTTATTTATGATCTACATATGGTTTCCCCCTCAACTGGGGGCGGGGGGGACCGCGGGGGGGACCGAAGAATACATCACGCGTTGACTGTCACCTAGGATTTGCCCACTTTGTCAGGGCAAAGGTAACATTTATCATAAGTGGCAGAAATTAGAAATGTTTACGTTAGACATGTAGTATAAAACATAATTCTTGACTGCGTTTGATATTTATTTATTGGGAAAAAACGGTGAATTGAAAAACAGGCCTTTTCAGAATTAGGCGAATCTTGTCCTACTTATGACATCCTACCTAGTAACAATTAATTCTCACTTTGCTAAAATATGCCAGGAATAAATGTAAAGCTACTGCTAACAAAAAAAATTCATTTTGAAAACAAACAAACATTAAAAAGAAGAAAAGAAAGAAACAAGAAAAGCGAAGAAAAGAAAAGAAAAGAAAGGAAAACGTAGCTGAGGATGTCATCTACACTCCTGCACCCTCGAATATCTGAGAGTTGTTATTTAAATATCAACGACCTTGCGAAATCCTCTAAAAGTTCCTAAAAAAAAAGATAACTATTTACATGGCACTTTCTTCACTTGAACTCAACATATTGAATCGGCGTTTAAATCGACGTCTTGGTTGGTCTGACACTAACGGTATAAGCGCTGGAAAACTTGAAGCGCCCGTCAAATACAGAACAATCGTATCCTAAATATGTGCTCGGATTCTACCGACACACACACACACACACACACACACACACACACACACACACACACACACACACACACACAAGCCCGTCTTAAATTGTTGACTGTGCATTCGTTGAGTTTAAATCGCTCCTCACAGCAAGAAGGAAAACATCGAAAAAAGTAGGATTCCCTGTGACCTGGCCTTTTCTTCCCTATGCTGACAACAGACTGTGCCATTCATGACGAAAATCAGAACTGAGAGTCCTCATCGAAGAAAATGGCTTCAGTAAACCTCCCAAAGTTCATAATCAAAACCAGTAGGAGCATTTGTGTCGTTGGACCACGCATTGTTCAATATAGAACCCCTTTTTTTAAAGTGATTGTAGATTGTCAGTTATGAAAACAGATATTGTATTTTAATAACAACCGACCGTCACAGAAAGGTGTGAGGAAAACAATTTTCACTGTAACAAAAAAAAAATGAAGCTTTTTTTTAACAAACTTCTACATAGTTTGTTAAACATAATACTTTGTTCTACATAGTTTGTTCTACATAATTTGTAAAATACCTCTTAGCAAATAAAACCACGGTAACATATTTTGAAAGTTCTGGAAAATAAATATTAGGTCTTCACGTTACCTCAAAGACAACACACCAGTCTCGGAAAAAAAAGCTCGAAGAATACAATTCTCACTGCAAAGGAAAATTTTATGGAATTTTAGAAGACTTTTTTGGGCAAGATAAATGTTGAAACTGTTTTAACTGATACAAATAGTCTCCATTCTTCAATCTATAATCCAGGCTTCTTGGTCCAATACTTAAATTTTATTAGTATGTTGAATTTCTAATGTAGGATACACCACAAATAAATCATTAGTCACTGAACTCGGCTTTGAACATTGACAACTCACTTTCATTGTCTATTTGTTGAAGTTTCTCTCTTTGTTACCTGCTTTCCAATGCAGTGCTAAACTGGCAGTTCTAAAAAACGTATTAGTTTCTGGTTAGTAGCTTATATTGGTGAAATAGGCTGAGAGTGGTTCTCAATTTTCACAGGCTAACTTAGAAGAAGAGTTTGCAACACCTGACTTGAAACAAACTTTGTAAAGGACAATTTAGTAACATACGTGTTTGGAATGTCAGGTGGGCGAAACGTCAAAAAATAACAGGCGCGTACGCCTTCATACTAGTTAACTAATCTGTTTGCGCAAACCAATTTTCAATCATTTGCGTTATACTTTATGATGACATGCTGTTTATTCACTTTCAGTGTTTCTTTCACTTTCTTACTTTCACCATTTTACTTCATGAAATTGATCGTTTATGTACGAGTAACTTCAGTCTCCTAGCCGACGAAGGTCCGTTGCCAAGTTCAGGCTCTCCTCTTTGAAGTTCATTCACTCCTCTACTAGCCATGACATTTAAGTTTAATCACTCCTCTGCAGATCACCACTGAATAATTATCATATTCACGCAGACTTGTTCGTAATAATTATGCAGATTGCTGGAAATATAGAACATCACGTAGGGATTATGCCCGGTCGATTTGTCTCGCCTTCTACCCAGGCAAACCTCTGTGAAGTCCTTTCTTTTTTAACAACGCAAACAAAAGACCGAGGCCAATACCTTGCTCAGTATCACTTTTCTATAGAAAGGTCGATTGTGTGAGACAATAACCTTGCGTGCGCAATAATGTTAATAACAATTTTTAATTGATGGTAGCCAAGTCTTGATAGCAGGGTAGTAGTTCAGCAATCGATTCCTAAATACTTCCCTTTCCAGTTTTTAAATATCAAAAGTTTCCTTGTTGTTCTTTTTCCATGTCATCCTCCCGTCTCCGATCAAATTGATCAAATAATAATTGCCAAACAATTCAACTGCATACCTGGCAGGTCACGGAACATTCTCCAGCTTGGTAAAAATCCAACATAGCTGATAAAAATGCTTCACTGGATCTATTTTGTTTTAGTTTACATTTTTTTCATGCTATTCTTGCTTTTCTTTTGCTTACCTTCAACTGGCGCCAAATGAAAACTGAGGAATTTTGGTCGAGTTTTCCTCCACAACGTCCGTTGTAGCTGTTTGAAGTAAGGAGTCTATTTTATAACTGGCCATTTTCTTATAATTCTTTTTTTCCTTCTTCTTCTTCTTTCTTTTTAATTTCTTATTAATCTAAAACTCATTTGTCCATTTTATTAGTGGGGTACGTGTACAGCGCCAATTGAAACCGTATACTTGCTGTCTCACAATTTCCCATGAAAATAGAAGACGGCAAAAATTACTTTGTGCTTTAGAAGAGTAGCTTATAAATATGAGTAGCTTTCACTACATTCCAGTGTTTTTAAATATTAGTTTCTCTATAGTCAAAACTATATCTATTTTTTTTCAGAAGGCAACGGAAAAATGCAAATATGCCATGAAGCTATGAAATTGAAAAAAAGCCATAAATGCCATGGAATTTATACTTGAACTAGAGAGGTGAAGTGAATAACTGTGCACCCTGAAGATGAGTAAGTTGCCGAAACGTTTTGCGCGTTTTATTATACATAAGACAAAGTAAGTTCGCGATAATAATAATAATAATCATAATAATAATAATAATAATAATAATAATGATAATAACAATAATAATAATAATAATAATAATAATAATAATAATGCAATTCTTTATACCGATGGCCTATATCACGCAAGGTGGTTTTCAATAGGGCACTGTGAAAATATAACAAGATAAAATTTAACTAAAATACTAAAATGCTGGGATTGAAATGCTGATAATTGGATCGAGGCTCCTAATTTCAAGTGACTGCTTTTTTCTTTAATAGCATGACATCATGGATAGAGTTAGTCACATTAGCTGAGTTAAGGCGTGTTGAGAACACGGTGTCTGTTTGCTTGCAAACAATACAATCACATAACATCAAATCTACGCAACATAACATAATTCTATCTTTAAGTGAAAGCTTTTCTTTTAAATAGCATGAATCATGAATAAATTCAGACACACCGTGTTCTCGGCACTCCTTAACATAAGTTAAGGAGTGCCGAGAACACGGTGACGTGTCTGCTTGCCTGCCGATGATCGCATAACATCAAATCCACGTAATATAACTTAATTGCCGGTTGACGTTTTCATTCACCTGGGACAAAATTATATCTTGAAACCAAAAACGCACCTTGTATTTTTTTGGTAAAAAAAAATATTAATCTGAAATCAATTATTTATATAGCTTGTTAATTTGTGGCACAACATAAAACCCGACCAGTACAGCATAATTTACAGATGGCACTCTGTTTTCCCACATGTTCAAATACAATGCCTCCAAATTAACATGGCGGATTCCTTCCATTTTGCTTATTGTTTGGAACACGATGGCAATATATCAAAGTGAAAATATGCGATTTCAAATTATCCACGTGAATCATTTTGTAACTAAATGGTTTGACTAACATCGCAGTCCTTCCAGGGATGTGCGTATGTGTGTATATATTCGTCGGTAGAGGATGGCGGGTGTTGTAGGGGCAATTAAAATAACGTCTACGCGAGAGAGATGAATTGAAAATAACCCACGCATAACTTGAAATTAGCTATATAGCGTAGTTAGTTATTTTTTTGTTGACAAAATTTGTTGCGTTGTGTTCTGTTTCTGCTTTACGATATGTCTACTGCTATCGTGATCCAGTGGTCTTTTTAGATTGCGTTTAAGGTGAGTCGATCGAAATAATTGACGCGCTCTATGCCTCTCTAAAACCTCTAATAACATTTCTCATTCGATTGCCTTGAAACTTTCACGTTTTACACGCAATTTATCGAGAAATAATAATATGTCAATATGTAGATGTACTGTTCATTTGTTTTGCGTGATTTTACTTTTATTGAACACTTCTTTTTTTGATAAAATTGCTATTCTAGCAAAACTGGGCGCTAAGATTTGGCTTAAACTTCTAGAAACAGCTTAAAATAACATCTTACCTTGACTCTTCAAGTTTCTGCCAAATCGTCGGAACGGAACTGATCCCTACACAATTTGGACGTCAAGACAACGACCCGAGACGGACTTCAAAGTTTGGACCGCTACAGCGCTTTCCAAATTTGACTTAAAAGCATCATAACTCCAGATAAAGTAAGTTCAATGTATTGCTATAGCTAGTTCCAAACCGCATTTGGCTATCCGGAACGATGAAAAAGTTTGGGCGGCTATTATAGACTCACTTTTTGCACTAAAATATAACAAAGCCGCCAAATTCACGTCTTTTCTGAATTATGTGTAAACTAACTGGACGAATTAAATACAACTCAAGGAACATGAAACTGAATCTTTTACACATACTTTGCGCTATTTTACGTTGCTGGAGTGGTTTTGATTTGGACAATATATTATTCCTCGATGAATTGCATGTAAAATGCAAAAATTTCAAGTCAATCGAATAAGAAATGACGATGTTGTTATGCATGGTTCAATTCTACCTGTTACCATGCCCCCTCCTCGGGCATACCCCCAGGGATTTGCAATTTTGTTCTCACTTGGAGGTCTGTTCTCCACCCCCAGGCACGCAGAAAGAGACAATTTCCCACCCCCGGGACTCCTCATCGACCACAAATACGTTGTTTTGTGTACAAAACATAGATTACGATAATGATTTCCGTACAATAGCAAAACCAGACATTTTGACAAGAACTTAAACGCTTTTCTAGAGGTTCTTGAACAAAGGACACTACATGTATAATGTAATAAAAACATGAACACTATATTTGAAAAAGAAAACTGAAAAACCTTTAACCTCACTGGCATACGGCTAGCGAGTAAAGAAATGATATTTGCCACGTGATTTATTCCAAATATAGCACATACGCACAAGAGGCCCGTGAACACATTGATGGCAGCATTTTAAAGGAGTTTTTCTTAGCTTGTTTCATAAGAATGAACACTGGACTGAGACCTAGCTCTGTTTAATATAAAGCCGTGCATCCGTTTTCATATCGAGTGCATACACATAAATACGCACATTCGTCTAACATTTTATAATGAAAGTACCTCCGAATACAGATTTTAATTTTGAGAGATTATTCTTCTCTAACCAGTCTGCTAAAAATTCTAGAATTCTCCCTGGAAATAGGCAGTCTTCTCCACGCGGTCCGGTGTCAACCTAGAAGTGACGTACTTCACAAGAACAACAAGAATTTATTTTCGATTTGCCCCGCCCCCCCCCCCCCCCCGGCCCAGGCGGCCTTACAAAAATCCCCCCCCCCCCGGCCCAGGGGGCGGGCCCCCCCCCCCGGGGCCCC
>Ga0126336_10002244_pt1 | contig 10887 bp, 8 predicted proteins | sample SidCmetagenome_FD_92530 | JGI IMG/M metagenome (GOLD analysis project Ga0126336, IMG submission 92530) | Coral microbial communities from El Islote,Puerto Morelos, Mexico - Siderastrea C C metagenome | ecosystem: Host-associated > Invertebrates > Cnidaria > Coral | place: El Islote,Puerto...
ATTACGTCAGAACAAGAGATAAATCCGGTTCAAATTCCCCACCCCTCCAAGGCAACGTTCAAATTCCCCCCTCCCCGGGCACGATGCACAGTCAAATGCCCGGGGTTTGCCCGGGGGGGGGGATGTTGAAGTTTCGAATTGATCGGCGCATAACGTAATTGGAATCCAAGAGTTAACTTAACAACAAGCTTATCCTTTGGTAAGTTTATATTATTGCTTTTCTCGTTTTGTTTTGTTTTTCCTTTCTTTCCGTTTTACCTTTATATTCATCGCTACTGACCGTATGTGTTTTAAAGGTTATTCACTCTTTATAAAAAGACTGTCCAAGCGCTTTCTTCAAGTCTCAAAACCAACTGAGGCAAAACGTTTTTCGGCAGTATTACAAAATTAGGTTTGCTTTTCTTCGCAATTTTACAATTTGCGTGCGACCACTTAGTTATAAAAAAGCAATAAAATGCAACGAGTTTTCATAACCGTGCTATTTACGCTCACACAAAGGCAGCAAAAATCCATAAAACTGAATTCAAAGTTAACCTAAGCTTGACGTTGTGAAATAAAAACAAGTTTTTCGACGGTTTTCCTACCTTCCAATGCCTTTAATACCCGCTGAACCTCGACTGAGGCATTGTAATCTTAATCTTTCGACAGGGTCCATACTTCCTTTACTGTTAAGCATCTTTTTACACTTTTGTTTCATTTGTGTGTCCGATCTTGAAGTCGCTGCCATGTTGTTGTTCAAGTAAAGCGGAATAAATATGGCGCCCTTTGCAAGTCACGAAGATTCTATTTTGCTGTTACCGTGGCAACAGCCGCGTGGTGCCCAGTCTGTTTACTGAAATTGAACTGCGGGCTCAAACAGTTCTCATTTTAGACATGGTTTCATTCTCTCGAATTTTAAGGCATAACAACTTTTTCGTGATTTTAGTGATAGAGAAAACGCTAAAAAGGCCATTTTTAGCAAAAATTAAAACCTTTGGGTCCTTTCATTTCATTTAAATAGCTTAAATGAAACGACAAAATTAACCGAAAATATGGTATTTCAGTCCCTTTTTGTCCATTCCGTGATTAGTAACTGGATTCACGTTCGTGGATTAATTTATCAAAAACAATGTGATCCGCCAAAAAGGGCGATGATTTTTTTTTTAATTGGCCTCTTTTAGTTTGTCTCAGTTAAGCCTTTTTTTTCATTTTCATGCTGAACGCGGGCGATGAAATGGTAAAGCAATTTTTAGTGATGTCTCCTAGATCTACTGCACAGCATTCGAAGGTATTTAAAATTCACGGTAGTTGATCTGAAGCATGAAGTATACACATCCTAGCGCTGAATACTGTTTTGAAAACGACTTTTGGACATTCACGAGCATGAACCCCGTCTAATAACACTGTAAGATTAATGATATGAAAACATGATCTTGTTTAAAAAGCATGGACGATTCGATTACCCATACCGAGGCTCTGATTGACTATAATGAAATAATGGCAACTATTTCTTCGCCGGAATAATGCATTTAAAATTCAAATTTTACATGATCAAGATTTTGACCTTCCTCCTCCACTCTTTTATATCAGTCTAAAATTTTACAAATCAAGATTACAGTTCCCAATCAAATCTCGAGTATTTACTTTTATTACCGTTTTTTCGCTCAGAATTTAGCCACACTAAATCCACTCATATCCAGCTATCAAACGCGGTATAAAATCGCTTATGTTACGCCTGGATAAAGGTTATACAAAGAGGAATCTAAATATTTTATCATATCGTCGGCTAAGGCGGTCTGACAAGATGTACAGACGTAAAATAATTGACAAATACACTTACCTTCCCATTCCAAGAATTCCGCTGGCTCCTCGAGCTAAACATTTCATTCGCAGTGATTCTATAGGGTCCTTAAACGTAGTCTGTTTAGACGCCTTGCGCTTTAATTCTTGATTCCCTCTGTTTGTGATCATCTTTGAAAAGCACTCCGTAAAATGAAAGAGCCGTGATTTCGAAGACAGACTACTATATACCAGTTATCCTTCTCAGGTCAGAACTCTACGAATTAAACTGGAAACACTGGGACACACGAAGCTTTCTGGCTAAATATTATCAGAGTTTGACGTATTTGTGTTGTCATCGCCCTAGAGACCACTCACCCACACAATTCACGGTACATATGCAAGTATCTGTAAGGAAAAGGATCTATAGAAACATGAAAATGCGGCTCCAGGTGTGAAAAGACAATCAAGGTATAAACAATTAACTCGCATATCAAATGAATATTTTGCCTTGTTTCGTTGAGTTGATCAAAAACTTTCATTTAAAGCTAGGAAGATAAGAGAAGACTTTTCAAAACGCTAAAATTAAGTCTTTCAACGCTTTCACGTGCTCAAAAATAACTTGCTCGACTTTTACTCTATAATTATTAAAACCGAGATTCAAAAATATTATTACGCGGTACTTGAATTTGAGGCACTTGTTTAACTTATATCCGCCTCTTAGAATTTGCATCTCGTTTTCTATGCAGTTCAGATTAGCGAGAACAAAAACAAGTCTCTCTTCAAAATTTTTTAAAGTATACATCAATCATCCTTACTTTTGTCACTTCCGACTTGTCTATGCCCTGTTCCAAACTTCACGATAGTGGGGTTGAGCGCAAGAAAAAAGCGAATCTGAGAAAACGCACGAAGACTGGGAAAGGCGGGAAAAAACAAGCGCTTATAGTCGAGCCGGTATACTATCTACCAGGATGCTCTAGTCGGTCAGTTTTGACGGGCTGAATCAACACTTTTATGAACCGTGCACATTCTTTCCCTTTCTTTCTCAAGATCCCTATCTCAATTAACACTCAGACGACATGCACTTTATTTTTGCGTTCACTTTCTTTTACTTTCTAGTTCCCACTTTCTGGAAGCCTAGAACAGGGTAACTTTACCGGGATCCCTTCCAGAATCGCGAAGTTAAATGTGCCAAATCGCTGGTAGGATGATGTCGATCTGAATTTTAACTCTGTGAAAGTAATCCCTAAGTGCGATCATTCAAGTGTAACTGTTGAGCTGTACTTTCCTGTGGTGCTATTTATTACATTGTCTACAATGGTTCTAACTTTAAGTCTTCTGCTTAAGTCCTTATCTGACTATCCGATTGAAAGCTATTTTGGAGCACCTGTGGTACCTTTTATTGCCCTGTACTAACACTCGAGTTTGTGGATAAAATCCTGAAGTGGACTAAAGCAGACTTAGATTGGTAGTGGGGGGGGGAGGAAGCGGAGTCGAGTTTTTTTCGGCAGATAGGTTGCAGCAGATAATGTGAGAAACAATTTTTATTACAAAATGACTAACTCTTAACATAATCTAATGAAAAATCTTATGTACATTTAACATCAAGAAGGTATAAACATTATTTCATATAAATTCTCATCCTACAAGCTACTCACAGTTAAAACATGTTTCAAAATAGTTGTTCAAAAATAAACAATCTGTAATGAAAAGTATAAGAGGTAAAACAAATACCTAAAAAATTAAATACATGTCATTCAGCAAGATTATAATATACACATTTCCTATGTGAAGAACAGCATTAATTTGTCAAACATTTCTACAGGCTCATAAAAACGCGGGAGAATTGATCCAAATCACGAGACTAGATATAATGTGTCACGTGCGCTTCTTTTGAAGAGCATACAATACATCATCTTGATTGACATTCAAACGAATTCTCTGCTCCAGGTCACGACGGCCAGACTCCACTAAAAGTAGTCTCCAGGCCCCTAAACGACAACAAACAGCCGCGGCTTCCGATGGTGCTGGGGACGAGACTCCTGCGGGTACAGACATAAACATCGTTGGTAAATATATTTATTGCCAAGGCCACTTAAAAGTTTAAAACTGTCAAAAAAATTTTCTGTAACAAGGTAAACGATAAAGCACTGACCTTCAATGCGACAAAAATCGAGCAGTTGCTGAAATACCTGAAGGCAAAAAGATTTCATTAACTATTACCATTTTAAACAACAGGTGTATTCCTAAAAAGTTAACTTCAGCTTCTTAGACACCAAACAAATGGCTTTTCTTTCCAACTGAGATAAATGCAGGATATACCATTTGACAGGTATTGTTCAGCAGGAATCAGAGAATCTATGCCATGTACAAACATGAGACAGACAGACAGACAGACGGACGGACAAAAAGACTAACAGACACTCATTAAAATGGGGTAGCCCTGTTATTAAAAAAATACTGTTATGTAAACGAGCCCTGTGAAAGTTTAAAAAAAGAGCCATAAAACGATGGCAGGGAAAAGACAAGATGGCAAAATTTTGCAGAACTCAGCTCACATCTCCAAAGGTTGCTTCTTCCAATCCTGAGCTACGAAACTCGGCGATAACTGACTTTAAAAAGAGTCCCTCCATCTGCGATAAGCACCTAGGGTACAGACAAAATTAAAAGCTGCTTTATCTTTTTTGAAAAAACATTCCCCCCACCAACACCTAGATTGTAACTAAGCCTTCCACCAACACCTAGATTGTAAACACGAGATAGTATTGGCGTATCGATAGCATGTGTTCTACATTTACCTTCTGTACATCAGACCAGGAAGTTCTACTTTTGGGACTAGTTTACCCCAAGAGAGGATGAAGTAAGAGAGTACATCCACGTGCCCCATGACAATTATTTGAAATTTATTACTAGTTCCCAGCCCTGCTGCGAAAGTTATTTTTATCTGTTGTTCCCATGTCAACAATCTAAAATAACATGACGTCATTCTAACTGACTAATGAAGTGTCGTCCTTAAAATAACCACGCAGTATGACACAGAACCAAAAATAGATTTCAAATAATTTTCCTCGGAAGAGGCCGATGTATTATACGGGGGATTCGCTCTCTCCCTTCATCCTCTCTTGGTTTACCCTCTTAAGTTAATTGAGGGTTTAGTATTAAAGATAAAACGCTGTTTTACTATTTGCGTTCAGTCGATAGTTAGAATCAGGACTTACTGTAAAACGGTTAGTTTTTAATGATGTCAGGAAAGCCCGTTACGCGGGTCAAAAACAATAATAATAATTAATTGTAATTAAAGGGAATGAGCGTAGAATTGAGTTCATTCAGCCAACTGTTAGTGTTTTCTTTCTCTGACCAAAGTTCCATCCAGTACTTGCCAGTCATTCGAATCCTAACTCTCATGCTTTGTTTGTTTTGTTTTGTTTTGTTTTGTTTTGTTTTGTTTTCGTTTTTGTTTTTATGAGCGTATAAAATACGTTTGAAAGGAGTTAACAGTTTGAACACATTAACGTCATTTTTAGCTTAGGAAATATCTAATCACGGCCAGGGAACGGGCGGCTTCCACCCATACGGACTTTAAGCGCTTCTAACTTCAAATTGACCCGAAGAAGCCATCAAACTCATTTATTTTAACCAAAACTTATCACAGAACAAAAAAAAAAAAGAAAAAAACTCGCGATCCGTAATAAATTCGTCATTTGCGCCCGAATTTATAGTTTCCTTTTCTCTAAAGAGTGTTGCACCACAAAAGGAACGAACGCCGAAAACAAACAAAAAAAAACATGACGGGTTGTGTTTTGCGTTCCCCTAATAAACTTTCCCTCGTGGTGCCACAATTCCATAAGAACACGGAAAACGCAATCGATTACATAATACTTCAAGCCACTTACATCATGGCTCGTATCTTGGGAGAAGAGAACATATCCTGCAGTGCAGCATCCACGTGACTCATTCCAACCAATGCGGTGCCTTTCTTCTTGGAACGTGAATCTGCAATCTCTACTGCTCTGCGGCATATATCTAAACAGCGCCGGGCATCACCAGACACGGCAGCAACCTGTGAAGTGCAGTAACAAAGAAGGAGTTTCTGTAGCTCTTTCGCTCCCATAGTCAATTATGGAGACATGTGATGTAGTTGTAACTATCGAGTCTGTGGAAAAAATCCTATGGTGTGACCATTCAAATGAAATCTCCTAGACAGTATTTTCGCATGGTACTTTTTGTTTTTCAGGAATTGAAACAATGAAATTTGGGCTTTTTATTGAATTTTTACTTTGGCCAATACTAGGAGTGAAAGGGTTAACACCTCAATGCCTAACTTTAAGAGTGCTCCTAGCTTCCATGTAATTGGCGACACACAGTTCAGTGTTCAACCACAAACTCGAACGTTAGAACACCCGGCTCGTACCACAATATAGCACAGCACTGGTCTACCGACCAAAGGCCCCCGCAAACGAGGAAGCATTGTTGAGAAAATATGTTTTTGTAAATGTTTCCCCGTTGTCGCGCGAACGAAACATCTGTTCCGGAAACATTTTTTGTTTCCGAGAATCGAAATATGTTTCTGATTTTTTCAGACACATTTTGTTTCCACAACAAATGTTGCCCCGTTTGCGCGCCGAGGAAACAATGTTGACTAGATTCTGTGGTCGCGTAGGCTGTATTTCCAAAATTGAGAATCCGCAAACGTTTGTTTCCAATGAAATGTATCTTGGGTAACCCGGCAAGGAAACATTGTTTCCCAGTCGTTTGCGCCCCAAAGAAACATTCTGAGGAACAATGTTTCCGCGTTTACGGGGGCCTTTAAAAGTTTTAAGAGCCCCACAAAGTGACCACATAGCTTCTAGTATTTTCTGTGCAAATTATTGCAGCCGTTATAATTTTTTCCATTCCTGCTTTGACCCTGTAGAGGACTAGTTCTGCTGGTGGAACCGTTGGCCATTAAATCTCCCTTGTATCTTTTTTCTCAGTTGTATTAGATTTAGCATTCTTTTTGTTATAACTGAACGGAGATCCGGAAAGGAAAAGTAGCCCGATTTCGTCTGTTGCGCATTCTCGTTCCCAAATCTATGCGCCTTTTTCAAACGTTGTCACGTGGAGCTACGATCAAACCACTGACCAAACAGATCTTAAACATTGAACATATTTGTGTTTACCTTCCTGGAGACAAGTTGTAACGCGTCAGGTTCAAAAGCATTCAATCCAGCGATCCGAGACATGACAATTTGTTGCAGCTGTGAAAAGGTGTATGGCTGGAAAGTCAACCGAGTCAGTCCCTAAAAACAAAAGCTACTGTCAGTCGGGAAAGTACCACACAATTCCAAAATTAAGGAGAATTAAGATAAAACCATTAAGGAAGGGGAGGAGGTATGTGGTGCAAGGCCCCATACATCTGTAAGGAAAAAAGAGGGTCGCTATTGATGAATAAGTTTAAATTAAAAGTCAAAGTCAATAATAGTCCATTTTACAGTTGTGTGCTTAGTGACCTGGCCTTTGAGTGGAAGTGAGGCTGGAGTTGACCTTGTTTCTCCAGCCTCGCTTCCACTCCAAGGCGAGGTCACTAAGCACACAACTGTAAAATGGGCTATTCTTATGGATGGACACTAAAACAGGCAGCGTGGTATTTCATAAAAATATAGCTATTACACATTATTATTATTATTATTATTATTATTATTATTATTATCTGTTTAATTGCAAATATTGTCAATTCTGTTATTTAATTTTAAATATTGTAAAGCGCTGTTGGATACCCTGTAGAAACAGCGCTATATAAATCATCATTATTATTATGATGGCATTTTTGGATTGAATGAAACCTCACAGAATATCCAAGAAAAACAGCTTAAGGTGGCTCCCTAGAGTTTCTAGAAAAGTGACTATACGAACTTACAAGACTTACAAAAGAAACTCTAGTTCTGCTTGCAGTCTTTGTTCCTGAGATTTACCAGTAAGGTTACCAACATAATTACCCTTATTTTTCAGTTTTTGCTTCTTAGGCATAGGCCGTTGTCATGGTAACAGAACATCTGAAGAATGACAGATATTTTCCATTAATTTGTCTTTTTTCTTAAATATTTTGATTTTCCCTCGGTGAAATTTTTTTAAACTTTCCTATTCTGTGAAAATGATTTTGACTAACATTTTGCAGGGGAAAAAATATGGGGTCGTTCGGACAGATTCACCGATATCACGTGATTTGTTATTTTTAACCATTAGACTGAATTGCTCTAACAGAATTTTTCCAAAAAACAACATGTGAAAGGTAGCGTTAGTATCTCAAAACGTGCAAATTTAAAAAAAAGTTCAGCGAAGGAAACGCGAGAAACTTCATTTTTAACTTTGCTTTTTTGGGGCTATGCTGACGTCTTAAAATATCAGGAAAAACATACGATTTCATGTGAGCGAGCGCAGATTACTACAGCTCGCATCCTCAGCGCCCGCGCGCGGTCATAAAACTATAGGGACCCACCTTAACTGACGTTGAGAAGACAAAGCATCTAACTATAAGCCACCCTGAAGCTAAAGAATGAGTTGTTCTCTCACCAGACGACTGGAGACTCGTTTCATCATGATTCTTTCAGGTAAATCCATGGTGTTGGCAATGGCCAGCACAATCAGACGAGCGTGTCGCCGCGTCGGCCATTCAAACAGGTTGTACAACACGTGCTGTTTACGGGTCCACAGCAGATCAAGCTGAAAACAAGAGGTGCGTTAAACATAATTCAAACCTGGCTGCAAAGGCTTTAATCCGTCATTAGCGCAAGCTATTTAGGAGTTAAGCCGCGGCTCTATTGGCTCAACAATGTTAGAACGATGTTAGACAATGTTTGACCACCATTTTTTGTTGAACGAAGGTTGATGTGATGTTATCTGACGTTTGGCCGAGCGTCCAACATTGTTATACAACAAATATTGCACAAAAATGTTGAAATGTTTAGCCACGGCATTACCTTAATCTAAATCAAAATTCAAGACTTAGATTATTCAAGTGTTGAATGTTGGGCACGATGTCAAAAGAAATTTTTAAGGTCACATGAAAACTCACCACAAAATGCATGTATACTACCCTGGAAAGCATGCGTGTTTAATTTGTGAGGCTTGAAAGTTGTGGATCACGTAGTTTTAAAAGATCTGTAAGGGAAAAGTGTCTCCTGCCCCCGGACCATTCTTGACGATAACAAGTTTCTTAGCTCGGTTTGCGAAGGAATCAATACAACCATTGAAAAACAAGCTTTCAGTAAACCTGGTAACTGAAAACTTTGATTATTTTAGCTCTTTGAATTTTGGCTTTTTTCTGCAGCCAAGTAGATTTGGTTTGTTGAATTAAGTACGTACAGCCAGTAAACCTCCCAAATGAAAACGTAACAGTCACAACACGTACCTCATCCACCAATAAGACTACAGGTATCCGGTCAGGTGCTGGGCTGCTGAAAAGCTTGTCCAACAGGTTGGAGGCGTGTTCAGGGGTCGCCTTCTGTCCCGTCAGCAACTGTGAATAACAAGAAAATTACGTCATTAAAGGGGACTAATATCAATCAATTCCCTTGTCAGTTCAGTTCAGTTGAGTCTGTGTATGAAATCCTCAAGTGCAACCATTCAAATGAAAGCTACTGAGCAGTACTTTCCTATGGTGCTGTTTATTATGCTGTACAAGGTGGTTCTAACTTTTGAGTCTGTGGATGAAATCCTAAAGAGCGGCCATTAAAATGAAAGCTATTAAGCGGCACTTTCCGGTGGTGCTTTTTTTCATGCTGTACAAGGTGGTTCTAACTTTTGAGTCTGTGTATGAAATCCTAAAGTGTGGCCATTCAAATGAAAGCTACTGAGCAGTACTTTCCTGTGGTGCTGTTTATTATGCTGTACAAGGTGGCTCCAACTTCTTTGTCTGTGGGTGAAATCCTTAAGTGTGACCGTTCAAACGAAAGCTACTGAGCAGAACTTTCCTCTGGTGCTGTTTGTTATGCAGTACAAGGTGGTTCTAACGTTTGAAATCTTCATATGACCATTTAAATGAAAGCTACTGAGCAATACTTTCCTGTGGAACTGTTTGTCATTTTATAATTTGCAACACTATAATTGGCTTTTTTCGTCCTTTGATCCACCTTAGGTACTTGTGAGTTAGAGGTTTATTAAGCAAGTCATTATAGCTTTTCTATAAAGATAATTGACCTTAAGGAAGGCAGAGTAAGCCTGGGCGGGTTCCGTTAACTTCATTCCATTGATCTCAACAAACGTAAACTCTGGCAAGTCATCCTGGGCTTCCTGTGCTTCTTGAATGCTGCGTATGACTTCATGAACAGTGGCTGTCTTGCCAGTGCCAGGCACTCCAGAGATGTACATACAGCTAAATACACACAAAAGAAAAACCAAAAACATGCGTTCACATATGAAAAACACGCGTTTTGATTGGTCCAGGGGATTTTGCGTTTAAAGTACCGAAGACGAATGAAGTTATGGGCCGCAAATCATCACTACGACAATGATTTACGCGCGTAAATCATCATATACAAAGATTTTTAAAAAACATTTCTAATTATGTGCCATTTGGCCATGCGTGTGTACTCTGATAACGCACAGATGACGTCAAAACGTAATAAGAACATCAGTTACGCTTCTCGCTTACGGCTCGTACTTCTTTGTTCTTACCACGTTTTGACGTCATCTATGCGTTATCAGAGTACATACACACGGCAAGATGGACTCTATTATTTTGTCAAGTACAGTGCTACGAGACAGTGAATGAAATCCTAAGATGTGAACCTTTGGAACAAAAGCTTCCGAATGGCAATTCAATTTCCTGTTGCACTGTTATGCTATACAAGGTGGTTAGAAAAGTTAAAGTTTGCAAATAAAATTCGTCATTGTGATCATTCAAATGAAAGGTATTTGAAGAGGTTGGTATGATGTACAAGATGGTTCTACAGTAGCTTTTGAGTCGGTGGATGAAATCCTAAAGTGTGACCATTCAAATGAAAGCTACTGAGCAGTACTTTCCTGTGCTGCTGTTTATTATGCTGTACAAGGTGGTTCTAACTTTTGAGTCTGTGGATGAAATCCTAAAGTGTGACCATTCAAATGAAAGCTATTGAGCAGTACTTTCCTGTGGTGCTGTTTATTATGCTG
>Ga0126336_10002245_pt1 | contig 10886 bp, 6 predicted proteins | sample SidCmetagenome_FD_92530 | JGI IMG/M metagenome (GOLD analysis project Ga0126336, IMG submission 92530) | Coral microbial communities from El Islote,Puerto Morelos, Mexico - Siderastrea C C metagenome | ecosystem: Host-associated > Invertebrates > Cnidaria > Coral | place: El Islote,Puerto...
ACTCTAGCTGAATTGACTCATTGTAAGTTCATTGCCCCAGCCACACAGCAAACACAAATTGCCCAATGAACCAATCAGAATTCGAAGGAAGTACATGTAACCCACGCCAAGCGCGGGAAAACGGGTGCAAGCAAGTCGTGATTGGTTTGGGTTTTACTTCTGATTGGTCGAAAAAGTGGGGCGAGCTTTTTTAACCAATCACAGAGCGAAGTAAAGCAAAAGCAAAGCAAAACGCAAATTACTTTCGACACTCAATTGAAAACCGCTCTAAATGGTTTAACCCAGGAGTCATATCATAAGTCGGTGAAGTACGATCGTCCGGGTGAGTGTAGTCCTGAGAAGGACTGTTTGTGATGACATTGACTGACGTTTCGACAACCTGAGCTAAAGTCATCATCAGAGTCAAGGGAATTGTGATTTGTCAGTAGATGTTATTGCGCCATTGTGTTATTGCGTCATTGTTATTGTGTCAAGGACATAAACGGACAGTCTTTCCTCAAGACCAGTTGTCCTAAAAACGCTGATCATTAACAAATAATGTTTTTAATCACTGGCCTAGTTTTGGATTGAAGTTCTCACCTTAATACAGCAACAAAACATGTGATAAACATTGCGTTATAAACAGCCCAAGTAGAAAATCTCGTTTCGTTGTAAGCTGATGGTGCATTCCTAACCCGAACACATAAGAACAACGCTCCAACCAAGAGAATAAAGTTACCTGAAAAAAAAATGAAGAGAAAATGATATCATTTATAAACCATGGAACTAGCATTCGACACCTGGTCCTACTCTACTGAACTGACATTGTGTTGAAATTGTCTCCAAAGAGACACAGTTTCAGTTCAATTCAAAGGGAAATAATTATAATTCACATCTGAGTGGACCATATTTTCAGCCAGAAATACGTGCCAATTCAAGGAATTCACTGCAACTGGCTTTTCTAAAACAGAAGAGGGCGTTTTCTTGCATCCCAGTTTCTTGCAATCCAGTTGTTTAAAACTGAAACATTGCTCGGTAAATTCTGTCTATCCGGTCCGTCAATCCTACTGACTGTCTGTCTGCCTGTTGCTTTGTCCCCCGTTTGTTTCTTCTCAAGCTGTCTGTCTGTCTGTCTGTCTTTGTCTGTATGTCTATAATCTGTCTGCCGAACGTACCGCACACGTTGACATAGCCCATGTCACCTATAGAGCACTGTTTAAACCGCAGTTCACTTGTGCTGTCAATCACTTGTGGAGGCATGAGCAAAGTCCAGACAAGGAGATAAATAACAAGGCACGAGCACAGGATGACCAATCGACCGGCCATCATGCCTTCTGTTACCTCCACTCGCCTTGGAGAACGGACACGGAAGGAAGCTGATACTCTGCAAAAAAACAAAAACGGAAAAACTAGTTTGATCTGAAAATATGAAGCACAAGCTGAAAGAAGCCTGTGACTTTCTACGGACGTATTTTACGCCAAAGGTTTTTTTTCCTTAAAATTTCTTAACAGCTGTTTCAAAACGGGAGACTCTTGTTACTTCGAACACGCAAGGGAAATAAGGGATCGAGGAAAACACGGGAGTTTGAGATAGCCAATTGTAACGCCGTGGCCAAACGGAGTCGCAACTTGACGTATGTTTCCGTATCTCGTCCATACTTCCATATTTTCATGTCACAATATTTCATAATTCCGTATTCCGTATTTCCTGACCAAAAGCAATCGCAAGTAGACGCAAATTTCTATACTGCGGTGACTCGTGACTCTGTTTGGCCAAGACGTGCGTTCACTTGTGAAAACCTACGTCAAACATCGCGCCCAAAATCGCGCCCAACTTGGCGATAGTCTTTCACCGTTTGGCCACACAAAAGTAAGTCGACACAATTTCTTCTCAGGTTTAGCCATCAGGGTTGCATTGAAACGGAATTGGAAAATTGTCTCTTTATTACGTCTACTTGCGATTCCGTTTGGACACGCATCGTAATCCTAGGTACGCAAGATTGCATTCCTAAACTTGCGATGACTTGTGACTTCTTTGGGTGTGGGCTTAGTTATGTACAGGAATTCAACAGACCTACAGGCAAACAATGTGAGAACCACAAGTTTTCAAGTATCTTACGTTAAATCTTTCAAGATCCTTAATGCTCTTTACAATATATATACGCTGCAGAAACCCAGGTGTGCTTAGAATATCTTCTACTTAGCATTAGGTCAGCCTCGAAAGTTACGTTCATCGAATGCAGGTAACATCTTAATCTTTCGTCGATAGAGGTCAAGACAACAACTACAGCGAACATAAAGCTGTCGTACAGTCGATCTTTACCTCCAAACCTTGAGAGCAAGAGTTCCGTAAACAAGAAAAAAACCGCACTGGTAGAACCAGACCTCTATTGCACAGGACAAGACAGATGGCTCGACATAAGCTGCTGCCAACTAGAAAACAAATATTGCATCGGGTACATTAAAACATGAGCAGAGAAAGGAGAAAAAATACAAAGTAATTTAAATGGCTGCTGTAGCAACGTACCGATGAGTACATAAGCACAGACCCAAGGAGAAGAACTTCTAGAAAAGCAGGACTCGCTACATCAAAAACCTGAAACAGGAAAAGAACGAGAACGGAATATTGGCAGTGTTAAAACGAAAAAACAATGGCCCAAACAATTCGCACACACATAGTATATTTCAGTTTCTTGCGCTGCAAGAATCCAAAGAGCAACACTTTTAGGCTCGAAAATCTATTGTACATTCGAATAATTTTCGGGGCCCGAAACGCGTCGGGGAGGTTAGTGATCCGCGAGTAATTGGAAGGATAACACCAAGGACCCTCAGATATACTGGACTACGAGTACAAAGTTGAGTACGAGTATCACTTTTCGAACCGCATGCTCTCGATGCTCTCGACTGGTTAGCAAAAGGAAGGAGCAGTGGCTCTAGGAACGTCACTAGCCTCTGTACTAGACTTGCACTGGTTTGAAATTCCAAAGTCGCAGTCTGATATAAAGCCTGAGCGAACAACCTGGATGAAAAAATAACTGGATAGGACATTTGCGCTGCTGTTATTGTACAATGACAACATACACATTATTTCTACTAAAAGACTGCCGCCTACCTTACTTTCTCGAAATATAAATACTACAGCTCCCGCCACCGCCGCCATTAGAGTGGCTAAAGTATCAATGCTGATGAGGACTACCCTAGGGATAATCTTCAAATTATACACACAAGGGCTGCCGTCCGTACATTCTTCACACCCCTCACTGCAGGGGACACAATCAAACTCGTCATCATACTTGGTCGGAAGTCCTTCCTGTTTCTTGTCATATTCTTCTTCAATGACGCTGCCATTAAATGCTTTCACGTTTACGTTGGCATCTGGGTAATAATAGCCTCGTTTGCATGTGCATCGATAGCTGCCTCGTTTGAATCCCTGATTGGGGATTGGTTCACACTGGGAAATAACAAACACTGCATTAAAATATGAAATTGTTTATTAAAAATCCTTTGTTTAACCTCGGTAAGGGGTTCATTTACAAGATTTCAAGTTGGAGATCAAAGCGATGGAGACAACTAGAAAAGTACACTTCAACTATCACTTGAAAGTCAACTGCGCTTTTTTTTTTGACTCGGAATTTACAATGCCGGTTAATGGTTATTTTGGAGGGCCGTAATAATACGATTAGTAACAGACTGAGAACGATACAAAAATAAAAATATTACAAACTAAAGGTTTCTTACTTCCCCTTTATTGTCTCTTGGTGCATGTGTCCAGGTCGGTAACGGTTTTGTGGCTTGTGTTGCTCATTATATCCATTATTGATACGATTCAATGAGCCTTGCAAATGAACTCGTCATAGACACACCACGCCTGCGCTGCGAAGCCTGCCTGTGCCTCGATCTCCTACTTCATATCTTGCAAGTTAACTAGTCTCGTACACTACGCCTGAACTGCCTGCGAATGTACTAGCGGACCCGATTATTCAAACATCAGAACAAGACTGAATTGAACATAACTGAAATGGTTAAAAATGCTAACTGAAATGAGACAGACATACCACTTACAAGCATGGTCGAGGACAGTTGAATTCAGTCTGCTTCAATTAGAATGGGATTTTAACTTGACACCTCCGGGTGTTAAATCCGGCCCTCCATCCGTTTCGAATCCATGCCTTTTCATTGACTAACACCTATCAAAACCAACTTTGACTGCCTTGAATGAATGACAACCAAGCCGTAAAGGGGGCAATCACTTGTTATCGCATTCGTGTCAATAAAAAGGCGTTTTTTTTCTGCCTTTCTTTCTTACCTGTGTGGACGGCTTACATTTGTGCGTGCCTAGAAACTCTAGCAGTTTCACCGAATCCGTACTTCCTGTTCTATCGCTCTTTCCATTCCCTACTCCGCCATCTGACGGCGTGGATACCTGGGCATCACACTGATTTATATCTATACTGCTCAACTCAACGTCTATACTCACAACACCACTGAAAGGAAAAATATACAAGAATAAAATGAGATGGTATATGTTTATGGATTTCCACTCTATGTGAAAATAGACGTGCTGTATTAGGCTCAATCTCAGGCTATTCAGGTTTGTTAATCACCTAAAGCCGCGGCTACACGAACGATTTTTTGCTTGCGATGGTGATGCGATTTTTTTGAAAATTGTCGCGTCACCAGCGCGCGGAGAAAATCGCATTTGTAGCCACCCTTGCACAGGTGATGCGACAGATGAAAAAATCGCAGGAAAAAATCGCGAGAAATTCATTGAGTTGAATTTTTTGTGACAAAATCACGGACTTTGTCAGAGGGTGGCTACACATGTGATTTTCGCTGCGCGCTAGCGACGCGACAATTTCGAAAAAAATCGCATCACCATCGCAAGCAAAAAATCGCTCGTGTAGCCGCGGCTTAAAATATGTAAAAGGCTACTATCTCGGTTCTTCAACTCTTGAGGCTATGGATGAAATCCTAAAGTGCAACCAAGCTCAACATTGTCGGCTTTAAAATGTGCGTCTAAAATATTACTAGGAGTAAAGTCAATAAGCTGTTAAGTAATTTTTAGCCTGCGTAGCATGCGCTTGAGTATTATGGGGCGCGCGGTGTTGGGGAACGCGCGATCGGAGGCGCGAGGAGCTCGCGCGAGGGCAACGGTAAAATAGCTCCTCGCGTCTCCGATCGCGCGTTCCCCAACACCGCTTAACCCATAATACTCAAGCGCATGCTACGCAGACTAAGTAATTTTCTGCACTGTGGTTAATTTTGTTGTATTGGATGGTCGTAACTTTTGAATTTTGAATTATGACTTCAAATGACACCTAATGCGCCGCAGTTTCTAGTGGTGTTGATCGTGCTTACAGCATTTCTGAGGCTGGGTATGAAATCCTAGCAACGACCTCAAGTGTTGTTAATGAAAAATACCGAGCAGAACTTTCTTCTGGTGAGTGTCACAAGAAAGTTCTGGTCAGTAATTATCACTTGAATCAATGCTCAGTAATTATCATTCAAATGCCATTCAAACGAAGGCTGAAATTCACAGTGCTTTCCTGTGGTACTTGGTTTTTTATTCCGCCAAATTTATAGTTTTGAGCCTGTGACTGAAATTCTTAAGTGTAACTATTCAAATGAAAGTTGTTGAGTTCTTTGCTATGTAACTATATTAACAATGTTCTACCAAATGATATTTGAAAATGTTGTTTTTAACTCGACTGATATTTCACAGCAGAATGTTCACGACAACTAAATTCACGATTTTAGAGGGCCGATACTCCGCGACACCAAATTTGAAGCTGATGTATTTGATGAACTTTTTTTTTTGCTATTTTAAGTTATTCGCAAAAAACGTAAAAATTTGATGTCGCAAGAATTGCCGGTAGTAAGCTATTTTGTAATTGGAATGAAATAAGTTTGGCGAACGTAGACAAAACGACGTATGCATATACAGTGTAGAAGGAATACACCTTTCCTTCTAATATACATAAAAATGGAGCTGGACTCCTTCATACCGAAAATAAACCAAGATGTATTTGGATTGCTTAGTAGAAATTGCTTACGTACGAGTTCTGTTTACGAGTTGAAAAGTATCAGAAAAAAGGGCAAGTCGTGCGTTGAGTCGTACAACAACCTTTCCCTCTGAAATTGCGTTGAGCGGCGCGACGATCGTTTCTCCGTTTAATTTTCTACCCGTTGCAGCTTAATACATATAATTTCAATCATGTACTCACAAAATGATATTTATGAACTAACAATAAACCCGCTCCCAGAATCTGCGTCTGCGCAGCTCAGTTGGTGTGGCATTGCACCCGCAATTGGTAATCATTATGCGTTCAAATCCCGTCGAATACTCGTCAGACTTAAATTCTTGGCTCAGGATTTATTCGTGATTGCAAAGGCTGCGATAAACCCCCTTAAGAGTGCAAATCACTGTTATTATTATTATTATTATTATTATTATTATTATTATTATTATTATTATTATTATTATTATTATTATTATTATTATTATTTCATTCTGTACTTGCAGTTCTAACTCGTTCAGTTTTGTTTTTGTTTTTTCATCTCTGAAAGGGTTCATGAAACGAAAACTTTGCTTTGGAAAGGGAAATTTTGTTCAAGGAAAGTGAAAACTGGTTATGAACACCTATTGAAATAAAGATTTCTTTACTAAACGCGACTGTTTTGTGTTGTCATTGTTAGGCAAATATAATGGCAATATTGTGATTCCTTTACTTCACTGGTATTTATCGATCATAAAATTCATTTATAGTCGTAGAATGCAAAAGAGGGACAATTTATAAAGTAGGCGAAAACTTGAATTTCTCCGTTAGTACCACGCGTAAGAGACCGTAATAAAGTTTCACCCGATAACAGAGAAATGAAATTGTGTCAAGTGCTTCGGTTTACATTTTTTCCTTTAAGCTGGCGACACGTACCCTTTTAGACCAAGGTAGAAGGAACCGACTTCAATTAGGATCTATTTCTAAGACTCCTGAAAACAAAAACTATAAATCAAAATAAGTGAACCATTTTCCTTTCTTGTGGTTAGCTTGGTTAGGGTTCAACGCTAAAACACCAATCTTCTAAATCGCTTCTAAATTGCCTCACCCAATCTTCTAAATTGCTTCAGCGTAGAACTACACGTAAAAGATGCGGCTTTCTAACCGGCGTTTGATTTCGGAAATGACTACCCTTATGCATTTTGGCCAATATGGCAAAAAAGGAAATCTGTTTTTTCAAGCTACGTGATTTTTCACACTGCCAAGATTCATTTGCTCTTTCGAAAGACGGTAAGGCGCGTGTCCTGTCTCAGCTTGTCACACTGTTGTCACCGTTAAAAAGCTGTAAAACACAGCTGTACGATTCCGTGGCAGGTTTGAAAGATCGGATACGACACATTTCGCTTTTCCTCTTGTCCGCTAAAACAACCATTATCTAAAGCAATACCAAGTCAAAACTACCTCTGAGTGCAGTGTAAATGTTCAACGATTGTTTTGATCTCCTATGTTGTCAAAAGGGTCTTAAACACTGATTCTTGAACCTAAGATAATAAATGGAGAAAATCCACAGGCCGTTTCCCCAAAATTGAGCGAGAAAACACTCCGTATTATGACAGTTTTGAACAACCTTGCTATAAAGCAAATGTAAACGCAACAGACACTTTCCGGTTTGATTCTCTCTTGGCTTACACACTAATAGGAAAAGAACGTTTCACACAGATGATTACGTTTGTATAATCAGCTTTTCAGTGTTTTATAAGACTCACTAATTGTGATGATTAGGTCTATTCGTTCTCACAACCTATCCACTTAAGTTTGTCACAAAACACAATGAGAAGTCAGCAACTAATCATTTACAAAAGGACCAATCACGTACATGCCCAAAAAGATTAGATTTTTAAAAAACACGATTTTTTCTGTCATAAGCCGATTAAAAACTGAATTAAAAGAAGACCGAGGGGGGTACAGTTTTATTTGGTTTTCAGTTGCTTCGAATTTACAAAAACTGGACATCAGATTTGCATGCAGAAAATCATTCATATCGTCCGAGAGATTCGAGTCGCATAAGACAATTATATTATCAGCGGGTAAAAACAGCCGCACAATATCAACAAAAATTGTTGATGACCGGAAAATGAAAAAAGCCGTTTTTCATTCGTAAATAAAGTCACTCTAGCACAGCACAGGAAGTCTGTAAATACTACGCTCTTTTAAAAAAAATCTCTCACCAAACGATTGCCTTTGCTTAGAACCAAAAGATCACCGATAAAAATAGACCGACAAATGTGTAGTTTTATTCCGCTCACGATTTAGTGTTTATAAACACGTTGACGCGTAAACGCAGAAGCGAATTTATATTACACAGATATAACGGAATAATAGCGAACGTGCACGGACCAGTCTTCAAAAACTCATATAAAATGTTTTACAGCTTATCGATATATCAAAACTGACAAGTAAACATGAATAAATACTCACAGAAATTGGTTCGAGTCGTTGAAAAACGGTGCCAAAAATGTAATCATCCAGATCTCTCCCCCAAAGCAATCGAAATACGGACGTGTCCAGAAGCCATCGGCGTCGTACTCTACGATAGGAACCGTCACGTTACGAGTGGAATCTGCCGTGGACTGGTTAAGGCGAACAGTGTATATTTCTGTGCTGAGCGGTTTCGCCGCTCGATTTACGTGAAGTTCGCGAGGTTCTCTCCACCAAATTGTTTCTGGACTGGTTAAATAATCATGACCAACCGAAATGTCTTTGACATGTATGACACCATGATAAGCTTTATCCTTGAATGCGTACGGACAAAACCTTTCGTAGTTCCTGTACTGGTCCTTTTCGAAGCAAATCACGGAGCCGAATACGGACGAAGAAAATAAAACATTCGCTCGCACGAGGTTGTACAGAAACGTGTCATTTTCTGCCATGGAGTAACCATCCGCAGTTTTTACTCGCCACAATGAAGTTAAAAGATTTGCAACCTCGACTGCCAGTAGCGCTTCGCTCTTCCATCGGGCGTGCTGAAAAGCGATATCAAGAATGACAGACTGATTAGATGAACAGTTCGAATTGTTCGACATTTGTCTTTGAATCGTTTCCACAAACTGCAACGCTGTCACAAGACGTTGTCTTTTTTGAGTACCAGAGATGCCCGTGCTTGAGAAACCGGAGACCTTTCCACCACTGACCTTATCCTCATTTGCTTTGGCAAAAAAGATTCTGTGATAAGGTCCAAAGAAAGATAGATCAAAATCGCTCAGAATATAATACCACAAAACCCAAAATTGTAGTCTTCCGGCCTTCATGTCTCACAGTTTTGAAGAATTTGCAGCCGAAGAATCATGATTCACCAGTGATTCGAAACGGAAACGTTTCGTTGATGTCATTGGGTCAAACAAAGTGTGCCCGCTTTTCATAATGCTGAATTTATATTTGTTTCGTAACGCTATCCGGTCACGCTTGCTTGGAAATAGAATTACAACACGTTTGTCTATGCCCCAGACACAATAAAGCTTGCGCTTCCAAGAGCCTTTCAGCATATTTTATTTTCTGTATTTTGAAAGTACAAAGGAAGAATATTTTAATATTCTCCTTTGTTTAAGGATCCAAACATTGCCGACAAGATTCTGTTTGGCAAGTAATTAGAGCTATTTCACAAGTCGAAAACCGGAAACGTAGGAAGAAGTTTCCTGATAAATTATACAAATATACAAGACGTCTTTATATTAATGCCTCAAATAGCTATGTCTCAGATATTTTCCACGCTGAAAACTGACAATTAATTATACAGGTCTTCCTTAACAAAAGACTCTGTACATGTATTGTTTTCACTGTATCTCGACATGATGTACCAACTGAATAAACAATAAGTCAATTTAGAACTGGCTGTCGCTTAAAAGCATTTTAGTATTAATGTATCTTGTCCTTACAGGACGTATCTGTGCCTCTCGATAATGGCATTTTGCGATAACGATGCCTGGTAGATTCTCTAAAATGCGGACAGCTTGTTCCCTGTCAGTCAGCCTTAAAGGGTTTTTATTTCGTTTCACTTTCTTTTACGACCCACCACTGAGGGGCAGCTTTGTAAGGTCAAGCCGAGATATGTTCCTTTTACAGTAATCACAGAAGCCATCTCACTAAATCAAGCCCTTGGTTAATCCGGTATTATCAATCACTGTAAAGCAAAGCTTAGGGCGAGACATTAATTAAAAGAATACGTGCAATTTATTTAAAAAAAAGAGAGAGAAAGAGACGTGCATAGTCGAGCGAAAAGAACCCGCGGGCGAACGCGAGAATATCGCCTACTGTGTGCGTGACGCGCCTGAGGTTAGCAGCTCGCTCGTCACGTTTCCAGGCGGCGGGCGATTTTCGAGGTTCGTCGTGTGCTTTTCGTTCAACTATGTATCCCTGAGCGGAAAGAGAGAGTGCTCGTAGTCTAAGAAAAAAATGGTCTTGCTTGCTTTTAGCGTTGTTTTCTCGTTTTTATACTTGATAAACTAACGGCACTGGCTTCTTGTTATTTAGTCAGGAGTAATATTTTCCGTTTCGCTAACTGCCTGCGTACCTGGCGAGATTGTAAACTTGCGGGAGGTTTGATCTGCGGGACCGTGACCAGAGCGGCTTACGGCTTACGGCTTACGCCGCTCATGGTGGCTCGCCGCCACCGAAACTTAACCTCGGCGCGCAGACAATAACACCAGCTGCGCAGGCTATTCCCCTGCCAAAACGTCGGATAACCTGGTCAGGTCAAACTGGTCTGCATTGAATCCTTTAGAATAATGCGCGGATCAATTCGAAACTTCAACATCCCCCCCGGGCATACCCCGGGCATTTGACTGTGCATCGTGCCCGGGGAGGGGGGAATTTGAACGTTGCGTTTGAAGGGTGGGGAATTTGAACCGGATTTAT
>Ga0126336_10002246_pt1 | contig 10885 bp, 8 predicted proteins | sample SidCmetagenome_FD_92530 | JGI IMG/M metagenome (GOLD analysis project Ga0126336, IMG submission 92530) | Coral microbial communities from El Islote,Puerto Morelos, Mexico - Siderastrea C C metagenome | ecosystem: Host-associated > Invertebrates > Cnidaria > Coral | place: El Islote,Puerto...
GCATAAGTTGCGTTAATAACTGCGAGGATCTTCTTTACATTTATTTCTTCATTCCGCAGTTCAAATATATGAAATTCATATATTCATAATTTCAGTAACTTGACTGTTCAAAACAAAAAGTTGTGGTATTTTACGGCAACGTACAGGAGGTGGTCTGCAGCCCAGTTCCCAACTTGGGGATGTTAAACGGAAACTGCTGATGACAGGAGGTAGTTGCTAACAAGAGGTGGCTGCACAAGGAGGCCTGACAGCATGGTGTACATCTACAGTAATATTACATTAACTTAACAGTTTGATCACTAACCTGTTCATTAAATGATTCTAATGTTCTTAGCAGCCATTCCTCATGAACATATAATAACCTTCTCTGGATTATTTCATCGTGCTTTACTGAATAACTCCACGTAACATCCATAACCTAAAAATAAAAGGACATTTAAAAAACTCAAACTATTTCTTCACAGTCAAGTAACAACTTTTATTAAGCAGAAGGGAGCTCCACAGAGCCTAGCCAAGCTTGTGATGAAAGCAGAATTCTCAGCATAATTTTGTAAAGCAAAATGTCTGGTTCCAGAAAACATCCATATAATATAACCACCACAGGGGGTGGGGGTCTCAAAAGCCAAAATTAATCAAGGAAAGTAACTATGAAGCTGTGTGGAGGGGAGGGGGGCAGGGATATTTTCTTGAATAACACATTACAGAACAAATCCCACCCACACTTTATGCCATTTCCAGAAACTTATGCCTTTTATGTTGAGAGTCCATTTAGAAGACAGAACTGACAGTCATCAGTTTGTTTACTTTTCTTGCATTGTTTTTATGTAAACTTCACACTCGGAAACTTTTGTGCTGACACAAGTTTCAAGACAGTGGAAACTAGAAGTGGAGAGCTAGGTTTTGGAGGTCGCTGGGAGCATGGTGGGTGCCAAGGCAACAGTACTTGCATTCTTAAATTCTTTATTCTTTAAAAAGACCCCAAACTGTGGCTTTTGTTTCAAATCTGCAAGATGTTCAAGTTGATTGGGGTTTGCATTATTGTGATTCTTCTCGACTTGACTCATACAGCTCTATATCTAGTCTCTTACATATGGCTGTAAAACTAAGTCAACGCACCTGCTCTTTAGAGAACGCGATGATATAGGTTAATTCCCGATTTTGTCCGTAACCAAGGTTATCGGCATCAAGCCATCTTTGCTGAGAGTAGGAGTAAACCTCAGCCCACACATGATCAGTCCAGTCTGTGACATGGCGCACCTCAAATCCCATTGAACGCAAAATCAAGGCCCAGCAATTTGCATGTTCACCACATCTGCCACATCGGGTCTCTAGATAAAAAGATGAAAACTTAAATAAGCTATCCTTTAAAAAATGTTTTCTTAAGTTATTGACCATTAGTACCCTTTGATGGTTTAGCTAATCCACTAGCATGCATGCTGTGTTAGTCAACACAATGTGTGTGAACTGTGGCATGAATTTGTCAACTTTTCAAAAAAAATTACTACCAATGTGCCCACAGTGATTAGCTTCAATGTAAAACTTTCTGTGGCACATCAATATTATTATAACCCACCAACTAATTTTTTTGTCACACTCATTTGTAGAAACACATCAGATGGTACAAATTTGGATGGTGAATATTGCTATCCCTCGTCCAATTTCATTTCAACCACAACAAAACAAACAAACAAGTCAAAGTTTGGTACAGTTAATTTTTGCTGGAAAGAAAAAGGAAATTGTTTTGCAGAAGTCAGTGACAGCAAAATCACCATGATCATCAGTGTTTTTTCTTTTTCTTCTTTGGCACAACAAAAGTGTGTTGTGAAAATTAATTGGAGGGTTCCTGGGATAAGGTATATTGAAGGATAATGCTCAAAATTTCTCAGTTGCCCTTAAAGCTTCCAGTTTTTAATAAAGGTTATGGTGATCCTAACAAATGCATGAAATGACCCAAGCTAAGCTGAAGCCCCAAGCATGGAACTCCCCTTTATAACACACAAACAAACAAACATGATGGGTAAATTTAAGTACAGGGTGACATGTACCACAACCAAGAATGTTGAGGCACTATGTCAACATGCAGAGGATGACACTGTGGTATTACCAAGCAGTTTTTCAGGATGATTGTATCTTGGGTATCTTTCATCTTTCCCACAGTTCGGACATTTGTAAGCTTCCACTCTCCCCGCTTCCCATCTCCTCTCTTCATCTGTTGGTTGCGCAAGTCCGGTGCATTCTGTTTTAGTGCCACAATCTGCACAGACTGGTTTGTCTTTCCAATGAAAAAATGTCCCTGAAATAAACATTTGCATACACCAGACATTAATTTTGACATATAACAATGTGACTTAACGTAATTTAGACAAGGTCAATGATGCTATTTCAGGTCAATGTTTGCTTCCCACAGCTTGTAAGAAAGATTTACAAGATGAATTTTTTGGGTTTGCTGGCACAGCCACAAAGATTAGCGAACTATAACAAGGTAAAAAGGTCATGTCACACACAAGCCACAGGAGACCCAGTCCAGGCCAGGGCTTATGAAGCAACTGAGAGCTTTGCTTCCCCCTCCCCCCCACCCCATGGAAGGGATGCAGGGTTGCCCCAGCAGTTAATGTCGCCAGTAACCATTTGTTCACCTGAGGGGCAGAGACAATGTTGAGTAAAGTTTCCTGCCTAAGGAAACAACACAATGGCAGGGATTGGGCCTTGAACCACCAACCTTCAGGTCTGAACAGCCTCCTCTACAGGCACCTTTTTCCTTTGCCTGTGCAAGCGCCCCATACAGAGTTGCCTGCAGAGGAGGCTAAATGTACAACCACAATAAATTATTATTAACCACCATACTAACATGCACCCAGCACTACAACATGGGGATATATATTTTAAATATACAGTTATGTGACATGAAAGTGAAATGGCTATTTAATTCCTACCTTGTTTTAAAACATAATTAGATAAGTACCCATGAGCCATGATTTTCTATTAATATTATTATCACCCATGAAGCATGAAAAAGTGATTTTGTAGCCACCAAGCATGTTGCTATGAAAGAATGATGATTTAATCTCAAAGTTTATTCTCTATGAAACATAATTTGGACTACCATCTAGAACTTCTATTACTGTCAAACTAAGAAAACCACAAACAGTCAAACTATTTCTGGAATGTTAACTGTCTTTTGACCAACCACATGCGAGATCTTGAAACTGCAGAAAATGAATGGTTACATTGGTCTCGGAACTAATACAACTCTGGTACTCCTTTTGTTTCAACTCTGTTTACCAGTCCAAGCAAGAATTTTTAAAGATTGCCATCTCTTTCCATTTCAGAGCCACTTGTACAGGAAAGTGGATTTTAGTGATTTTGGAAAATAAAATTTTTCAAGAACTCAATGTGACAGTTAGCTGTTGGATGTGGTTGAATAACTTTGATGGCTTCAAAGTACGGACAAGCTATTGAACATCATTCTTGAACTGTTGGAGTCAAGTAACATTTTCTGCTGCTTCTTCATTGCAAAACTATGGCTTCAACAAATGTAGTAATGCAACAAAAATCAGGAAAAAAACTACACTGTAAGTTGAAGCAACTGCCGATTGTCAAATCACTCATTACTGTTTAGCTGTCTGGTGTAAAGTTGAAAATGATGAAACTGTGTCAAATTTCCATACAGTGTAATGGACAGCTAAGCAATAATAAACAAATTCCACAATCGGCAGTTACTACAATGCTGCCACAAACCTAGCAAATGTAAAACCTCTCCAGTAATTTTCACTCGCTCTCAAGTAGTTAAAAATAGAATTTAAAATTTTGTAAGATAAATGGAGAACATTTTGGGGGGCAAAACACAAAACAAGAAACAGAAAAATTAAGTGGTTCCATGACTGATACAAAACCAAATTTCCGCAGTTTCAAGATTGTGCTGATTGGTCAAAACAAAATCAACATTCCAGAAATATTTTGTCTGTTCACAGTTTTATTAGTTTGATGATAACTGCATGCATGTGGGAGTTTAGTTTTTTATAATTTCACAGCATGACTCATACCAAAAAACCATGGAACCATCTTTTTAAACAAGCAGTCTCTTTCATCCATGCCATCCTGGCCATTTTCTTTACTTTTCTCACACATTTCCTTTGCTTTTTGCTTCAACTCAGACACAGGGACTAGGCTTAGAGCTTTTTCCTGTAAATGTGGGTCTTCATAGTGGTGTATTCCAGCGTCCAATGCTTGCAGTTTTCTTAAAAATGCCATTTCATTCTGTGTAATTAAAAAAGAAAAGTCATTTTACTTGGCAAGTTGCTGGGCCATGCTACTTGGACTTTTATGTTCATCAAATTCTCAGAAGCAAAAGTGTTAGATGTTAATGGAATTAATCTTCAAATTACTTAACATTTATAAGCTTAATTAATTAAGCTGCTGAAAAGTCAACATTTCAACCTCAATTCAACTTATATAGTCCACAATTTTATAACATGTCATACAACCAACTGACCTATACCAAATCTTTAAGCTGAATGGTTTATATCATGACAATCTCATTTACATCATACCTCATGCTGGTAATGTTCCAATGATCCTGAAGCCATTGTTCATGAAAGCAACTACAACATAAAACAGTGAAGCCTTCAATGAAAACTGAAAATGCAGGCTTAAACTAGTTCTATGACAAAGCAAAATTGCTCTGTCACTGCAAGGTCAGTACCATAACCATGGTAAATCCAATAACAAAATGTAGTTTGCAGAAAAAAATATCAACCTATCAGTATCAGTGTTTTGGGAACTGGAAACAACAATGCAGGGGTATGGGGGAACCCAACTTGCCAACACCTAAGTACTAAGCACACCTAAGTACGCTAAGTACTTTAAGCCCACCTTAGGTGGGCTCAACACCTATTAAGTACTAGCTAGTATATGTATGCGACAAGGGGTATTTTTGATATTATAATTTATAAAAACTATAAATAAGCATTTTTAATTATGTTTTTGTTAAAAAGCTGTGACCATTATAGCCAAATTTTAATAACACACTACTAAAGACAATTCCAACTATTAGCACCAAGGCTTCTTTCACGTCCTATGTTTATAACTTAGCTATTTTTTTAAGTTAGTCTTGTTCGCAAGAGGGCTAATTAAACTTTCTGAAAACATCATCCCTTGTTTGGGCTAATGTTATCTTGAAGATTATTTTTGGTTCTGATTCTGGTTCTGGTTCCACTTTGGATTCCCTTGATTTCTAAAATAATGCATGGCACAAAATTTGTCAGTTAATAGTGTGTTTAACACTTTATATAAAACATTGCCTTTATTTTTCAGAATCTTCAAAGCAGTTTGCTGCCTACATATGTTAGAAATCATTTTCATGTTCACTGGTCTGGAGAAGTGTTGTAAACATTTTAAAACAAAATATTTGGAAATATGTTTTGAAACTCACCAGTTCAGTTTATTACATATAAACAGACTAATGAAAGACAATTCAGAAAAGTTTAAAATGGACACATTTTAATGAAAGGCAATTCAGAAAAGTTGAAAATAGACATCCTTTAATTGTGCTATTCGAACTAAACTAGATCAGATGAATTAATTAAAGCATTTTACTAGCCTGCATAGCAAGTGTTTCCACAGGCTTTCCTGCACATTCAAGGCTGTCAGTTTTTGCTTTTTGGCCATGCACAGATTGGGGAGAAGGAAAAAAGTGCCCGCAAACCCCAGAACTTTGTAAAACACCCTTGGCCTTTTACGGTTGAGTGAATTCATAGCGTGACAGCTTGTCAATAATAATTAAAAGTAAACAAGATCATAGCAGATTTGAAATTCCTCTTCCTACAAAAGCAAAATATGCCCTAGTTTCTATTGTAGCTTGGATGATTTTTAGATTTTAGATTTTTCACTGTATATGTACAGTAATACACAATTCAGCCACATACAGCTGCGATGTATTTTTAATAAAGTATCTAAAGTATCTATAATTTTATTCAAATACAAGCTGTTCTCCTAGCTGGGTACCGCCAGAGTGAAAAGCAATCCAAGAGGAGAAGGAAACGTGAATTTTGCAAGACTCCATGCAAGACACATCTTAACTATCTCAGCCAGGTAATTAATATAATCATGGTAATCCAACACCCCAGCTCAAAACATTGTTGATCCAAACTGGTAAATCTTCATTTTGCCAGACTAGACTTTCTGCGAGCTTGAATGCAAATTCCAGCTTTGATTGATGGTTGTCAATCAGGGGTATACCACATTGCACTGATGGCGCCAATAAGACACCCAATTCGTGGGCGAACAGGTTTTTCAAGATCCTGCGGGGTTTGCGGGCAAAGTGTTTCCTCTCCTCCCCTCCCCTCCCACTCCTTGCACTTTTTTGCCCTCACCTCAATTTTTGGATGGCCAAAAACTGAAAAATGCTTCCAACGTGCGGAAAACCCTACGGAAACGCTTGCCACGCAGGCTAAAACATTACAAACCTGGCGATTGAAAGCGTTGCATTAGTTCTCTCACTCCAAAAGCAAAACCTGTGCATGGAGTCGCTACTATAGTTCTAACTGAACATTGAGCCTGTGGATGACTTTCTAAAAAACTCACCACTACAAATTTGAAAGCTTCTGAACAGTCCCCTTTCCGAGTCTAGTCTTGGGACAACTACAGGATACAGGACCACGTTTTGCGACTTAAGCTAGCTCGAAGAAATTAGCAGAAATGCTACTCTGTGAATTCGGGAGTAAATAAAGTTTATGTATGTATGCATGTTCGGTGCACCTCACTTACCTGTGTCAGAACTCTTCTTTATCCACTCTTCTTCATGTCATGAACATAAATCACTGTTTACCTTCGATCCCTTTTCTTCTCTGCTATAAACTCCGAGTATTGTTCGCTATCGGAAATTATTGATTCATACAGTTTCCATGCTATTCCAGTGAAAACTAGCTTCCCGCCTGCCACAGAAGGCCGCCATATATGAACCCCTAAATGTTTCGCCAGAAAAAAAATTGCTTCATGGGTTCCAATTTTATCAACAAAGACCCATTTATATTTGTTTTTGGTGGAACTCAAGATTTCTATTCCGTCCGCCATTTTAACTTCTTCTTAGTCATACCCGGTCTTACTCGGTTACTCATGTATGAGCAAAAACTGGACATTAGGGATCTGGTATTTCCACGCACGGGGAGGCTTTCACGGGGAGCCGGGGTAAGGGTAAAAGGGGCTATATCAGCCACCGATTAAAATAAGTCAAAAGACGTGTTTGTTTGATGGAAATCGGAAATAATGGTCACTTTTGTTTATAAAAACTACTATACTACTCCACCAAGGGATCGACTCTTGATTGCACTATGTCGAGCAAAAACCATTATAAACTGATTATGTTTTGTTCTCTTTTCAAGAATTTACTTCATATCTTCTTCTTAGAGTCCTAAGACCATTTGGTGAATAAGAAAATGCTCTTAGTTTTTATTTAACCAGATATTTTAAGCCCAAGACATAAAAATGATTCCCGTGTCATAGCCACTTTTAAGTACGTTGTGTGTGGAAACTGTGGATGAATTGCTAAAGTGTGACCATTTAATTAAACGAAAGCTTTTGGTTAGCGTACTTTCCTGTGGTGCTGTTTATTAATTATGATAAATTTCATGTACAATGTGGTTTTAACTTTTGACAATTTGTGGCAAATTTTCTGAAAAAAAAAAGTAATTTGGAAGGTTTGTCTGCTCCTGAACCTGCCCACTCTCAAGAGTGAAAAACTTACGTAGGTGGCTAACGAGGGATTGTGTATTAGAAATTTTGGTCACTTCGGGGTCAAAAAGCTAGGCCCGTCTTTAAAAAAAAATTACGTTTTCTTGTTCCAAAGTAGAGCAGTTTTCATAGCTTACAATACCTTTATATCACACAGACTCCACTTCTTAGTCAGCAAACAGCTCGGCACACAGCTACTTCACTAGGTCAGCAAACATCCACTTCAGCAAACTCTTGGCTCAGTGTTCAAACTGTTTTTAAAAACTGCCTGTAGCTGCTCACTTATATAGTTATCACCACATGATCTAAAAACGTCTAAGAAATCTATTTTCAGGGACATTACAAAACAGTTTATTATTCTAAAGCCTTACGTTTTTACGTATTTTACATGACCTTGTCGTTATAACGTTGCGATGACGTCGTGCATTTGTCGGATTGAAACGACGTTTTTCACCGTATCGTATTACCTTAGCAAGGTGCTACTTTCCAGGAGAGTTTCAAGCAATTTCCTTCATTCGATCACTTTCTTTGGTCGGTTACTGAAATAAGTTATGTTTAAAATATGTACATTTTATTGTCGTAGTAACATCTTTGTTACGGGAGCTAAAATTTTAAAACTAGTCGATGTATATTTTTTTTTTCTAAAGTTCAAGTTGTGCTAAAGCGTCTCCTTAAATTTCAGATGCATTCAATAATTTTAAGGGATAAAATTTCTACTTTATCTTTATTCATCATATTTGTAAGTCATTGCCGAAACTCACGTTACAGTTTTGCTATTTGTAAGATGCCAGTTAGCATAAAGCTGTAGTCACCCTGCGGCAGCGCTTCTAAGCTCTTCTCAAAATAGCTCTTGCTTGAAAATAGAAACATCTGAGAGTGAAAAGTGACTCATAGTTTTAAGGTGGCGATGACGCCATGCATCTTACATGTTCCTAATTTGTAATCAGTTCCTGGATTCTAGACCTAAACTTTAGAAACGCGTTTTTCTTTCTTCTTCCTGCTTCTGGTACCTGTCCACAGCCTCGGCAAGACTTTTTCTGCGTCTTCGTTCTCCCAGTCAGGCAAAATATTTCTAAATTTTCAAAACTTTCCGCCACTTTAAGAAACAAAGGGAAAAAGTTGCCAATGATGACGTCATGTTTCTGTCTTATAGTAGATCAGTGAGAACCAGTCAAAATACGTGCACAATTGAGCTTATTATGTAAGAAATTGATGCATTTTCTGCTGTCAGTTCATTCTTTGAAAAAAGCTCAACGGTTCAAGTTCTGCGACTCCAGCGGCAGCTCCGAATTTAGATAATAACAAGAAGACGCCTGAAGGCGTTTACGCGGGATGTGCTGGTGTATGTAAGGACTATTTTGAACGGAGTTGGACAGTTGTCGAGTACATGGGTTGGCACGATATGTGAAAGAGAAACGGAGATGTTCAGTATTAGAGTGTAAAAGGATATAAACAAGAAGAAGACTAGTCCAGTTCTGGCCCCTCTCCACGCACGCCGGCGTTGCGTGACAGAGAGAGAGAGGAGCCAGAACTGAACTAGAAGAAGACATGGTTAGAATGAAGTGAGCGTGAAGAAATTCAATTATCTTTGAGTGGCGACAAAAAGAGAGTTTGAACGTAATGTTAACATCATGTTTACTAGAAAAGGTTTTTAATGATTACCGTAATTTCCTGCCGTTTACCCGCACGGCAGATTACCCGTACCGGTTGATATTAGCCAAAAGGGGAAAAAAGAATCAGCAGATTACCCGCACTGGTGGATTACCGAAAAAGAAAAGAAAATCGTGCTAAAAAGTTCGAGAACTCAACTGTGAAACTTTGACGTGGGCGTTTCAAACCAGGCATTTTTTAAAATTTAACTCGTAGCTCCGTCGTCACTGATCATGACTCGTGGATACACTTATCGTAAATGATCGATGCTTGTAATACTTATTGAGTACTTATAATGTTTAGGATCAAAGAAAACTTTCTCCATTGTTTCTGTTAACAAAATACTTTTTTAGCGTGCAATTAGTAAATTTCACACCCATTGTTTTCGATGTTCATTGCGAATTTAATAAATAAGTGACTTGTAAAATTCGGTTCGCAATTTTCTCAAAAAACCAATATCTCAGGATCCACTTGGTCTAAGAAATCGCTTGATACGGGAAAATACTTCCTAAATCAAGGCAGTGTTTGCTGGGAATATTTCACTGATGCGTCGAGTATTCTTCAGGCCTGGCCAAGGGGGGTAGTGGGATACCAATATACCTCATTTCTTCCCCCTGGGATACCAATATACCCAAAAATGCAAAAACGTTGAGAACAAATACCTAAAATTATTGTAATACAGAATACCCTATACCTGAAAATTTTGGCACAAAATACCGAATACCTTGGTAAAAAACACCCTAGACACCATATACCCCAAACCCCTGGCCGGGCCTGGGGCCCGTTTCTCGAAACACAATATTGCACAATATTCTCCAATAGCTATACAACTTTTATTGATTTTGAAAGCCAAATTTTAATCTTTATAATTTCGTGAAGCATATTGCTAAGTTTGCGCCAATAATTACCATTAGCTGACAAATAAATGAGCTCGAAAAAATACTTACCGGGCGCGGAAGGTTATCGGGAGTTTCGAGAAACGGGCCCCTGATTCTTGTATTATTTTTATCGCTGTCAATGTTTTGTTTACACGCCTGCCGACAATTATGTTTTTCATCACGTTTCACTAATTATGTGGCGCCATGAATTGAGCAGGTCCCTGAGATATTTATTTTTTTCAGGTTCTACTGGGTCTAAGAAATCGCTTGAAACGGGAAAATACCCTATAACTTAAGGCAGCGCTTCACTGATGCGTCGAGTATTCTCGCATTATGTTTTTATCACAGTTGTAGTATATTTCCAGCCTCGTTGCCAGTAGTCCTCGGCTGCCATTCAATGAACGTGTAAAGGCCTGGGGACGAGGGTGTATTTGTATTCAGTACATACCAAACCAGTGGATAGTGTTCGCGAGCTCTGATTGGCTGCTCAATCAGTTAACACAGGTGAATAGTAAAATATTCTCACTACCTACAATACACATGAATATAACAATGAGATATGGAAGGGTGAAAATGGTCCCCAGACCCACCAGCTCGACCGCTAAAACAGTCAAATATCCGAAGAAAAC
>Ga0126336_10002247_pt1 | contig 10883 bp, 3 predicted proteins | sample SidCmetagenome_FD_92530 | JGI IMG/M metagenome (GOLD analysis project Ga0126336, IMG submission 92530) | Coral microbial communities from El Islote,Puerto Morelos, Mexico - Siderastrea C C metagenome | ecosystem: Host-associated > Invertebrates > Cnidaria > Coral | place: El Islote,Puerto...
AATCTTTAAGGATCCTTGAAGATCCTTAAAAGATCCTTGTGTGAGAGGATCTTTACAGGACCTTTGCAGATCTTTGAAGGTCTTTGAAGATCTTTGAAGATCTTGCAAAGATTTTCACCAGGGTAGGCAAGGCAGCGTGCTTGATGTGTTGGCGTGATGTAACTGGTCATTTCATTGAGTCATAAGTTCTGCACATGCGTGCTCTGGGTAGCTTGTAGCCACAAATGAGTACTATGGCCACGTTGCATTGGTAGCAGGCATTACCCCTTGATCTACATAATAAATAAACAGTGAACCTGAGTGTTATGCACTTGTCATCGGCTTCCCTGAGGGGGGGGGGACCCCAGGCTAACATTTGGACTTTGCTTATTGTGCATTTCAAAGTTCTTGTATTTCCCCAGCTGTGGGGGATTTTTTTCTAGCAAATTTCCCCGTACTTGGCGAAGCCAGACACCCAACAGGACTTCAAGATGCACTTCAGGACTTCATTTTGATTCTTTGAAGAGTTAATAAACACTTGGGACGTTCTGATGAAAAATTGAACTTTAATTTCTTTTTCTTGAATATTCTGCAAGGTGCTCTTAATCACTCCTATTACTGTACATGAGCAGTCTGGATAGAAATTCCTCACAATCTCTTCTAATGTTGATCACATTACCGTTGGTCAAGATCTGAAAATGAGCATTTCAGGAGTCACAAGGATAATTACCCGATGACATTTTACAATTCCTTGTTAATAATTAAATAGCGATTTAACTCTGTAGTGTAATCACAGCCAAATGTTGGAGGACCAAAGGAAGGCTTTATTTAAATTTTGTTTGTCACTGTTGAGTAGATGATTGCCAGATACTGTGCAAAATCCATTAATGACCCATTGTGATTCTGTTTTTGAATTTGTAAGGTTGGCTGTCTGGAACAGCTTGAGACTCATTATGCTTCTTAGGGCAAAAATCACATGCAAACACTAAAAACAAATTTTTATTTCTATTTCACAGAAAATTCAGGGAGAATCTTAGACGAATTGTGGAACACTTCTGCTTTAGGTATAATTATAGTACATGTGTACAGTGTAAATATTTATCAGTGATAAGAACGTTCAGTAGTCAGAATGATTCTTCTTCAGTCTTCTTCTTTTTCTTGTACTTGACAGTCATAATAGAACTTTCTTGTTCTTGTTCTTCTTTGATTCACAAATGGCCACCCACAGGGTCAGTCAATAATCTTGGGACACCTTGCCGACTTTTCCCCCTTCCCCCCTTTGCAACGTTGAAAAGACTAGAAAATGTGTCATTTTCTGTCCGAAAAGCCAGTGGTTTGTACAACATTGAACGGGGGAAGGGGTACCATCCTCAGAGGTGTCAAATGTCCCAAGAATTATTGTCCGAGACTGTGTGATAAGCGATATTAGGGAATTTTATAGACAAGGTGTTGCAGTCATGCTAAAGTGAGGTACATGTAAATGCGTCACAACGTTTAAAGAGCGTTATTTTGGGGTTTTCAACGCAAGAATGTCAAATGAAACATGAAAGTACGTGTTCCAAGACATTCTAGAATAACTTAGGCTGAAAGTATGTTTAAAAAAATACACAGCGAGAAATATTGATTCAGTGGAAATGAAATCTTACCATCATGGTTTGTACAGATCGCATCGATAGTAATACCCATGCTCGGGTTTAATATTTACGAAACAAAGAAAGCATGAAAAGGGAACGATTAACCCATTCGAGGTAGCAAATGTTCCAAATCTTCCATTATCTGAACATATTCATGCACAAAGAACTACTTATCTAACAGTCTATCAAACTCACGCTAATAAAGCACTTCCGGTACATGAAGTACATGCGATATGGCGCCACGATTCACCATTTCGCACACCAATTTCACAACACTGGGATGTGCAATAGCGCTACATTCCCAATAGAACGATTCTTTAGAATATTTAGAATGCTGCTTGTGATGGATTTGATAATTTGTGCAGTACAAATTGCACAGTGCTCACTCAAAATGGTGAACCATCTTAAAAACATAGGAATTGTTTATCAATTATAATCTCTTCTAAAAGTGACAGTTCACCATAAAAACAATCTCCCCTAAGAACACTTTGGCTTCTAATCCTTTTTCTTGCATTAAAATACTTTCTACGCTGTTGGTAGATTTCAAAGAAATCTAATATAAGTGAAATGGTGAACCATTGGTTCATTAGCTCTTTTCACCGGGTTTGTCAAACAGCACACAACCTATAACTGACAAACAAAACCTACTTAGCACTATGTATTTTATTTCCTAGAAGTTTTCACCTGCTTCAGGACGGATCAGTAATGAACTCACTAAAGCAGTGGGGACAGGGCACAATATTTACTGTACTGTGACTGTACCCCACCTGAAGTAAACACTTCAGACGACTCTTCTACTGAGAAGAGAGTTCCCCCTCTTTGTGCCTGAAAAGTGTTCGCAACTGCAACCATTTTCGTTGTCTAATGGTGGTTTCAAGTTGAAATGAAACCTACAATTTTGTATCACAGCACCAGTTCACTTCCTAGACTTACAAAATCAACACAGTTGACTGAGAAACATAACCACTGACAGTACGGAGTAAATACAGACTGTTGTACAGCGATTATGTACGTAACGGAAACTTTGACATGCTGTCAAAGTTTGCTAAGCATTTATAATTACATTAAATGCACCCCAACGTTTTGCCCTTTTTTCAAGGGCCCAGTCTAAAAAAGTTAAAAAGAATTTACAATAAAAGACAGCAAACACACAGCTTATTACAAACATCAACCACTTGAAACTTACAGACATTTTAAGGTCTATTCCTATGATGACGTGACATTTTACATGCCTTTTTAACGTTATACAGGGTCGGTCAATAATCTTGGGACACCTTGCCGACTTCTCCCCCTTCCCCCCTTTGCAATGTTGAAAAGACTGGAAAATGTGCTATTTCCTGTCTGAAAAGCCAGCAGCTTGTACAACATTGAACAGCAACATTGTACAACATTTGACACATCCTCAGATGTGTCAAATGTCCCAAGAATTATTGTCCGAGACTGCAGCTATTTGTCCCAGTGAGTGCCTGTGATGTATACTACCACGATTCCAAATGAACAGGCACTTACTGGGACAAATAGCTGGGTGCCATTTGTGACTCAAAGAAGAACAAGAACAAGAAAATTCTGTTCTGACTGTCAAGTAGGTAGATACCGGTATGACATTCACATTGTCTTAAAGGAACCAATGTGTGTACTGAACTTAAATTTGCCAATTTTTGCTGGGTTTTATGATAAGTGCTATGTGATCTTATGTTAAGTGAAGCATTCAATCAATGTAATCGACTACCTCTCACAAAATTGAACTTATGACTGATCAATTTGTTTTTAAATTAATTTTGGGCTTATAAATTTGGAATGCAGGTTATATTAATTTGTTTACAGCTTGTCTGTGTTTACAGTAAATCCTAATGTAGTCATATGTTATTTATAGTCACTTCTATTTATTATTAATAATATTGAGTTTTTTGTTTCAGATTATTTAGTCTCCTGTTAGTGCTGGTGGACATCATTATTGTCATTGTAGACTTGGCCACTGCAGGAGAATCAGAAAAGGTAAAAATGAAAGTTAAAACCATATTTAGTTCTAACTACCTGCAGCTTTACCTCGTAAAATGCTTCACAAAACATAATATTTTACTGTGAAGACTTATAAATACGTAACATTGGAGTGGTGGAACTCTGATAAATAAATGTTTATCATTGTTTTCAGAAAATTATATGAGGGTAAAGGGAACTTTTGTAACATTGTACAGTAACAACTCTTAGTGATTGTTCACCATCTTTTATTTTGGAATTTTATAATTATGTCACCTTTTATTTCATTCATTCATTCTGACTGCTATCTAGAGGGGGAGGGTAGTATAAAAGGATGAATCTATGGTAACTCTGTGGTATCGCTAAATTCAAAGAAAGGTGCTTGAATTGGGCCCAGCTGTTAAAATAATTGAGGAAAAGCAGTATCCTAATAATTATAAATTAAATAAATATAAAATCCTATGTATGAAAAACATTTTAACTGCCAAATGCATGGATCCCCTGAGAGCAATGATGATCATTGCTTTTGGGAGTGTCCCCCCATACCACTATGTAAACATGATAAAATACATGTAACCTCATCACATGCCACAAATTCATTAAGAAATCAAAAGTTTCTCACATTCATTAAAAAGTATGACTGATCATGTTCAAAAGGAGCCTTGAAACACACTTTTGAATTTGTCATAGATTACATGTGCTTAGATTACATGTGCTTAGGCTGGTTAATTAAACTGGGAGAGTTTAATTGTCCATGTTGTGTGGCTCTCTGATCTTAGAGCATGCATGCAGTAACATGACCAGTGTTCAAAACCCAGTAAAAACTGACAACAGATCCAGAAACCCTAAATCATCAATATAATAATTATTAAAATTAATTATTACTATTTATTAATTTCTAATGCCCTTTTTAATATGAAAATGTCATGGTAATGAGATCACGTTTAATTCAACCCTTGATTCATGAGACTCATTGAAGTAAAAAATTGCATGCATCTTCATTAAAAGAAGGGTTGATCACGCTTCACAGAAAAATAAGTGACCCAGTCATGCCTCACGTAAAAGGTATCAGGGGCCCTCTTTCCTGGGGAATCAGTGACTACTCAATGCTTTCACTACTGGCTGTGTGAGTGATGTGGGTTGAAAAAAATAAACAATTTTAGCCACTATTTTATTGTGCATATTGTTGTAACCAATCTGTATTAAATTTTTGGCACTTTTTCAATTTTGCAGACTCTGGAAGTAATTTCTGTGATAATAGTAACATATTTCTTGATTGAGCTGCTCCTTAGGATATTTGCATTAGGGTGAGTAAATCTCAGAGAATTTTGTTGAAGTAAGACAAAAAGGCAAAGCTTAGAAAATCAATATGCACTTAGACACTTTTTATTACAAAATCTAGTCTTGGTGTTTGATGTGGGATCCCTTCTTTCTCTCTTTTGAATGGTTGATGAAGACTTGCTCTTTAAGTTGATGGAAGGTTTGTCTACTTGCTCCTCCTGGACAATCAGACCATGAAACTTTTGTTGAGTGGGGCTGAAGTCTTACTCTTAAACATCAATGTCCTGAAAATGGTCAGCTTTGTTAATTTGATCACACTCTTTAGTTTTTTTGGTATTCTTTAAGCTGTAGGCCTTTATTTGTTGGGAGGTTTGCAGAGGGCCCATCCAGTCACATTAACCCTTATTACAGTACGTGTATTTTATTTTTGACACTTTTTGCTGAACTTGTTCCATTCAATAAATTGTATCTTCTCTTCTATTACAGAGCATCATTCTTTCACAGATGGCTTGAGATCTTAGACATGATTATAGTCGTTGTTTCATTTATTCTCACCCTTGCCTTCTCTCTTCTGACATTAGAGGAACACGGTTATGCAAAGTAAGTGTTTAAATCTAAAAGACAGAACTTAAGAATGGTGAACTATGACAAAATAATGGAAGATACTAGTGTTACTGTGGGGTATACATCTTTTACTTAAACAAGACTGCATTCAATGCTGAACAACTTTCAGTTGTCTTGTTTTAATATTAGTATTTGCTAGTGCCTGATTTGATTCCCAGATGGATGTGCTTTTATTTTCACTGATACATTTGAGAGGCACTTGCCAGATCAAGGCAGGCTTTCTTTTGTGTTTAATTCCTAGTGTTATTATCATTGTGGTACATCACAGATCTTTAATTCAATTTGGTAATATTTAACTGGTGAAAATCTCAGCATTTCAAACTTGAGTACATGCATCAGAATCTGGGCCTAGTAAGTATCTCAGAGGATGGTAAATCTTACCCCATCAGCCAGGAAAACAATTTGCTATGGGAGTACTAATATTGGTACTATCTTGTCTCAAAATGTGCAGTTCCAATTGATGGAGAATGTATTTTTAAACCTCTTGGGCCCTAAATTTTGAAGCAAGGCTCTCAGTGAGTCTAAGATTTTCCCATTTTACACTCCTACTCTACATAAGCTTTGCTGTAACCTCTAACTTAACATCTTGCGCATGTACTGCTAATTTTGGGATACTAATTAAAAGTGATGTAAATAAAAACAATTGTATAAAATTTGCTGATCCAGGAAGTAAATCTATTTATTGGACTTGCATTCTCTCTGTTTTTAGACTCATTGTGGCAGCTCGTTTTGTGCGTGTGCTGCTGTTTATAAGAATTGTCACTGGAAAAGATCAGCTTGAAAGAGCAACAAGAAGAATGGTGAGTACAATATTAATCTCACAGTAGAAATTTCTAATTAGTAATGTTTTCCAATAACATTTCAAAGGGAAATTAGTAATATCATTGACATCATTGTCGAGTTCAAATCTGTGAGAAGTTGTTAAAATCCCATGCATGTATTATAATAAGTGATTGTGGAGATTTTAAATTTTTGAAAAAGTATGTTAATAATCACACATTTATTAATTACGTGTACCCACAGATATCACAGAACAAAAGGAGATATCAGAAGGATGGCTTTGATTTAGATTTGACTTACATAACAGGTAACAGTTTGTTATAAAAATTTCTTGAAAGATAGTGAAAATATCTGAGTGCATTTTCAATTCCATTTATTTGTTATTTAACACCCCTGTTGTCCCAGAGATAATAGTGTTGTTACTTTTTTGCATACAGAGAGGGTTATAGCCATGTCATTTCCATCTTCTGGAAAACACAAGATGTACCGAAATCCAGTCTCTGTAAGTTTGTTGATATCACTGTGTGGCTTCCACAAGTTGATATTTATAATTGTGTACAGTGTAACAGGATAACAGTGTATAGTTATGGAAATTATGTTGTAGCTGTGTTATTGAACTTTAGACTGGGTGTTTGTTTGCAACACATACAGTTTGTATTTTTAACTGTGCATAGTGGGATTAGTTCAGAGATACATGTAATTACCAGAAATTCAATGCTTAATACTGTGCACTGGTTAACAGGAAGTTGTGCGGTTTTTGGATACCAAACATGAAGACCACTACAAAGTCTACAATTTATGCAGTAAGTATAAGCTTGTTTAAATTGTGAACAACATAATCTCAAAATTTATTTAATACCCCCTGGCAGCTGAAAACAATTTGCATTCTAATTCTAATCAGGAACAGAGCCAATGATAGTAAGGATGCATTCTTCAGGGTTATTCTCATTGCAGTAAACAGGGATAACAAAATACAAGGAAAATCAGTTTCCAAAAGAATAAACTCAATTTAGCCTATAGGTCTGAATAAACTGTACCATTCATTCTGTTTGTTTTATTACTGATTATTAGCAAAATGAACAGTAAACAGGATTGCCACAGTCAGGGAAAAGTCAGTGTCAAAGAAGTAACAGAACTTCTTCAATGTCATGGAAAATTTCATGGAATTTTGACCTAAGTCAGATCAGTGCAAAGTCAGGGGGCACGGTGGTGTAGTGATTAGTGTGTTGAACTTCAGATCTGAAGATCGGTGATTCGACGCCCAGTCCCTACCATCATGTTGTTTCCTTAGACAAGAGACTTTACCCCACATTGTCTCTCTCCACCCAGGGACATGTATAAAATGGATACCGGCAACACACTGCTGGGGTAAAAACCCTGCAACGGACTAGCATCCCATCCAGGGGGGAGTGGCAATACTCTCAGTTGCTTCATGCTACAGAAAAAAAAGAAAGAAACTGGGTTAAGCTCTGGTGGTGTGGGCCTCATTGGCTTTTGCACATTTTTACCTTCTTAACCCGGTGCAAGGTCAGAAATTTTATGTTTGACGTACAACCAGGTTTGATCAGGATTTTTTGTTGACTCTGATGATGACTTCTGCTCAGGTTGTCGAAACACCAGTCAATGTCACCACAAACAGTCCTTCTATGTCACCACAAACAGACCTTCTCAGGACTTAACTCTCGCCCGGACGATCATACTTTACTGACTTAGGATTTCTTGTTGTTGGCAAGGTTATGTCGTTGCAAAAAATATCTGGCAATTTCAGTTGCTTTTTGTGGCTTTATTGTCAAAGGATTCATCATGGATGGTCAGGGAAAAGTCAGGGAATTTGTTTCATTGTGATTAGTGTTAAACCTGGTTCTACAGTGCTACATGCATTCTGTGTATATAGAATACTAAGTCTCATGCCTGTTTCAGGTGAGAGGAGCTATGATCCATCTGTGTTCCATAACAGAGTGGAGAGGGTTCTTATTGATGACCACAATGTCCCTAGACTGAGGTTGGAATGTTTACTACCTTAGTATTAGATTAAGCAGATAAAAGCAACTAAAACTATTGCCTGCACAAGATAAATCATGCATGGTACCCACTAGATATAATCAAAGCCTGTCTTCATGCTTATCTGTACGCTGTTTGGCAAGTGCCAAAATTTATTTGTGACTCAGGAGCTCAGTTAACAAATTAGCAAAATGGAAATTCAAGAAGAAAAGTTCACAGAAAGAAAAAGAGCAGACTTTCTCATTGCATGAATCAAACCATTTTTGAGGGGGAAAACTCCCTTCAGTGATAAGCCCTCCTGAAAATTAGCCCATCAAAACAAGTCTTTTGGATAAATATAAGCCCAGGTCTTACTATGGCAATGAATTTTATGCTATGTGCATACTGTTTTGATGTCCACATCTATTTAACTTTAATTCTAATTAGAAATCATGTTTAATCGTACTTTTTCTCAATTTCCTTAAAACTCATTGAATCACCCCCATCCCCTCTTTCGCCCTTCTTCTCTTTTGTAAAAAAAATAGTCAAAAAATTATTTAAAAAATTCTGAAATATTTATGGAACCTCACCCTTTATGTACAAAAGTGTGAACACATTTTGGGACTGCATGAAACCTCAGAGAGGTAACGAATTCAAACAAAAGGCTCAAACTGAAGAAAAACATAGCTTCAGGCCCCAGTTGTTCAGAGAGTGGATAGTGCTATCCACCGGATAAATCACTAACCAGAGGATAGTGTACTCTGTTTTGTTATCATTTATCCACTAGATAGTGATTTATCCGGTGGATAGCATTATCCACCTTTTTGAACAACCGGGGCAGGTGAACTGCCTTGGACCTCAACTCAAATAAGACGTGACCAGTTCACATGTTTTACATTTTCCTTGCACAACCCAAACCTCAACTGTAACAAATAAATAATATACACTTGATTGTGACAAAGTGACATCAGTGAACTTCTCGATGTTTTATTTTCAGTCAGTTATTGTATTTTACTCACAATGTGAGGGAGTGGCTTGACAGAGATCCCAAAAATGTCATAGCAGTGCACTGTAAGGGAGGAAAAGGTAATCTTAAAAACTGATCTTTGTTCCACTCAGGACTTGGTTGGGTTTCCCTAAAAGTTTATTTGTCCATTTACACACTTGTGTGGATAATGGCAATATGGAGCAAATTGTCTTTACATACCTGTAAGGACACATCATGATAATGAAACCCATACTTACTACAGACCATCAAGTGTCTATCAGTTTAGTTTATGATTGGGCAAGCTCAATTGGCAAGACTGCAGTACAATTCAGATTCACTGTGCAAAATTCTTGATTTTGATGACTGTGTCAACTGTCAACTGCTTCCAAGTTCTACTAAACATTGCACCAATTCATCTTCCTCTTGAGATGTGCACATGACAGCCTCATGAGAAAGATTTTCACCATTGCATTAATAGTCAAGAGAAACCCTTGACAAGTATGTAATCTATGGCTACCAACAACCTCAAGTTGGAAGTCTTGTTAATATGTTAATTGGTCTCTAATTAACAGGCAGAACAGGGACTGCAGTTTGCGCATGGCTGATTGCTAGTGGACAATTTGAACAAGCTCAGGTATTTTTTCTTTGTTAGGCAGAGTTTTATGAAGCAGTAGTTGGTGGGTATTTAAATTTTTCATTCCATCAAATAATGAATTGAAAACTTTAATAAACAAGAAGGAGTAAAAAAATGGACCTGTTTTTCTAACACATCAAATGCCATAAAAGGTGCTACTCATCCTGGTTTGAAATGATAGCTTCGTTGATCGTTTGTTTCACGTTTAATTATTTTTAATAATAATAATAATAATAATAGTAATAATAATAATAATAATTTGTTAATTTGCTATAGCGCCTTTTAACATATGAATGATTAAAAGTGCTTTACATTCACAACAAACTAGTTAAAATTTATAAAACGAATCTATGATAGATAAAACCGATAAAAAAAGGAAAAATGCTAGTAAAAAATACATTAATAAAATGAGAATAAAATGAAATATATTAAAACTACGTAAAAGCTCATCTAATTAGTCACTTTGATGTGGATGGCACATCAAAATGACTAAATAGTGAGACAAATGATTAACATTATGTACATTATGTACATATGTTGTTATTAGAATTCCAGCCACAAAAAAGGGGTTTTGTCTCAGGCTGCAAATTAATATTTTTAGGTTCAGATATCTTTGAATTAATGGACAGGTGCACTTTTTTTCAGCTACAGTTTTTGCAGGAAAATGTTCAGTTGTTTTTGGTAGAAGTGCATGACCATTTTATATAGATCTATTGTAACTGTCCTGTGTAAACTACCTTGTAGCATAGCTTGGAGTATTTTGGACACAGGAGAACAGATTATTCTGTTGGCAACAAATATCAAGGAGTGCAGACACCCAGTCAGGTCTGTTCTTAAACACAAATTACCTTAGATGCCCCTCAACTCTCAACGGAAACTGGAAAAATGTCAAATTTCCTCTATTGAGCCCCCCCCCCCCCCCCGGGACTTATTAGAAGAATTCTTAATAAAGCTGTGGGAAGCCCCAGGCCCACGTTTTTGTCCAAACAGAAGGTTTGTGTTAACA
>Ga0126336_10002248_pt1 | contig 10876 bp, 2 predicted proteins | sample SidCmetagenome_FD_92530 | JGI IMG/M metagenome (GOLD analysis project Ga0126336, IMG submission 92530) | Coral microbial communities from El Islote,Puerto Morelos, Mexico - Siderastrea C C metagenome | ecosystem: Host-associated > Invertebrates > Cnidaria > Coral | place: El Islote,Puerto...
CACCTTGCATCCTTGCTATAGCGAAATAATATCCTAAACATCGCCACAAAACCAGACAAATAACTCGGCAAGGGCCACAAAACAGGCTTTCACTGCTTACACTTCCGATCGACAAAACTAGCCTCGCCAATTTGCAGCCTTTCCTCACCGTTTGGTTGTTATTGTTGGTTTTTTTTTTTTGTAGTGATTTTTACTAACACTCCATTTAATGGCTCACTTTCGGCCAAGAATTGTAACTGTGCATCCTTTTGACTCCTGTTCTTTTCATTACTAACTCATTAGCCCATATCGAATTAGTTGGTCGGCTGATTTCTTTTTAAAGAAAGATAACGAATAAGATCATAGATAAGGATTTGGAAGGCGATAATTTCAGTTACTGCAGTCAGCCGAGCAAGTTGTTAAAACAATTACCCGGACCCGTATTTTGTGGCTGCTTTTCGCTGGTAAGAAATTGAGGGAGTACTTCGCAAAACTAAGCGTTTAGTCTTTGTGTCTGCACTGATGAACGCAAAACAGTAGAATCAAGTGATGCGAACCCGACACTTTTTCAAACCCTGGAATAGTATTTTCAGTGATGCGGAGGAGTGTCACCGAGAAGTGTTATTAATTTATAACAGGAGACCCTATTATAAATGTGGCATTCTGCGTTCTATTGGCAGTATTGGGTGAGAAATGCATGGCACTTTGTCACAGAGTTCACAGAGTAAATGCACTCTACTCTACACAAAGGCTTCACTTCAGGTTAACCCCTTCTCCAGGCCAATCTAAAGGAACTCATACTGATTAAAAAACAGACTTGTATGTTTAGATCCGCTTTCAGAAATAATTTGTCGCTAAATCGTGTTTATTTTCTATTTTGGCACCGTATAAAAGCTATTTAAAAGCTGAAAATTTGTTGATTATTTTAGCGGATGTTCACGAGTGGAGGTATATAAAGCATCACAAATGTTTGGAACTTCGTTTAACGTTTAACCACTTTCCTGATCTGTTCTTTTGATCGTTTTTTTGTTTGCAGAGTATGCAGAGGGCAACTGTGAACCGCTTGAAATAGCCATTTGCTCGTAAGCTTACGATAGAACAACATTCTCTTATGGCGCCCATATTAAAACATATTTGAAATAGTTTAAATCATCTAATCTAGCTACCTTGAGGTTCAAAAAAACCTTTATATTGATAAAGACGAGAATCCGATTGTTAACTTAGGAGAAAATGCCCCAATAAGCGATTTAAAAGAATCGGCGTTTTTTGCACCGATCTCTGCAAATACCTACAGTATAGATGTTTATTCAGGTGTTATTAAGAATCAAGTGGGTGCAACATAATTTTCAAAGGGCAACCGAGGGAAGAGAGGGCAATGAAACAGACACGTAATCACGGTACCACAGATATACAAAAGCGATTCCTTTTTCTGCCTTTCTTCATGCTTTCGTACATCAGGGGCACCCACCGGATAGTTTCGGTGGAGTATCTGTTTAGTTAAATTCTAAGGCCTTAACAGCATCAGAACTGATTCGCGTTTAATTGTCATGAAAAACTGGATGTTACTTTGGCGAAATATCATGTCATCTCAAATTCTCGCAGCATAGGAAATTAATTTCTTTTGTTTCAAGAGGGACAAATACGTTGTTTAGAGTGGGATAAAAGCTCGGGTAACTTTTTTCTGAAGGCAACGGCAGCTTAGAAATCCCGAGAGTGAGATTTCGTTCACTTACTGAGTTTTACGACTAGAATTTTCAGCTGAAGAATCCAAACAGGTATACCCGTGTTAGCTTAAACATATCTCCTTTTAAAGAGCCCTGAAACAACGCAAGTCAGAAAACGCAAACGACGACGTTTTTTTCAATTATTTTGCTTCATTTTTTTCGTTGGATGTCCCCAATAAAACGGAATCTGGGTCAGCATTCACAAAAATTAAGCCAAAGATGAATCTTAAGTATTGTTTCTTAACGATAGGCTTTGTTTTCCAACAATACATAGGACACATCTTATCTTAGGAGGGCTTCATGAATCCAGCCCCTGGAAGTGTCATTCAGTTATGTCCTTAGCCACTCAGACAGCAAAACATTTGTTTGCCTTCTATGTCTTCCATAAGCGGTTACATCCCCTGATCAGACACTCAGTCGAATACATGCTGTGGTCGCAGTCTGCATGGCCTCTCCTAAACAGACAGCCCAGTTGTGGTGCCAGCCACTCACATTCATCCATTCTTTAACCTTTGATGTCTGCGATAAGCAAACATCCTTTCTAAGCATGTAGGCATTCAGTCGACTATTGCAAACGGTCTCACCCACACACAAAATTACATCTTTAATCTCCATAAAGAAGGGGAGTCGGATCCTCTAGAGGGCACTTGAACGTAGGAATTAAGGTGCGGAAGGGGTTGAAATTTCATACCTGAAAAAAAAACGAAACGGGTCACGAGCAGCATCTTTGAACTGCTTTCTGCTTGCCTAGGATAAAAAATTATACATAGCTTCGATGTCATCATCAAATCCTTGCAAAATTTAGCAAGACTTCTAATAACGTTTTCCCCAGGTTTACGTGGTAAGATGACAGGCGAAAAGACAAAAGGGGCATTTTTAACGCCTTTCTCTCGTCTCAAGGGCGACAAACTGGCGCGACGGAAGAAAGGGACAATTTTAAAGCAGTGTGTTTAATATCGACAATACATTACGAAAAAAACTGTGTCTAAAAAGATGCGTGAGCTGTCAAGTTGGCAAATTAATTTTACATCTAGAAATTTTCGCATATCACCCTGTCTCCACCAACTGTCATTCTTGATACATTAAGGACGAAGATTCTTTTCTAATATAGACCGTAAAACGGTTGATACCGGTCATTTTAAAGTCATTATCAATGTAAATTGATTTTCCTGTGAGTTAAAAAACGCTTAACGACATTTCTTAGCATTATTTGATAAATTACGAAGACAGGTTTTTATTTTCCTTTCGACCTAAGAAACATAGAGCTTTTGCATGCCCTATTTTTAGCGCATTCCAAATCTCTTCTAGCTACAATTCAGCTGGCTACAATTAGAAGAACTCAGTTCAATTACTAAGAAAAGGTGTGTTTTGTTTCATAATCGTCGCAGTCCGGCACTCTCAACGCTCAAAAGTTTAAACCTTGCGAAAAGAAATCAGTTCTCATTTTACAAAACACAGATTGGAAAATTTATAAAGAGTTACAAGAAACTACTGCGTAGTACCTGTCATTTCAATAATCACACTTTTATATACTTTAATTAGGATTTCATCCACAGACTCAAATCTTTGAACGATCGTGTGCAGCAAAATAAACAGGACCATATGAAACTACCTTTCAAAAGTTTTTATTTGAGTGTTCATACTTTAGGACGTCTTCCACAAACTAAAAAGTTAAAACCGCCTTGCTCAGCATAACAAACAGGACTACTGGGTTTCAAAGTGGTCATACTTTTCGGTCTTGCATACAAAAATAGCGCTGGCTAGTCTGGGCGAGTACTGTCTGGAATGTAACGTTCACTAACTACGAGTGGTCACAGTTTAGGAAATCTTCCACAAACTCAAAACCTTGAACCATTTTGGCAGCATAATAAAGACAATAAACAGCACCATATGAAAGAATTACTTAGTAGCTTTCGTTTGAATGATTACCTAACTCAAACATTTGATCACGTTGATTTACAAACTCAATATTACTTGATCCGAGGTTTTCCGACAAAGAAAACAAGGTTAAAGGTACAGCTCCCTAATTCCCTATTTAATAGGTTTAAGAGACAAGACACTTGTCGTGTTCGTATCATTAATAACCACTCACTCATTTCACAGGAAATTGTGTTTCCGGTTCTTTCAATTCATTCTAAATTGGACAACGAAGACGCATTGATAGTTGAGTTGAATTAACCACCTGATAAATAACTATCGCTAAAAAGCGACAGAAATCGAGGTTCTTTGTGTTACCTTTACCATCTCCCTAGCCTTGTAACAAAGTAATTCTATATTATCTAACAGAAAAATATCGTCAAGGAAAAAAGCAAGCTTTTAAGACTGCAAGGTTCGAATGAAAACCAATTAATGAATTCTCACGACGCGTTTATCAGTTCAATTGCCTACTCAAACGTAAATAGCTTGGTGACCCCCTATCGCGATCCCTGACATTTGGTAAATCAGATAAAACACAAACTGAAAAAATAATAATAACTTTACCTAAAAAGGCTTTAGTCTGGTTCACGACCTTAACCCAAGTGCAAGGGCCGCATGCATGCGTGCTTTCAATTTCGATTTCTTCCACGTACTCAAAATGAAGGTGGCCAGCCTGAAACTGTTTTTTATGCTTTCGATAGGGAGGGGTTTTCAAATTCTAATACCAGATCTCAGCTGGTTCATTGACTCATAGAACTGCCATTCCCAAAGAGGTGTAGGGAGGCCTTCGTTTAGTAGACAGACCGATGAATGCTGCAAGCCACCCTAGACAATGCAACTTCGTGGTTTCTCAGAAAAAGACGAGAGCCCATCTGTTGCTTTAGTGCTCCCGATTCTATCGATCACACAAGGGGATTGTCTTCGAAAACATTCTCTGCAGCAAGTCCCTTGCACCGACTTGTAGTGCAGGGGATTCACTGCAGAGTCCTGCCGCTAGACTGTGTCCCGGCAAGAAGTTCCCTCCCTTACACCACACTTAATCCCGTGCTCCCATCACTGCTGGGAAAATAATGAAAACAAAACCAAATCCTTTATAGGTCAAAAATAAATACAGACAACACCACAAGAAAAACACAACCGTGTATATTTTTTTGTTTAGGATTATATCTGACAACTTAAAAGGTTAATTTAATTTTGGCACTGGTGCTATGCTATGTTCGACAAAACAACAAACAACACACGTCTTGCAAAGAAACTGCCCCTGGAAAGTATCAAGAGTGCACTTAATTGTGAGATGCAGTGAAACTTAAAGGAGCTATTTCATGGGGATTTTTAAGCTAAAAGTAAGTGCCTGTTGTAGCAAAATAATCCTAGAACATTAAGAGAAATATAGATCGGGTGATTATAGTTCTCAAAAGGGGGACAAACCATGGTCAGTTTTAAGTGATTCATCCAAGACGCACAATGGAAGAACTTCAGATGAATTGGCTCAATTTTTTCAAGCTGCAGTCAATTTGAGACCTAGCCATTCGCAGATAAACTCATTTATTTATAGACTCAGAAAACCAGTACAGTAGTTTTGAACAAAACTTAATCATTATCGTTGAGTTTTCTTTGCTGCCGGTGTCTTTTAGCTTTTTTAAGTATAGCAAAATATGTGACAAGGCCCCTTTAACACATGAATGGCGCATGTTTTCGAAAGGATATCAATTTCACAAACTCTGTGTCCTCTAATGGGCCCTGCTGTATTTCACATATGTTGCCGTGTTAGTCATTTTATATGCTCGGAATTTGAGTCCAGCAGCAGGCCGCTGATAAAATACCAGATAAAAAGGCAATCGGTAAAGTGAATTTCCATATATACATCAGACACTTCTCCAAAGAAACGTGCAGTTGTTTGGGTACAAAATTTATCGCCACCTCTTATACCTTTGCATTTTTATTGCTCTAGGAAGACCATTAAACAACGCTTAACTGAGCTAATCCAAGTCATTAACTTGATCATTACGGTCTTGATCGCTGCCCGAAATTATACTGAATGTGAATCGTGTCGGAAGGGATTTGACTAAGCCTGCAAAACGCTTGCTATTTAAAGAATAGCACCTGAGTCGGTCATGTTTTTACAGACGTTAAGTTTCCTTGGACACCAGGTAAGAAGTTATTATTACTTTCTCTCGCCAATATGAAACACATTAGCTCGAAAGTAGATGATCACTTTACCAGGTGTTTCTAGGAGGCAAGTCACACCAAACTGTTTCGGTTTAAATTTGTTTTTCGGATTTCCAAGAACACAAAACATTAACATTTTAAAATGAACTAGCAGTGACAGCATGTCTGTGATAAGCTAAGAACTTGTCTAAATCAAACATCTGGGAAATCTTGTCTCCTGACAATTAAGTTTCTGCTTCGAGCAAGCTATGTTTAAAAACATAGGAATTTGATTGACATGAAAATTATCCAAATTAGCGATTAAACATCCTTGTAAATGGCCTCTGGGTGAATCTGCTTGACTAACCAATGGCCGAAAGCAATGAAATCTCGCTTATCGTGACAGCCAATAGAAAGTGCTCTTAGAAACAAACTGACGCCTGTATTTGTCAGCAAATTTTGCTAATTGCCTTTATCATCAATACAATCGTCTTATTGATTTTATATGATATGTCAAACGCGCACAGGCGGCAGTCCTTTCATGGTCTGTTTTGTCCCCAACCTGTCAGATAACTGCTGCAGCTCCGCGACAATTGCTTCAAGCTGCCACATTTGTAAGATCACTTGACGACTGCGTTCAAGCGCGTTTTCAGCCGGATATTGAAACACTTAACCATCGCCAGAGACAAGAATCATGGCTTCGGTGGGAACGTGGCATCAACACATTTACAACAGCCCTCCAAAACAACCAACACCGCACTTTGTGGCCAACATTCTTGGGCTTCACTCAGGCCACCAACCGAACAACATGACAACGTGTGCTCAAAAAGACCAACCGCTTGTTAAACGTCGCCGAGTAGTGAAAGAAACGAAACTCAAACAAAGCGAGCAGGATGATTCGAGCTGCGACATTACTGAGAAGGAAATTGAGGCGCAATCAAAATCAGATATGAAAGGTAGGTGACTTGCATGCTCTGTTAATGGGTTCGGAAATTGGTGGCGAGGTAATCAGAGCGGATCAATTTTCTAAACGGTTCTCGATTTGCTGTTTTTACAGCAGAATCCTCGCCAGCTCATTCCAAAGGAGTGAAGAGTCTTAAAGGAAAGTCTGGCAGAGAGAAAGTCAAGAAGAAAAAGGCTCGAACCACATTCACGGGACGACAAATTTTCGAGTTAGAAAAGCAATTCAAAGAGAAGAAATACTTGACTGCTTCTGAGCGAAGCGATATGGCCGCTTTGCTCAATGTGACGGAAACCCAGGTGAAAATTTGGTTTCAAAACAGACGAACGAAATGGAAAAAACAGGAGAAAACATGCGAAGAAAGCCCTGACAATGAAAAGGATTCACAAAGCGAACATTCAGACAACAAAGATAGTGTATCGTCGGAAACTTGCCTCGACAATGAAGACAAAAGTTCAGACTTGGAAGAAAGCGGTTGATAACCACGAGTTGCCTGTGGGGTGTTAATTGTCTGTTATTTATTTTATCCACTCACACACTCTGCTTCAAAACTAAACCGTCACTTATTTGTTCACAGGCTTGAGAAAAAAAATTTGCAAAGGTTTAAGATTATTTTAATTGCTCATTTTCCTTCTACGCGAATTATGACAATTACCTCACACAATGGTTTCGTGCTTACATAAATTAAGAGAACGATTAACGAGGTTCTAAACGGTTCTTCTGACAAGATCCTTGAACGGTCTAATTTTGCAGTTGCTTTGAAAACTACTAATATTAGATATCTTTAAAATATATCTAACGTTAAATTTCGCTGAGGCAAACTGGAGTACAAGTAAACTTGTTCAGGAAGCAATTGAGGAACAAACGTACTCATAGCATTATGACCTCCTTGCGCGTGTGTTTGAGAATAAGATATTCTATTTAAATCACAGTGAGTTGCCACTCGGGCAATTCTAGCAATTAACAGATCGCCGAGAGATCAGTTGTTTTCCAGCAAAAACCAACATGTGGGCAATCTTATGACACAGCAGTTGGCAATTAATAGAGTAGTATTCAGCTATTTGTATAAAATATTACAAACATCTTTGTCACTCATTGCAGCTAGCCGGTTTTGACTTCACTTCGATGTATTTCAGACCAAGATAGTTAGCATAATTTCTAGACGTCAAACTTAAGGCTAATACCTCAGCCGAGTTGCGTTTAATATTGATTAAAGTTGTGACCTTATATTGAGGCTGTTTGGTTCCGCTTCCCGACAATGAGAGACCTTTATTTATGACTGATGGCCACTTAACTGTGGCTTCGTATTGTTACATTCTTCGTAACATTCTGTCTTAATCCAAACTTACAGACATTCCACTAAAATTTCAAAACAGTGTTATGAGTAAGATTAAATTTTGTGTATGTTTTGGCTAAATTGAGTGTTAAACTGATGTTGCCATTAGATTTGTTATAGTCCTGAGTCTTGTCGCAAACTCGCTTTCTCTAGTTGGGGAGGAAGATACCATGTTCGCTCTCTTGTGAGTGACTGATAAAATGGCTAAGTGATATAAACACATATGGATCAGAACTTTGTGCTCGATCCATAAACAGCAGATAGAGTTAATTGTAAACAAATGGGCTCCCTTCTGCGCTGAATTGGTGGCGTTATAACAACTTGGTATTTTTAACTGTTCTTATTTTCAGTGCAGCACTCGGAGCCCAGAGGAATATTTTAATCGGTTAACCAAAAAAAAAGCATTTTAAAATTTGATCCTCAAAGATACACATTCATTTTGCCGATTTGCAGTTCTATTTGCATACGATATTCATTTTGGAAATAAACTCAAAGACTTAAGTGTTTATCGTTCATTTTTTATTAATTCGAAAATTTATTTTGCATACTTTCTTAAACAGATTACGGTGTTAAACAATTAAGAAATCTTTACTTGGGTCTTCACGATGCTGCTCAGTCGTGACCGCAACTTCTACCGAAACCACAGTCTTTTGTTTCGAGTTTGTTTTGAAGGAAACATTAAAACTACAGAAGTTCCGAACGGGAAGTTTGCATGCTATTTACATAAACAATTTCCGAACAGAAACTGCGTTTTGTGTTTGTATGTATTTACACGAAACGGCCAACCGAATCAATCGCTCGAATCGTCATTGGATTTTATTTAGCTCTTTCATTGTTTCACAAAACAAATACTAAAAATTCAATGCGTCTTAATTAACCTTTTCCCTCCTGAAAGTCATTCTTCAAGCCATGTAAAGTGGTCCTAACTTTAAAGTCGCCAGCGTGGTCATTCGAGGATGAAACTAGTCAAATAAAGGAGAACATTTACCGTTTTGATGATCATTTTTGTTTCTTTTTTCCAATTAGAAAGTCTAGAAAAATTGTATTAGCACTGTCATGTGTCCAAAGATTTTTTCGGTTAAAAAAAAAAACTAATTAACAGAAGCATTTATGGATGTGCATCCATTATTTGGTATAAAGAACGTTAATGACAAGATGCCATTTCCTTGAGACGTTCTGTGATGATGGGAAGTTAAAATGGAAAGCCATTAGAAATTCAAGTTGAAGGACGTGTTGTAACATTTTACTCACAATAAAACTCCGGTTTTGATTTAACAACGATGGTTAAGAATTCGAAACAGTGGAAAGTGAAAGATTAAAATATAAACATCCTTGGGCAAGAATTCAAGTTTAGATGGGTGATGGCTACAGGCACAAGATAGTCACAAGGCTGCAAAACGCACGTCCTTGAAATAGATATCCAATTGGGAAATTTATTCTGATGCGTTCTCTGCCTTAAAACAACACTGCAGCAGTAATGGTAGTCATGTACTTAAACATATGCCGTTTGAACTCTTTAACGACTAATGGACTTACTCAAACAATCTGCGCTGTCCATTTACAAAATTAAGCAAACACCTATTAGTAGCTATGTCAAGCAGGAGACATCGAAGTCATTGGAGCGGTTTATCTGATAATTTGTGGTTCTTGTGTCGTTTTACAGCTAAAATGTTTGAAATGAAATCCGTGGAGTAGCCCACTTGATATTAAACCGAAATTATTGGGTACTGCTAAAATAGAGGCATCAAGAAAAATTTTCAAGCAAAAAAAGAACGCTGATGTATCTCGAGAGTCTTTGTTAAAAGCCTTTTTTATCTGATAAATTTTACCCCAGACTATTAAGACGAGGAGCCGAGTTGTTTGCGAACACATATGACAGTACAAACTGTGTTGAGAAGAGTACATATGTCATCAGTTTAATTGAAAGCCACAGTGATCCTTCCCGGGCGTTCGACGCTGGTTCTTATACCCCTTCTAATTGGGTTCGCTCCTCGTGTAGTTTCTGCCATGTGCAATCGATTAATAAAACATATAATCTTTCGTATCCCAGTGTGGCTATTGTGTTAAACCATTTAGCGGCTTCTTTGACTTGGCTTAACTTCAAACAAAGCGTTGATCGCAAAGATAAACAACAGTGAGAAACATAACACGTTCGTTTAACCGGAGGTGCTGTGAAAATCACTTCATGTTTATCTTTTGGTGAGAAACTCATTAGCAGACCGCCTCCGGGGAAAAAAATCGCGTTAAAATGCTCACGAAATTCAAGCACTTGAGCTCGTTCGTGTGAACAATTGCGCTTTTTATCTGAGATTAAAGGTGAGCAAAGAGATCTTTAACCAAGATAGCGGTAATTAAAAATCTGACAATCGGATTAACGGCCAATGAAAAGCCATAACAAACAATCTTTTGCCTTTATTGACTTGGTCGGTTTTGCTGATAAAGGCGTAATTTACTACGAGAAGGATCGATTTCTTCTTAATCGCCACAACGCTATTAACTCACTCCACTTAACCAATTCACGTTAACTGAGGGGACGTTTTAGACGCAAGTCTTAAGATTCTCGATCAATTCCTTGTGAATAACTATACAAGCGTTTTCGTTGTTTTCACTGGAAAAAAATGGCATAATTACTAAATGGCCGACAGACAATGAGCAATTCAGTAATTAGACAACAGCATTCCAAGCACGACATTTAACGCTCAACTTAAAACAGGGTTGCGACAGCTTGTTAAGATTACCAAGTGATCTTGAAAAGATCGGCTTAGCAGTTGATTGATTTACCTATCAACCGAGGAAAAAGGCTTTCGGAAC
>Ga0126336_10002249_pt1 | contig 10875 bp, 5 predicted proteins | sample SidCmetagenome_FD_92530 | JGI IMG/M metagenome (GOLD analysis project Ga0126336, IMG submission 92530) | Coral microbial communities from El Islote,Puerto Morelos, Mexico - Siderastrea C C metagenome | ecosystem: Host-associated > Invertebrates > Cnidaria > Coral | place: El Islote,Puerto...
TCAAAGCCACAAGCTTCATGAACTGCTGCCGCCACGCAACGGGTCCACCTATTGCACCCGAAGCCAGGGATACTTCAAACTACCGATTTGTAAGACAAATAGGTTTAAAAACACTTTTATTATTTTAATTATTAGTAGTAATTTTAATTATTAGTTTTATCAGTATTGATGTTTCCCTTTTTGTATTATATTATAGGTTATATTTTACCTTTTTTTATAGTAGTTATCATATATTCATATATATTTTAAATATTTACTCTGTAAAATAGGTCACATTTCAGCCGGACCGGGGGCTGCAATGATTTTACTTCTTAATAAAGCTAGCTATCTAAGCTATCTATCTATATGATTATTTTGATTAATTTATGTGTTGGCAAGTTATCGATGCGTGTTAACTGCGTTTGCGACAACATCCGTCTTAAATCAACATTATCTAAATAATTATATGATCGAAAAAGGTCAACTTCCCCCTCACTAATTAAAGCCTCATTGCATATGTTTTTTTGTTTGTTTGTTTGTTTGTTTTTTACAGTTTGTGATGTCGATTTGGGAATGGAAGTTTCGAAGATCACAAACGGGGCCATAACAGCTTCCAGCCACCTCGGAAAAGGTTATGAACCCTGGAACGCTCGCTACAATCGTCATTACGGGAACGGCGCGTGGTGTGCACATGACAATTTGAATGGTGAATACATAGAGGTGGACCTCAAACGTATTCATAGAATATCACGTGTTGCTGTCCAGGAAAAGCGGAAGACTTCACCGGGTGATGCAGTGGGAGAGGCCTGGGTGCAAAAGTTTGTGCTTGCTTACAGTGAGGATGGATTGAGTTGGTCAGAGTATTCTGAGGGCGGCAGTGTCAAGGTCAGTGTCGTGTAAGACAACTCTGGTTTTACGTACGGTGCAAGCATAAAAACAAGCAAAAACAGCGATAAAGCGATGCCTGAAGGTGCGACAAGCACACGCATAAGGTGAAATACACAGATGCAGAGCTATTGTGCTTTGGGCGCCTCGTGTTAAGGACTGTTTGCTTCTTCTTGTGCGTATTACTGTCTCGTTAAGGCCTAATAATAGGGGCAACATTTTCGTGCGAAATGTCGCGCAACAATGTTGCATTGCACGTTGAGATTGTTTGTTGTACGTATTACCACCTCCGCGCGCAACACATTTTCATGTTACAACAAGTAAAAGCGACGTCTACTTTTTGCAACATGAAAATTTGTTGCGCGAGAAGGTGGTAATGCGCGCGACAAACACAATCTCAACTTGCAACGCAACGTTCTTGCCCGACAGGTTGCACGAAAATGTTGCCCATACTACTGGCCCTTAAGCCATCTACAACCCACTAAAAATGTAAAGTCAACTCTTGCCCAGCGGACACCTCGCTTTATGGACACCCCGTTACTACGGACAGGAACTGAAGTCCCGGCCACTGAAAATACCTTCCACGGCAAGAACGAACTCTCTCTATTAAGAACACCAAATCTTAAGAGTTGACTTTATTGATTTTATCTTAAAGATACAAACAAACTAACGATTGCAATCCAGTGTTTTGGACGTGGAACCAATGCGGCACTTCATTCCATCATACTACGGACAAAGGCCATGAGGCCGACAAACACCAACAGCTCACTTGAAAATCGTCCTAGAACTCACCGTTGTAACAACTGCTGTTAATTTTCACCTGCTACTTTGCAAACAACTTTAGACAATATTTGTAGGAAGCGCAATCGGACAAGGCCTTTCATTTGAACTGTCAGCCTGGTCTCATTTACCTTCATATACTAATTCGAATGTGGTTAATACTGATGCATTTTGTGCATAATACCCACACGATATAATATGCTATGAACCTGATTTTGCTCAGACTTTCTTAGACTCAGGAGGACACAGTAGCACTAGAAATAATATAAGGAACGCCAACCGGAAACCTAGTTAGTTACCACAGAGTTAGCTACTTCAAGCTTACAGACACATTGCACCAGCATCATAAACAACTTACAACACAGCATCTTCACAAGATTCACTGCGACTGACCAAGACGACTGACCAAGACCCCTTGTCAAATACTCATCATTTATTCATGCTTTCACGTTAGGAGTTTGCTGGTAACAAAAGGCACAGACTTGCTAACCCAGTTCAGGCTCGATTTGTGCGCCTAGTCATTAAGGAATGGCATAACCACATATGTCTGCGAATGGAACTTTATGGCTGCCCAGGTAAGTTAGGTTAACCTAAGGAAATGTGTTGTTTCCCATCGACCCAATTTTAAAAAGGTTCCTGATTTATTACCTGTTCCCTTTCTTCGGGTGTTTCCAAGTTTAACAATGGTTTGTATATATCTTAATATTATGGGTGACAAAATACTCCTTAATTTGGGGCCGAAATTTCCACTTTTTTTTTTATAATTTCACATGTGAAATTACCAAATTGCCATGGCGACGTTTCCAATATCTCTGTGCCAGATGAAGAAGTTTTGTGACAGAACCACAGCAATTCTGAAAATATTCATGGAGGACACAATCGGTAATCTGTAAATTTTGACTTTAATAAACTGAACTTCTTAGAAACCAACTGCGAGGCAAAAAGAAAAGATTATTTGTGATAGTCTGACAGCAAAACGTTTTGGAACACAATTGGTAATCTGTAATTTTTTTTTACTTTTAATTGACTGAACTTCTCAGAAACCAACTGTGAGGCAAAAAGAACAAATTATTTGTGATAGTGTGGCGGCGAAAATTTTGAACGGCGAGCAGGCACTTGCTGATCGAGTGATCGATCACCAACTCAGGGAAGTAATTTACGGTGGATTTGGGCACTAATCTTCAAATAGAATTAAGGTCCGCTTTATACAAATTTGCTTCCGAAGTTTATTTTCGGTGAAACAAGTTTGCTGTGCGTATTTTGAATGCATTTGTGAAGCCATGCTCAATTCAATGAATTTGCCAAATAAAACCTTTGCCGAGCGATTTGTTTTGTACCCTGCGGGCAGTCGTTCCCGGCGAACAAGAGGACGAGGAACCACTGCAAGGAACCGTTTGGATTTCCATCGAGCATGGGCGAGTGTCGGAGTGCCCGTTGTCTGAGCTGTCAGGTTTGGCCAATCAGAGCAAACACGCGCCCAGGACGAACGCGCGACAAAAGGCCAACAGTTCAACTGGAGAAAATATATCAATTGTAGCCTGAAGCTGCTGAAATTTCTACGCTATTTTCACTTTTTTGTGCCAGTAAAAGGGCTTTCGATTATTTTTAGCATTTTGGCGGCTTTTTAGTGACCAAGAAATCAAGGAATGTTTGTCTTCGTAATAAAGCGAGCCTTCTCTTCACTTACCCAAAATACTCAGCGAGCGCTCGCAGAAAATTAATTCCCATTTATATTTACAAGCCAATGTAGGATCGATCATGACGGTTTTGAAAATCAGCACTAGATAAAGCGAGAACATTTCACATTCCTTTCAGATACAAAAAACTCTTTTATTAATACCTTTTATTTTCTTCATTACCGCACAGAATGGATATTGATTTCAATTTTTAAAAATATACACGAATTGATGAAAACAAAACTTACTGAAGATACAGAAGATAGCTGAGTGGACTACATCACTAGCAAATCTGATTTTTAAATTTTCTGTTCGCAAAACCTTGTAATTATTTCTTCTCCTTTTCTGCAATTCCAGGGATTAGTTTATGGAAAAAATCCAGGTGTTGTTCTTAGGCATCGAAGGCTTTGAAGCTTTCTCTTTAGCGTCCCTACCGGTACTACAGAGCGAGTCCGTTCGTCGCATTTTCATTCATCGCGTGAAGAAAGCGCTCGGTAATGAAGGAAAATATCGGTGAATAAGCTTGACCAGCACTTCTATTTGTTTGGTTATCTTTTGCTTGACTCATACGATAACCAAGAAGATCCTTGAATAATGGGCACGTGAATCACAGCAGTCCTAAGCGTTAGCGCATGCGTCAACCGGTTTGAAACCGGTTTTCCTGGTTGTGAGATAATTTATTCATCCAGAGTTGGGGACAGCGCTAAACGGTTGCTTGCAGTGGTTCCTCGTCCTCTCGTTCGCCGGGAACCACTGCTCGCAGGGTATTTGTTTTGGTACTTTTCAAGTAAAAATTCAGAGTCTCTGAGTCTGGTGTATTTTTGCTGTCGGTTACAAATACAGAAATCGTCAAAGCGTGGTATAAACCTTCCACAAAACGTTTTGATTACTTCACTCAGAAAATTGTGAACTTTAGCCAAAATGTACGCTTTAAACTTTTCAATGCTTGGAGACAGCTCTCGATACAAAAAGCAAGTCAAAAACCCATGATTGTGAGCGTAATTATATTTGTCATCCAAGTGGTATACTCGCGAAATAAGGATCGAAAGAATTTCACTTGCGTTTTAAAGGCTCGGGTAATTATTGCATTTTGACAAAACGCTTATGAAATTATTTACTAATCAGTCACTCGCCACCATTTGATTATACGTACTAATTAAAAAAGGCCCTCGTTAATTCATGAGTATTTTGTTGTGTGTGTGTGAAAAAATTGGAACAAGGCTTTCAATTTATGTTCATACTTATTTTTACAGCCTGCATGGAACCTCTAGGATTGGAAAATTTTCAGATCCCGAAAGAATCCTTCACAAGTTCATCCAAGGGTTCAGGCATGGGCCCGTATCGGGCCCGCCTCGGGTTTTACAGAACAGAAATGTGGTGCGCAAGTCAAAGAGATCTAAACCAGTTTTTAAAGGTATTTGCAAAAATATCTCCGTTGTCATTGTCATCAAAGCACCTGCGAGCACCATAACCACTCACCAAACATCATCATCATATCACCACTACCACCGCCATTGTCATCGTCATTATTATTATCATTATCATTATCGTCGTCGTCATCATGCTTCTCATCATTATAATCTTCAACATATCAGGCGTCATCGCCGTGATGTCTTTATCATCATTATCATCGTCGTCGTGGTCATTGTCATCATCGTCATCATTGCCACACAGCACCATCAAGCCACCTTCCCCCCCCCCCTCCCCACACCATCCCCTCGCCCTGAAACTATATCTTTTGCTTGAATAAATCTATCACTGGATCTTGTTAGCGATTCCTTCTCTCGCTGAAAAGAAGTAATTCGCCAGCCATAGAATATGGATAATTATCCCCGACTTAACCACGTTGCTACTTTTAAGAAGACCTCGATGTTAATGTCAATTATGAGTTGGTCTATCCGTTTCAATCGAATAAATTAAAACTGCTTACGTTTTGGCCCTATAACATTTAGGAGGGAGGAGCCTTTCTCACTAAGAGGAGCCTTCCTGACTTAAACAAACATCCATTCGACATTTAGGAGGGAGGAGCCTTTCTTACTTTGGAAACCTTTGAGAAAGTTGTGTGAAGTCTTGCTAGGTCAAGTCATAACAAGGTTTCCGTAGGTGAACCTGCGGAAGGATAATTTACGTCCCCCCAGAGTTAAGTGACAAAACTGTAAAATTAAAAGGGAGCAGTACCCAATTCACAGTAGTCACTGAATGCTAAGCTTAGGCGAACGTCTTCTGTACCCAGTGAGCCTACGCCGAAAACCAAAATTAATAAGGAGAGTTTGATTATCATTATTTTTTTTAAAGATCGATTTGGGATCAATAAAAACAATAACTGCCATTGCAACGCAAGGCAGTGCAAAGGAGCAGAGGGAAGCGCGTTTGAGGGAGTATTATCTGCAGTACAGTGATGATGATTCAAACTGGTTGGACTTCACTTATGGAGGGGAGCGAAAGGCAAGGCTTATCATTTTAGTTAACAATTAGACTATAGCTACAAGTAGTCCCTACGTCCGCTCAGGAATAAACGAGCAAGAAGACCACGCGAGTGTACGCGGAATACCGTGCGCCTTGTTTTTACGCGGAAGCCGAGATTCGTGTTTCTTTGCAATGATGTTCTTCGCGCGCTCGACTACTCCTGTGCAAACGGTGAGGCCAGACCACCCCCTAGATGTTGCTTGAGTGAGTTTTTTTGTTAATTGTCAATAATTTTGTTGCTTTTAATAATTTCTTTACCAAACTTGGTAATTTAATATGTGATTTTGTGTCAAACAATTTCACAAGAATGGTGATGCCAAATGTCAAATTATGACGTCATAATTGTTGACGTCGCATTATACCCTGAAATAAAATTTTACAATTTGCACATTTTTCTAGTGTTTTAGAAGGAACACACCAAGAGGACTTGAATGGTGAAAAGAGTTTGTCAGTGTGTCTAGCCACGGATGACATATGGCATTTTGTCGCGTAGGCGATACCATTTAAGTGGCAGATTAGATGTCTTAGGTGTCGAAAGCTCAACGAAAAAGAAAAACTTAGAAAACGTTTTCCTGCAAGAGCTAGGGCCACAAAACCAGTTTTGTGACCCTGCTTACTTTTATTTTATAGCTTGTTTAATTAATTAGAAAGGGAACTTTAAGTAGAGTTATAGCCCTTTTATAGAGTTAAAGAAGTACCTAATGAATTTGATCGCGCGGTAGGCAGGTTGTAATTTTATTTCCGGTCGTGCGAAGAGATCTTTGCGAGGGAGGGAAGGTTGCTGATTTGCCCTTGATGGCGCGAAAAACTGACGCCCTCTGTGCCATGGTAACTGGACACAGCTCTGAAGAAAAGAAAAACTCATGGTAAACAGCCGTAAGAAAGCTAAAATTCTGCCAAGAAATCGTTTCTTTTCAGGATTATGACAGGTAAGCGTATTAGCGAATTATCCGGCTTTCGTTTGTGGCAATTGTGGTTGCAAGGAAGCGAATAAGAAACGAGTTTAAGGCGATTTCGCAAAGTGCGTTCAAACTGCTTCGTCTAAAAGCTGCTCCCCTTGTAGTATTTTTATATAAGCTTAAAAAATTAGCATAACTGAAATCCACTCCCGCACAAAACAACTCAGCTCACGACAGTGCTGTCGCCAGCATTAATCAGCTTGATGCTGCACACAAAAGAAAACCACAGGAAACAAACAACGCACGCATGTTGATAATTTAAATTTTATTTAGTTTTTCGTTTCTCAACTATTGTGGACTCCCTGCGGCAAGCCCATTTTACCAAAATATTAGCTTGCAATAAAAAAAATTGTAACAAAAAATCAACGGGGTTGATTTCAGAACAAAAGTGTGCCATAACTCGAAATATGTTTGTCGTAGTGAGGAACGGTTATCGGCGTTTTACTCCCCCTGCCAAGGTCTTTCAGAAGGCATAGAGTTTTATTTTAAATTTGACATTTTATTTAACTTCCCATTATGACGTCACAATTTGACACTTAAACCTTCGGGTGTACAAGAAGGTTTGGGAGGGGGGGGGGGTGAATGCCACCGCCCCTGTGCCACGGAGGAGTGTGACTATGCTTGTATGTTCGAGGGTTTAGTCATTCTCATACTTAAAATAAATGGGACAACAATCCAAGCTTTTCTGCCATATTTAATAAGGAAATATGAAAAAGAAGCAAAATTAGTCTAAACGCAACATTTGGGTGGTGGTCTTGCCCCACCGTGCAATTAATTAATTAAAAAAAGCCTGCTCGCAGTCAACGTAGAGGCAGGACTTCCTTAGATTTGTCAGAAAATGTTACACATGCTTTCTTGTCAAACAAATAAACAATAAATGAACGAACGAACTAATGAATGAACGAAGGAACGAACGAATGAATGAATTACAGCTGCTTTGCAGATTGTTCTCATCTACTAGACGTGTTTCCATACCGGCAGGTCACAGATATCAATTACATATTTTTTGTGATTTCACTTTACTGACTGTATATAATGCTTATATAAATTAAATAACCACTTTTCTGTCCATGTTTGCAAATTTTAGATATTCAAAGGTTACAAAAACCATGTCGATACAAGCATGGAATTTCTGCCTGAAAGCATCACTGCAAGATTTATCATGCTGCGTCCTACACATTGGTACCTTTACAGCTGCACCAAGCTGGAGATCTATGGCTGTGATGGTATGATGGATATATGTGACCCTCATGTAATGTACGAGAGGCCCTCGCGGTGATAATAGAAGCTTTATTGGGTGCCCCCCCCCCCCCCCCCCCAAAAAAAAAAGGCAAGGAAAAAGGAAAATAAAAAGAGAACCGAAAAAAATCAGTATTGAACGTAACGACACGGGATTCGAACCCAGGACCTAATTTCCCAGGTGGCTTCATGGCTCAGTAGGTGAGAACGCTGCACCGTTATCGCAGAGTCATGAGTTTGAATCCTTTTTGAGGCTGGAATGTTTTCAACCCTTCTTTGAGACAGCTTACGTTACAGGCGATGGTCTATCAACATATACATCTTAAATGCTTCATCCGTCGTATGCATACAGTCACGTTCATTTCATTTATACATCACTCACTTTGTTGGTACATAATAGCTCTAATAGCCCTAATAACCACCTCCCGTCTGTGGGTAGGTCGTTCGCTGAATCTCGCACCCAGATCTCACCAGGGCGTTGCACCCTTATTTGCAGAGTCAATTTCTATCAGACTTTCTTAGCTTGCTTGCAACTGGGAAGGTCTTTTATACGTAAAATGTTTAATCTACAGCTCACATATGAGACAGTTTCATACATTACTGCTAGTCTGAAATCTTAGCGGCTAACATTTCAGACTATATACACACCGCTTATCTTCACCATCCACCCGGGTATAATACAAAGTCGCAGTTGAACAGCTCCCAGTTGGTTTGATAACTCAGTTGGCAAGCTAAAAGAGTGGTAAACTCTTTCATGGTTGACGGTATTGAAGTGGCCCTTATTTGAAGGGTAAGGGTTAATTCGATGCATGACGCTATACTAACTCACTAATCTGTTGACGGTTAAAGAAAGCAATTTGACAACTCTCGTTAAACTCCATTGAGGCTCTCCTATAGCCTCAAAGGATCGATTAGGCTGTTCCAGGCTATCTCTAAAATTTGCAAGATTTGTTCATTTCGGAAGCAAAATGGTACGAAATGTATACTTAGAAACTTGAGAGAACTTTGAAGCAAAGGAATTCAATATTGACCCTTTTTCTTTTTTATTTTAGCTTGATCAAAGTTTTGGATGGCAGCCTGGACGAGAACGAAAGATTAAAGCCTAATATATAAGGCCGTTGGACTTACAACATTCGTTATTATGACACTCATTATCTAGTTAAGCAGCACTTCATTAGCTACTGTAATATCTCATATTTGAGTTTAGAGAAGTTAACATGAACACTGTCAATGGGAAAGGAAAACCAAGGAAAATGGAGGGTTAGCTTTCGCTGTCGCATGTCGCGTTTAACACCCTTTTGACTGACCGCCTCGCTTCCTTGAGTTTGTCATGATCGCATTCTTCAATGAGCGTGTGTTTTTGTGAACCCCATTCCGATAATTCCGGAAAAGAAATACACTTTGTTATTGCAAACCACCGAAGATCATCCAAACGGAAAAGATATGGTATTGACTTCTTTCAACCTCTGGAGAAAGAGGAAGAAACACTACCAATCGGCTTGTTACGAATGGGACAAAATGCCTCATTATGCTACAAAAGTCCAGTGGGACATGTAAATTTCACGATAACAGCGGAACGAGACTACTGTTGTTCAAGTTACATGACCTTTATACACCTTATTCCAAAATGGCGGAAAATACATTATTCCGGCTTTTGTCTCAATGTTAATTGGTCCTTGTTGCCTCGTTTTAGGCCTCTAAATTCCTTTGAATTCTGCAGATAGGATCGAGGCAACGAGGGCCAATTGACAATGAGACAAAAGAGTGAATAAAAGTATTTTCTGCCATTTTGGAATAAGGTGTATGTTGAATCAGATAATCAGATCATTAGGTTTCTGCCAAACCCCTCCCCCAGATCAATGTTAACATCCGTGGAGCATTCTTAATAACGGAATCAACATTGAAAGGGGGAGGGGACGGCTTTGTTGTGTCCTCAGATCAAGGTTAAAAAAAAAATTAGGAAGAAGATGTACCCAACACTTTTGTCCACTATTGTAGGTCCCATCCGATTAGATTAGAAGAAAAACAACATTAAAATAAAAAATAAACAGAATTAAGTTAAGGCTCCCGCAAACGAGGAAACATGTTTCCCTGTTTGCACTCGAGCGAAACATTTGTTGCGGAAACATTTTTTTGTTTCCGAGAAACATAAAATGCTTCTGGTTTTTTTTTTTCAGAAACATTTTGTTTCCGCAACAAATGTTTCCCCGTTTGCGTGCCGAGGAAACAATATTGACTGGATTCTGTGGTCGCGTAGGCTGTATTTCCTAACTTGAGCATGCGCGAACGTCTGTTTTCAGTGAAAAGGTTCTTGGTTTACCTGGCAAGGAAACGTTGTTTTCCGCACTTTTGTGCTCCTGTTTGGACCCATGAACATTCTGGGAAACAATGCCGGATCGGCAACAATGTTTCCTCGTTTGCGGGGGCCTTTAGTCATGGCGAGTATGGCGCGCGAGGGCAAACAGAAAGAGGCTCGAAAGACAGGGAAAGTCAGAGATGAAGACTTTGTCCAGAAGACTTGCAAAATACTTACTGGGATTTTTTTGAAGATAACAAACAAGAAAAAACCGGCTTTAGAGGAACTGATTTTTGGAATTCCAGGTTGTTACAGTTTTTTTTTAGTTAAGCATGAACCGTTTGGCGGTCCTACACACTTTGACGGTCATGTCGAATAAAAGAAACATGTTCGGTTATGTTCAAGTTAATTTCCATTCTGTGCTTAATCGCCACAAAAAGTAAAAAGCTTAAAATAAAATCCTTAAAACAGTTTAAAGCAAAAACTAAATGGCGCAAGTAATCTAAAAGAGCCATTTTAAACGAAGCTTATGCCTCACAGAGAAGTCAAGTAAGGTCAAGCAAAGTAAAGTCACGAGTAAAGTCAAGTCAAGTCA
>Ga0126336_10002250_pt1 | contig 10869 bp, 7 predicted proteins | sample SidCmetagenome_FD_92530 | JGI IMG/M metagenome (GOLD analysis project Ga0126336, IMG submission 92530) | Coral microbial communities from El Islote,Puerto Morelos, Mexico - Siderastrea C C metagenome | ecosystem: Host-associated > Invertebrates > Cnidaria > Coral | place: El Islote,Puerto...
GTTGTGCTCATCTTTGTGTAGTATTTTAGTGGGTGTGTATGTGGGGCTCGGGTGAGGGCAGCAGGGAGGGGGGAGCTTTTGGCTGCACTGTCGCAAGGAATGTGCCAGCCACAAGGTATTCCATCAGGGGGGCGGGGGGGGGGGGTTGGATGACCACAGGGGTAGCCCTACCCTCCAGTTTTCTTATGATGCAAGACAGTTCTTTTAATTTGTAATTATCACTACAACAATAACCAAAGGACATGTGTAGGACTATCACAATACAAGGTCAATACAAGTAGTTGCTTTGTTTCTTCTACAGTGAGCTATTTGTTAGGTGCTCCCCTGTTAGGCTAACCAATCTTTATTAACTCACCTGTCAATCATCAGAGAACATTCTGATGAAACTAATGTAACACTTCAGTAACAATAATAATACTGTTGATATCTACATGTACGAAGAAATAGAGGTCACATAAGCAAAAAACACCACAAAAGTACATACACTTACTGGATTGTGAAGGACAAGCTTTTTTATTGCTGTCACATCCTGTGAAAAATAAATTAAATTAGTCCCAAGGACACATTAAATTATTAAGAGTTGAACAACTGGACTTTTTTTTTCACATAATATGAAACTGGCTTTTAATTTACTGTGTGCCCTGAAACAATACATGTCATGACTGTTCAAACTTTTACCAATCAGATAGCTTTCAAAGATTTACAAATCCAGGTTCTGCACAGTAATAGTGTTATTAAATATTTGTAGCGTATTAAAAAAATTTTATTTCAAAACTTATTAAAAAGGTTTCAATTCATAATTTGTAGATCTATATAATTTTGGTCACAACGTATCAGTAACTGGTTCTTGACTAGTATTATTCAGGATGTGTACATGTAGGTGCTAAGGAACCCTCTAAGCCCTGATATAAAATTGCATATTCTCCTTACTGTGCTCCATACATTTCTTATAGAACTAGTAAGGAGAATTTGTTTAAATATCCAGACATCTTATTCTTGGTGATCACTTTTTTATTGTCATCACTTGAATGTTTGAACAAGGAGTGATAATGTAAAGAGAAATTTCATTTCCATCACTGTTAAGGGTTAAAAGGGTTATATAGTCTCAATAAGACCAAAAAAAATGCTTGTCTTCGGTTTGATCCTATCTAGGCACTTCTCTCATGTGCTTAATAATTCCTGTGTGCTTATATAACTTTGCCATGTACTGTACACTGTACTTGGCACGCTTTACTTCTTAACATTTAAGAAGTAATTTTTATTATTTCATCACATTATACACACCTCACTTAAAGTTGCAGACATCAAAAATGCTTGATAAATCTTTGGAAGTTGACTGAAACAAGAGTTGTCTTGACTGGTTAGCAAACTTTGAACTGAAGCAATACTGATGGTAATTTACAAATAATCCATTAAATGATGCTTAACAAACACGTGGGTTACCTTAACAAAGTCTTCAGATCATATTCATAGCCATATGAGAAAACAAGATCAGCTTCATCAATGACCAGCATCTGAAGACTGACTTTAAGATCTAGATTCTGAAGTAAGAAGGAAAACAAGCGACTGCATTAACCACACTTTATTCACCCTATACCAGCAATTAATAAATAATTTAATTATTATTTATTTAAATTTACAAAGCAGCTTAAATGAATCTGCATACGATAATGATTGCATTTATTGTCAGGGTAGTAATTTTATTTTGGGAATTCTCCGTCATGTCATGTGCAATAAAACAACAATGCTCTATAAAACTGGCTCTAAGAAAACATGACTTGTATTATTTTGTATTTGCCAAGATGTTTTGTTGCATTGTCTTGTGCACATTCTTGGAACATGCAATAAAAGAGCATTATGCATGAAGGGGAGGAGTTGGGTTGCAGTGATTTCCAGCCATGGGAGCTGTCCTTGACTTAAGGGTTGCCTTGCTAGCCAACCAGCCTCCTTCATATAGCAGTGTTGAGCAGTGTAGGTGTCGACAAACTAGGAACAGACCCTTATGAGTTGCATTGTATGGATGGTAATAGGACATTTGCACGATAGCATCATTTGACTACAACTAGCAGAATTCATTTCATTTCCCCTTTCTTATTAAAATGTTTGTAAGCCCAGTGAGGTTTAGATTACAATGATCCTAATTTGCATCTGAAAAGAACAAACTGAATGATTCTGGTAGTTGAAGTCAAATGACGCCATCGTGCAAATGCCCTATTGGGAATTGAATGCCGATTGGACAGGTTCATTTTGCCACATTTTGATGTCATCAGGTCCATAATGACAAACCACTGGACACCAAAACAAGAGTTTTTCAGCCTTTGGTGAGAAGCAAAGACAAGCCAACAAGGGAAAAATTCAACTTCCAGTTGACGTCTGGGCTTGATTTCTCTATTAATATGGCACTTACCTTGGCTTGTACATGACCCAACAGTACACTTGGTGTTCCAACAACAATATCTGGTTTCTCCATCAACAGAGACCTTAAAATAAAGTGAATATATATAATACTCAAAATCTGGGTCAGTTTACAGTGTAGTTAATGACTACAGCTGCACCAGACAACCCAAGCTTCAGCTTTGACAATTCTTGGTATTGTGTTCAACCTGATGTGTATCCAGTACCTGTTATTTATCTGTTCTAAAGATAAATCTGCTATTGAAAGAACCAAATCACAGAGATTTTGCTTACTTGGTACTCGAGAGATTTGCCTGTGCCACATCAGCAACTCTGACTTCGCGAGAGCAGTACAATGATAATTCCTACACAAAAGAACAAGCTAACAAACATTAAACTGATCCAAGACCAAACCTACATAATTTATACCTGGTCTAGATTGGAAATGCAAAATTTAAGAGCCTTTAAAGGCTTAATTAAGATCTTGTCTTCTCAATCCATTAATAATTCACAAAGAGAAAACAAAGGAAATCACTACCGTGATGGTGGGTTGGATACTGGATCGAAGTCAGTTAAAAAAGTTGGCTGTGCCACTTCTCGGTGTTTGGACATCCTGATGAAACACTCTTCCTCGTGTCTCATAATATAATACATCTCAAACTTACATGTAGGAGGCTTTTAAGCCATTAAAGTGGCTTACATCTGTAACATCTAACACTTAAAACACCTTGTGTTTCACTTTAAGGAATGAGTGCTTTTCATATTAATAATTTTCATTTTTAGAAACCAGTTTTGTAGAACTCATGTGGACAAGAAGGACATATAATAAACAGCAGTTGATCATGACATAGTGTACCTTGATGTTTTTGTGAGCTTGCTTTGCAAGTTCTTTAGTGGGGACCAACACAAGGGCTCTTACACCAGTGCTTGAGGAATTAGCCTACAAGGAATAAATCAAAGGTATAAAGTTAATGTAAGGTGCAAAAACTTATTTACTTTAGTCTGGTTAATAATCCCATCACTAAGTGAAGGTTGGGTGCCTGGGACATCCAGGAGCTTCCACTATTGGCAGCCAGCTCCTAGATGGAGACTGTTCCCATGACTGGCAAATCCTGGTAACCCAGCCATGAGCCCCCCACACCCAAAGGGAGACAGGCACCCATCACACTGATAAAACAGTGGAGAAGGGAATGGGGGAGAGAACAGAAGCTTTTCTGGTGCTGAGATACCTCCTGGCAAACGCTTGGCTTGCTGCCTATGCAGCAAGGATGTCAAATATTCCCTGAGCACGTGGAATCCTGACACATTGGCATATTGGCACTGCTGGTCATGGAGCAACACTGGCACTCTTTGTTGTTACCTCCATTAAATTGCATTTAATAACATTAAAATTCAAAACAAAACAAAGTTTCTTTATCAGGATCCCAAAAATTTAACTATTAAGTCACAAGCTTTTGACTCCGTCGCGGAATCTTTGTCAAGTGACGGTGTTGGATGTTCTGTCACGTGATTTAGGATGGTGAAAACCACATGACAAAACATCCCCATAGATCGGCGGAAGCTCGTATCCGTTATCGCGATTCATTGTTGGGGTCTGACAGTGAATTTCGATGGCCTCTCTAATTCGTCTCTTGAAAGTGTCATTTTCCCTTGCAATGATCAGGGAGGAAGAGAAGTCAAGAGTGTGTCCCGTGTCCCTGAGGTGATCACCCACAGCAGTTGTCAATGCTCTTCTAATGTTGTCGTGCTCCTTGAGTCTGACCCCAAATGGTCTAGCCGTCTCATTGATGTAATACTCTTCACAATCCTTGCACTAAACTTTGACACTTTCAAGAGACAAATTAGAGAGGCCATCGAAATTCACCGTCAGATCCCAACAATGAATCTCGATAACAGATACGAGCTCCTGCCGATCTACGGGGATGTTTTGTCACGTGGTTTTCACCATCCTAAATCACATGACAAAACGTCCAACACCATCACTTGATAAAGATTCCATGACGGAGTCGAAAGCTTGTGACTTAGCTAAATTTTTGGGATCCTGATAAAGAAACTTTGTTTTGTTTTGACTTATTATGACAGAATCAAGCAACAATTTTTTCACTAATACATTAAACTTGACTTTTACATTCTATTTGGCCTTGTTCCAGATTAAGGTAATTTACATGTATGGGAATGAATGCAAGTCAAAGGAGAATAAAAATCAAACCAAAATAAGTTTTAACCAGAACATATTCTAATACAATATCTGAAAAAATCAGCATCATAATGGCCAGTCTGGAAAAAACTTTAATATTTTTTTAAGTAATTGCACCTGTTTATCTTGTAGTATTCTTTGAATTGTTGGTATAGCATACCTAGATGAGATAAACGTGATAAAGTAAACCAAGGGCAAAAAGTTAAAATTTCACAGAAAGTTCTGCATCCCTGATTTCACCCCCAAAAGTAATTAAGGACTACACTGTAAACATAATAACTCCTTACAATATCAATGCTTGGCTAAGCAAAAGGGTAAGGAAAGTAAAAACACTCATCAACTAAAACACTTACATGTATCAATACCTATTTTATTGCAATGCTTTGACCTATAGTTTGGGCCTCAGGGCATTGGACATGAAAAACAAATTGACAACAAAGTCAAATATTCTACTTCTCCCCCCTTCTCCCTTGATTCCCCAAACAGATTCTCAGAACTGACTTTTGAAGAATTGTATGACAATAAGTAAGAAGAAATCATATTTAGTGCTTAGACAAACTTACGCAGCTGTTTTCCCTGATCCAGTCTTTGCTCTTGCTAAAATATCTTTTCCTTCCAGGGCTAAAGGAATGGCTTTTTCCTGACATATAACAGCACCAGTCAAAATAAGATATCTTTGGTCACTTCTTCATTCGATTACAAAAAAGCTTTCTATGTTGCCAAAACATCAGCAGCACACACTGTAAATAAATTTTCTGTCCATTTAATGGCAGTGCTATTATGGCGTATTAGCTCTATGTTTTATACGAACCACGAGTAAATAAGCTACACTGATCCAATTCATGCAAACCATTTGTATTTTTTTTTTTGATAGAAAACACATTCACCAATACGGCAAAATGAAGGAGTGCAACACGAGTATGGGGAAGGAGGCCTTCATTCCTTTAACCAGGATCTAAGAAGTAACAATTAATCCATTTCAGAAAAGCAAAAAAATTGGGGGGTCACCGAGCTCGTTTTGGAAATAAAGCGTGTTGGAGATGCTGTGTTTTTAGAAGTTTTGGTTATGGAAGGCAAAATTGGCTTTCTTGCTACAAGGATTAAAATAAGTTACGTGGAGGACTCTAGACAATGCTTATTTATTCATTTTATCGCAAATAGGCCTATTTAGTACATTTTTGCTTGTAATATCGTTTCTCCAGGTAAAATTAGCCTCACTGAATGATAATTGAAAGTCACATATACCTGCATTCGTAGAAAAATTCGATCGTATTTGAGTAGAAATAGCAATAAAATTAAAACATCTGACGTTCAGAATTTTTTTGTTTTTGGACAAAATGCAGAGAACCAGTAAAGGATGTGATTTATTGACAAAAAGAATGGGGTCACTGTGCATTTAAGAGAGTTAAGCACGTTTACAGATACAAAAATACCTACCACCACTGAATTATACCTGCCAACTTTTCCTAAGTCAAATGCGTGAGATTTTCGAATCCACAACACCCAAATTTCCGAAAAATTCCCAACGACGTACGAACATTACCGAAGATATCCTGACGACTTCCGAACATTGCCGACGATCCCCGAAGATGTTCCGTTGTTTTCCGAAGGCTGCCGAATGTCGCGGTGCGAAGCTCGAAATCACGGCGCCATCTCGTTTGCTTGTTATTTAGGACTCAAACGCGACCTTTAGCGCCGTTCACTGGACTATTTTGGGTGGAAATTGAATTGAATTTTTCACGTCAATGGTTGATGAAAAAGTAGTCCAGAATTGTGAGTCAGGCGTGAGAAATTGTCCTCGATGGGTGAGATCGATGTCTTTGATCCACAGGAGTGAGACTCGCGCGTAATGCGTGAGAGTTGGCAGGTATACTGTATCTGTCTATATTTCTTACTCAGCGTGCGCGCACCATGCATGACATGGCATGACATTGCAACATGAATTACGTGCACAGTAAGGGTGCGCACAAACAATGAGCGCGAACGTCCTTAAGTAAGCAACACTACTGCATTGGTAGAAAGTTAGTAGAACATGAATCAGCAGTACTAGTGTTAATACTCGTCTACGGCTTGGGTTTCTCGTTTTTCCAAACTTTAACTCGCATAGAAACATGAAAAATTTTACCTTTCGTCTCGATAAGCAACAAAATACAGTGCAACTTCAAGCTAACAATTTTAATCATAACAAACATCTTGCTTACCTGAATCGGCGAGGGTTGCGACCAGTTCAGCTTTGCGATCGCCTGATAAACAAAAAGCAGAACTCGGAATGAAGAACAAACAAAACATTCCTGCATTATTTTAATAGGTAATATAATATTTACTTTCACTAAACGATCGTCCAAACCCATTTCATGAAAAGAACAACTTTCTTGTGTTTCGTCCGCCATGTTGTTTTTGCACGTGAAAACCCAAGCGCATGACCAGTAGCGTTGGGAAGACTATCAGCTGATTTTGAGATTCGCGGACTCACACTTAAGATTCACCTGCCGCGCACTGGGTCATTCTCATTGGTTTTGCAAAACCGCTTGTCAATTTTAAGTCGTATTCATAAAAACAAATGACTTAAACTTTTAAAAATGCTATACCAAAAAATATTGAGTCATTAGTCAAGCGTGCGCAAACTAATTTTCTTCCAATACATCGAAAAAGAGAATTCAAAAATTTTATTTGCCAAGCACATCAAAGGAAGCCAGCGAATTGTCTGCAAGACAAAAGGGTGATTTTCCTTTTTGTACAAGACCTTTAATTTAATGCTTTTAAACGGTAGGTGGCAATTATTGAACCAATCACTTTGAGAAAGTTTATTTCAGTGAGATAAACAAATACCAGCTTCTGTGCGCATATTTAAATTACCGCCCTAAAGATTACAGTTCATTTTAAAATCTCGCCGCTGAGGAATTTTCAGTTCACGACCATAATCGACGCATAGTAAGTCGCGAGGCGTAGGAAATGACGAAAGCGAAGGTTCCTAAAACTTGGTAACACTATGTATTACTATATTCCTTCCAGGTTTCTGAATTGTCAAAGTCAGACATGTAGACACACTTCTATAGTCACATTTTATTCCGTGGTGCTTTCAGTGTAGTTATCGCCACACGTTATCTCACCTTACATGAAAAAGCATCTGGCGTAGAAGTTTTAATTTGTATTTTCTTAGCTTCTCGAGGAAAGAATACAAACTTTCGGTCTGGATATTGACTTAGTAACGGGTGGTAAATTTACTTAACGACCGTAAAGTGTGTTCATGGATTGACTTGGTAGTTAACACAATCCTAAACGTGTTTGCGGAGATATATTGAAGAAACAAGAAGACGATTTGGACGATTCATTAGCAGGAAGGCTGTTGAAACTGGCCTCAAGCGATTTATAGAAAGAAAATGACGGCAAATGGAAAGATAAATAAGAATAAAGTAATTCCCGTTCAACTGACGGTGGAGGAAGAGCAGGGCTTAGTGGAGGAAAACAAAGGCGCACAGGCGGCTGTATCCGTTGAGAATGAGGAAAGAGAGAGCCCTGATGTATCAAGAAAAATACGGATAGTTTCGCCTTTAAAAGCCGCAGGACAAGCGAAAGTTACAGTGTCAAAGTGGAGGAAATATGCTCGAAAGAGAAGCGATATTTCTGCTTGGCGCGAATATCAGAAAGCGCGAATCGATTTTCCAACCATTCGTGAAAGCATGAGATTAAATCACCACCGCATGAATGCGGCGCAACTTAGCGATCTGGAAGAACTTGTGGAGATAACCGCGCAGGAAAAACACAGGAAAGACGGAGGGGTCTCAACGGTCAGCTCGCCTAGTAGAGCTCTGCTGTATTATTTTGCCAAGCTGGCTGCTTCAACTCGAGAAGAAGAAGTTATTGACTTGGAGTTCGTCGAGACGCTTATCGAGAACGGCGCGTCCGTCAACACGGCTGATCGGCACGGACAGACATTGCTTCACGAGGCAGCCAGACAGTGGGACCCATCTGTTGCCAGGCTACTTCTTGAACGAGGTAAGGGAGAATAGTATGATATTCGTGTCTCGCTACGTGAAATTAAATTCAAGTGACGCCAACTCCCCACCCTTAAATTTTACGTTCCGGAAAATAGAGGGATTTTCAAATATATCAGATCAAATAATCATGGCTTGAATTAGTTTTTAACAGATTCGGAATCACAAGTTAGGATTGTACTCTATAAACACGGGTAAAATCATGAATCTATACTTGTTGACTGAGAGATTTATTACCGAGGAGTGTTCTTTGTGGTATACTTTTTCGACAAAGAAATGTACGTGATTTATCCCATTAATATAAAAATATAGGTATTACCTACATATTGTGGTGAAAACTAACAGTTCAATAAAAATGATCTAGTTTTCTACTAAAAATGTTTTCGTAAACATTTGAAATGAACTAGCAAAGTTACAAATAGAAAATCAACTACAGCATTTAGCCTACAGCTAGCCACGACTGTAAATAAAAGCTATCTTGATTTTAATCATTTAAAATAAGTGAAATTAAGAAAATGATAAGATAAAAAGGAAAAGGAAATTAAAAGCGTTACCGCCGACTGTTTTGCAACAAGCAGTGAAAACTAAGGAATGAATATGTCATGGCACTTGAGGAATTTACGTTCAATATTTTTTATGTACCAGGGTAAAAACAAAAGCTACAAGTTTTTTGGAAAAAAATTGCCGCAAAACTTTATTTTCATCACAATTGAAAAGCTACAGCCTGTGAAAAAACTGCAAATAACTAAGTGAGTCTTATCAAAAAATTTTCTTCAGAACAGATGCTACGATTAAATCGAATGTAAGTCACATATTGTCTTTGTCATAATCGCAATTTCTGTACTGTTTTTGTTATAAAATTTTTGATAAATTTTAACTTTAACCCGAGATTTCCGTTTTTAACAACATTAGGGGTGACTGCCTTGAGGCAAGAATTCAATTCTTATTTTAGTAGCTTAGTTTGATTAAAATTTTTTAACGGGTGGGGTCTTAGTTGAACATACAAATACTGAGACCTCATTTGAATGTTGTGTTTTTATTTCTTTTAATGAACTTCGTAATTTTTTCACCAAATTCTCCATTTATGCTTAATAGTCATATCAGGTAAGCCAAAATTGTTATTATAAATACCTATGTATTGGCAGCCAGTCAATTCAAAATATCTGCCAGTCCTTGCAAAACAAATTAGTAAATTGGCAATCAGTCTGAGATGAAAAAATAATTTGCTATCAATGCATTAGCAGATGTTTTCGTTCCCACGAAAAAAATATCTAGTCATTCTGCGAACTATAAAATGAAAAAGACACAGACTTAATATATTAAATGACTTGTGCGCTTGGAAGAAACAAAAATCTTTTGCTCTTACGAACAGAAGAACAATTCCGGCGGTCGTTACTTTAAAAATACTTTCTCGTAGCGTTACTAAGTAAAGACATTTTTTGTTCATTTGGTTTTTCACTTTATTATATCACATAGGTGTGGTTGTTACTGACAAAAATGGATTCACGCCTCACGACACCAAAACTAGTTTCTATTTTTACGCATGGCTTCGCAAAAATTTCACAGTTTGACCCCTACACTTAAAAATTGGGTTTGTAACAAAGTTTTATGAGTTTGTAGATGAAATCCTAAAGTGTGACCACTCAAAATGAAAGCAACTGAGAAGAACTCTCCTGTGGTACTGTTTATAAGATGGAGAAAGTGGTTCTAACTATTGAGTGATGAAATCCTAAGGTCTGATGCGACCCCTTCAGGATTTGAACTTTTCATTATGATAGCATTTACTTCTGCCTTGTCCTCTCTTCTTCGACAATCCAGAAAAACGTCTACACTTTTTGTTCGGTACAATCGCTTGGGTGTTCAAGGACGTTGTTTTTGACCGTTTTGATCTGCATTGGGGCATGTTTTCGTACTGGTCTTTAAAAGGGTGCTGCGTTCTGAAATACTAAGGGAATAGATTTTTGCTATTTTGACCCGAAAACAGATGAAAGATCTTTGGGGCTAGTACTGAAACATAGTACAAAAATATTATTTACCATAGAATTCCGAAAAAAGTCACCCTCCCCAGAAATTAAAGTAACGCGATCCTTTCCAGTAATTTCTAAAAGTATAATCCCCCGGAATATACCCCCCCCCCCCCACCACATGGTTCTAGTCTTGACTACAGTATTAAAGAACTTTATAGTAGTGTATATTGTATATACGTGAGGTAATAGCTCTGTATTGGGTATAATTTTATATTAGTATATTAGGGTATCTTATACTTTAGAATCGGGGAATCGA
>Ga0126336_10002251_pt1 | contig 10868 bp, 5 predicted proteins | sample SidCmetagenome_FD_92530 | JGI IMG/M metagenome (GOLD analysis project Ga0126336, IMG submission 92530) | Coral microbial communities from El Islote,Puerto Morelos, Mexico - Siderastrea C C metagenome | ecosystem: Host-associated > Invertebrates > Cnidaria > Coral | place: El Islote,Puerto...
CTAGGAGTATTTCTACTCCCCCCCCCCCCTGGGTGGGAAGCTAGTCCATCATAGGATACCCAGCATAAAGTGACTGGGAGCATCACTACTCCCCCCCTGGATGGGATGCTAGTCCATCACAGGATACCCAGCATAAAGTGAATAGGAGCATTACTACCCTCCCCCGGTCCCCCCCCCACTCCAGGTGGGATGCTAGTCCATCGCAGGGTTACTCCCCGGCTTTTTCTGTTAGGATTCCCTAACAGTTAGGAGTTCATAATTCAGCTGGTAAAGCAACGCCTCGTTAAATGGCAGTTTTCATGTCTTTCATACGTTCCCAGCTCAGTTGGTAGAGCAACGCGCTTTTATTGTTGAAGGTCATGGGTTTGGTTGACATTGTTGCCTAAATTGCGTACACAACGTGAACATCATTCCATTTATTTCCTGTTTAAACTAGGGTTCATATATTTGTCTTTCAGATATTTATTACATTAAACACAAGGTTAGGAGGTAAATTCTGCCCCCTTTTTGACAGACAGAGAAGCCTACAAATATGACAACACTAACACTTTACAGGCTATTTCTCGTGAAATGATTTTGCTTTCTTTTCAGATTCACAAAAATGATGTAAAAGGAATAAAAAGGTTTCACATACAGTAGGGACCTACTTACTCACAACCCTCCTTTTTTCACTGCAAGTGGAACTATACCTTTTAGCCAGGGCAACTAGGAGGGCTTCCTAGTACATGGACACTCCAGAAAGGGGCTCAAGATAGGGGCTCAGGATAGGGACTTAAGAAAGGGGCTCAAGATAGGAACTCAAGAAAACTGATTGTCCTTACTCTACCTACTCACCAATTCTGGATCCTGAACAGGACACATCTGAGACAGCAACCGTGACAGACCGTGTTCCACCAAAAGGAGTATGTGTCACCACTCTCACATTGTTTCCTTGAAGAACCAACCGGTTTACGCTCCTGAGAGGGTGTCAGATAACACAGAGAAAACTTCAAATTAGTTTCACTTGACAATATTCCTCGAGTAGACTTTGTCTCCTACACAAAATATTGTGTGTCTGCAAAAGCATATAGTCGGCCTTGGCCTAGAGAATTTGGCAGTAACACCCTGGTCAGAGAGGGCATAATGCTATTGACAAGATGAACTAAACTAAGGCAGTTTGAGTTAAGTAGTGAATGCTGTTGTACACTGAACTATGGTAAAGCAACCCTGATGAATACTTTCTGCAACTGGTTAATTGAAAAGTTACATCAAATGTTAACATCCTCTTGTTTTACCACTGACATGACAAATGAAAGTTAGTGAACAGTACTTTTCTGTGGTTGTTTACTTTGGCGTACAAGGTGATTTCAATATTTGAATCTGTGAATGAGATTCTGTAGTGTGACAACTGAGCACTGATTTCCTGTGGTGCTGTTTATTACACTGTACAAGGTGGTTCCAACTTTTGAGTCTCTGGATGGAATTCTGTAGTGAGACCATTTTAATATAAAAGCTACTGAGCAGTACTTTCCTGTGGTGCTGTTTATTACACTGTATAAGGTGGTTCCAACTTTTGAGTCTCTGGATGGAATTCTTAAGTGTGACCATTTTAATATAAAAGCTACTGAGCAGTACTTTCCTGTGGTGCTGTTTATTACACTGTACAAGGTGGTTCCAACTTCTGAGTCTGTGGATAAAATGCTGAGGTGTGGCCATTCAAATGAAAGCTATTGGGCAGTGCTTTCTTTTGTTGCTGTTTACCTTGCCATACAAGGCGAAACATTTGAGTCTGGTTCAAACGTTTGTGGTATTGTTTGTTAATCTGTTCAGGATGGTTCTAATGTTGGATTATACAAAACTTTGAAGACAAAGTAAAATCTTAACACTGCCTTTGGTACTCTTCAATGATTAAAAACCCTCCTGCTAGGGAAAAAAGCACCTGAGACTATAAATCCATCCTGATGTAGTGAAAAACAGTCCAACAGCAACAGCAACACAGGCCAGCATGAGAGGTTGCTCCTGACAATCAATAATTTTTCAGAATGAGTCAATATACATGTGGTATAACATAAAAGAAATTACCTCTATTTAAACAGTAGAGTGTTCTGAATGTGTTCCTACAGAAATTTAATGTTCTTAGGAACATCAAATTTCCAAAGGGCAACTGTTAGCCAAAGCGCCCTAAGGCAGAAACACTCTTCTTTGTTCTGCCCAAAAAACTGCCCAAAAAACTGGCCTTTCAAATCTTCAGTGCACCAAGTTTGAAATTTTAGATGAAAAGCTAAGAAAACAAAAAAAAACTTAAACTGAAAAGAAAAAGGAAAAGGAATTATAGAAAAAAAGCCAAACAGAAGGAACCCTGCTTAATGCAGCACAATGTTTTGATGGACACTATCCATCTGGGTAATTTTGCTTTAGAGGCAAACTTTCTTGACAATTTCCCTCACACTACACGAAGTATGAAAACACTTGTAAACAATCCTTTCAACTATTAACAGAACAAACTGAACAGATAGGACAAATTGATTGTCAAGGAAAACATCAAAGGTACAAATTATGCAAAGCTACACCATTTGATCTGTCTTTGTCAGCTCACAATTAATTTTTATTGTGCCAGTGACAAAATATTTCTTACTAACCTCCACAAATCTGACCATTTTCCATGTGATTCCAGGCTTTGACGAGACATCAAGAATTTTTTCTTGGGTCTTCTTGCTTTCAAGATTTAGCAGGTCTGCAAATTGCACCCTGCTTAACTGAAAATAAGCCATCCATGCCCAAAACACAAACTGACTGGCACAAGCAAGGCCAACCAGGCGGAAAAATTTTTGACGATTGCAATAGTACAGTGTTACATCTTTCACAGCAGTATCGGTTTTCTTGACATGAGATGAGAGCCCTGCTTTCTTCAAGCACTGAAAATACAAATACAGTCATATCTGTAAGTAGACACTCTTAGATACTTAAAATGAAACTGTATCAAAAGAAAACCTTTATCAAGGAAGATCTGACACTGAAATCTATGCCCCATCTAGGCCTACCTGTGGAATGTTCTAATATAGGTGACATGAGGCTTTTTGAAATGAATAGAAAAGCCACATGGGACTAAACCCCCACCCCGCATCTCAATCAGTTAGCACCTCTGTGACTATGACCCCGGCATAGTCAATCGAACCCAATCAAACTGAATTTCAATCAAACTCAATTGAATTCAATCGAACTCAATCCATGGATTGAGTTCAATTGAGTTTGGCAATCGAATGAAATCAAACTCACACAAAAAAATTGGACAATCGAACGTTCGATTTCCGAACCCCGATTTTTGGCGCTGAAAATCAATAACAAGTTTTTGGAGGCTCGAGATGCATTGTGGGTTCTTAGTTAGCTTTAAATGCGATGTAAAAGGCTACCAAGAGTGCTGCTTTGACGTGAAGGAGGCCGAAGATTTAAAAGTTTTCAAGAAAAATAGGCAAGAAAGGCCGTGCTTTTTGAGTTGTAAATGAGCATGGACAATTAGGTCCGAATTAGGTCACCTTCAACACGAACTGGTTGTGGAATACGGTAATACACGAGAATAATGATAGCTTTGTTCTAATTTGTTCTTTCTACTGCCATGGACAGCTTACCTTTCTTATTGAAGAATCAGAGAAAAAAGGACGACAAAAGCTTGTTTCCTATGGGCTTGATTTGTGTGTAGGTTTACCAGAGCTTGCCTATAGTAACCGAGCGGGCAGTCAGACGATTGAGTTCAATTGGGTTCGATTTCTCACACAAAGTTCGATGTTCGATTTTGTTCGATATTTGGCGAAATCAATCGAACTCAATCCATGGATTGAGTTCGATTGAGTTCGATTTCCGAATGTTCGATTGAGTATGCCGGGCTGTGACTCACTGTAACTATGACAAGGTTAAACTATAACTGAAAATGGTTGAGTTTCACCTAAAGTGAGAAGTCAAAAATTGAGGTTTCCCAACTAATTTTGTAAAATTCTCCATCAAAACAGAAGTCTGGAGGGGGCATCTCCTGTTAAAACCGAAAATGATCACCACTGGACTAATCTTGTTATGTTTTAGGTAGATGATGGAAAAAATGGCTGGTAACATAAACAGCTGTCAGATTTGGTAGCCGCCAGGATAAAAATGAATTCAAGCCACTACTACAAAACGAGTTTCTGGTACCTTAAGCTTGTACCTTGTTTTAAATGGGAGTCACTGTACTCCAGCCACAGGAGGGGAGAGGAATTAAGTACTACAGTCATAAGACTTTCATTTTTTTAAGAAAAAAAGTCAGTTACCACTACAACAACAAATGTAGGAAAAATGCATAACTCACACCCGCTAACGTAACAAAACAAAAACGCACCGAGTTTTGAAATAAAAGCCTTGTCATGGCGCGGTCGAACTAGCCTGTGTACAGCCTGTACACAGGCTACGGTCGTACATGCTTAGGACAGAAAATTCAAACTTAAGATATAAAATAAATCATATAAATACCTTTAAATATTTCACACGGCCTATCAACGTGAATAAGGTTTTCTTCTGATGGCTAGAAATTGAGAAGAGGAGCATACTCGTCGGAGTTTTCAAGACTTGTCAGCTTGCACCGTCGCATCCGCCATCTTCTCTTATCTAGAGCCAGTCCCCGCGCGAGCTTCTGCGACCGTGCAACAGATCGACCCAATGAAGAAACATTTTTGTTTGCTCCCGTTATAACGTAAAATTAGGAATATAAGCCCCTGAATCTTAGACTCAAACATATCTCCGATTGTAAAAACCCTCCCGATTATAAAAACTTGGATAAGCTGAGGTTTGAAACGGCAAAATTCTGTCCAATATTTTGCGGTAGTGTTGACTAAAACTAACAAGGCAGGGGCGAGTTATATTTGGAACACCTTGTGTCTTCAATATGTATGGTTTCTTTTTTTCGGGGGTGGGGTGAAGTATTGCATAGCACGTATTAATTAAATGCACTTTAGGTAACTATCTGTTTGTTTGGTTATTTCGATAGTTTACGGTAGGCCTTCAGGTCAGATTAGCGATCAAGAATGAGCCGACAGGATTTTAGGAGCACCAAAATCTGGGAGTCGTAAATCGTCTCTTGCCCAGAAAAATTTTGTTTTGTGAGTTTTTGCTATCTTTTTAGTTGGTATTTCTACTCACTTTTAGGCGGAATATAAAACTGCAGTGACTGATTTCGATGCGTCCTGATTTCTGTTACAATGTAAACAAATTTTTTTCATATTGCTGCCAACAAAACTGGTTGATAAAAATGGCTTTATTGCTGCTATTAGAAGGGCTTGGAAGACACAGTTATCCTTTAAAAAAAGCATTAAGAAGTCCAACTATTTGTTTCCTATTTTAAAAGCCCTTAAGATCATTCTCGCCAAGAAACGCACTAATTTCATTTGAATACCGCGTAACATGAATCGCTTAAAAGGACTACTTTGAAATCTTTTATATCTCATCTGTCGTCCGGCACCACTGAAAAAAATTTTCCGTTTAAAAATTACCCTCCAAAAGAAACGTGAATCTTAAGCTTCTAGATCGTTTCTGATATGACTTTCTTAGGGCGTTTTCTGACTTTTCATTTCTTACCGTGATTGTCGCGTCGTGACGTTACAATTAATCTCTCCACTGTGAACAGTTTGTACAAGGCGGATTTTGAAAAAAAGTTCTTTTTAATTTGTTTGATTGAAGGAGATAGCTTGACGTCTCAATCGAAATATATTTGTTCTAGAAGGAATTAATGTTTTCGCCTTGCTGGGGACTGCGTTCATTTTAGCATCATAAAAATTAGTTTGTGTATCCCCCATCGGTTTTCTTTTGTCTGCTCCGGCAATCCAAAACTCAACGGCTGATTTCTTTCATGAGAATTTACGAATTTGCGTTTAATTGAAGAGTAACTCAATTGCATTTTTGACACTTTTTATTTGGGAAACTAATGGAACCCCCCAAGACAAAGAATGTTAAGTTTCCGAACTTGTCATTTAAGTTAAATTTAATAGCGTCAGAAACGAGTTCTTTATGAAATTTCGCTAATGCGAAAGTCAAACATTGGAGGATGAAGTACAACTCGCTTGAGAGGTAATAAAATAACGACTTTTATTGTCCGTACAGTACCTCACTTGAAGTTTCTTGATATACGGTAATAACAATGGTAAACCAAACAAAAAGTTCAGTTAATTGCCTACAAAAGCAGGCCTGGAGCCTTAAGCCGGTTTCAGGTTGCTTTGTGTTTGCAATAACACTCGCATTTGTAAGTTTTGCAAGACACAATTTCCTTATGACCGCAGTTTATTGCGTCCGGTCGTGGGAGGGGAAATAAGACAGCCCTTTCACTGACTATCGAGGTATATAAATAAAACTCGCTGCCGCTTCGCGTTTAGCCGCATCGATTCCATTTCACAAGAAAACATCTGGCGCATCGTGAATTTGTTTTGCCCTCAAGGATATCTCCTTTACATGATAAAAGTTCGGCAACGTTTCCAATGTTACACCCAGAAAATCGTCTCTAAATCACTTAACTCCGTAAAAAGTTTTTCCGGTCGGAACCAGAGATTTTTGTCCTTACGCTGAATTGGTTTTCAACCTCAGTTCGCTTTAGTTCTCTGGGAAAAGCAACTAAACTGCGAGTTTTTTGTGAATGCTGATTTATTTTGCTCGGATACGATATACTATTGTTTTAATAGTGAAGGTTCCTTGGACTCAGGACAAAAGACCGCGGGAAAGTTCGACTGGCATCAAACATTTGCTTTTGGACTTCAATACGAAGACGTTTCAATCAAGCTTTTGAGATGCCAAGCAACAAATAGCTTCTTAAAGCCCATTACACCAAAATAACCAATATTGACGTTTACAAAGAAGTAAAACATCGCCGGCGCTCCACTTTGAACCACACGGAGATCCTTACTGGGCGAGGAAGATAAACACGCGATTTTTGTTTCGAGATACAAGCCGTATCAGCAGAAACAGGGCGTTATGAATTGTATTAATAACAGTAGCGTGGTGACGGCAGCAGCAAACTTTAACACCGACGGCTCAACATCACCGCACAACAGTTTTATCATTTTCACAGCAAGTGTACTAATAATCATTATCATCGTCACAATAATTGGGAATTTATTGGTGTGCTTTGCAATTCTTGTGAACAGCCAAATGCGCTCTTCGCCGACTATGCTGTTCATTTTTTCTTTGGCAATCAGCGATTTATTGACTGCGTCTCTTTCGATGCCTTTTGATGTAGATCAACAACTCGTGGGCTTCAAGTGGACCCATAGTGAAGGCCTCTGTGAAGCATGGACCACTACGTACCTTATCACTGTGCCCTCTTCAATATGGAACCTCCTAGTGGTGAGCGCGGATCGGTATAAGAGCCTCAAGGATCCTTTGAGTCGCTACCGACAAAGTCCGTTTATGACATGCAAGCGTGCGGCCCTTGTAATTGTGCTGGTATGGGTCTACTCGATTGTTTTCGCTCTGATCCCGGTAATGGGCTGGAAATTTCGGCCTTTTAGCGTCGAGAACAACACTTGTCACTTCAACATAACAGTAAATTACTCTATACTCAGCTCGTTCGTGAACTTTATTTTCCCACTCCTGGTAATGTGTTTTCTCTACTTCAAGATTTTTATGATTGCCCGCAATATTAACAGTGGAAAGTTCGCCCAGCAGAATGGGGGGACTTCTGAACTATTGTCCGCCGAAGGCAACTTGGAAAGCGCTGCGAAGATAGCGAAACGTGCAAGGAGATGTCAGAAGAGATTTAAACGCAACATGAAGGCTGCTAAGAACATTTTGATCATCGTATGCGCTTTCTTTTTCTGCTGGATGCCTCACACGATTCTAAGCCTGGTGATAATTTTTCTTGGGGAAGAAGTATATGGGGAAATTCCCGCGGAGTTATTTTCTATGTTCTTGCTTCTCGGGTACCTGAACTCCGCGCTAAATCCACCATTATACACCTTTCACAACAAACGCTTTAAAGAAACTTATGTGAAACTTCTTGGGCTCAGAGGACGGAGATCGCAACCGAAAAGAAGCTCAAACAACACGGCTATGAGCAACATAGAGCCCGGTTCTACAATGAGACATCAGGCAAGCAAAAATCTGCGCGTTGAACAGATTGGCGATATAGAGGAAAAGGTGTAGAGCCGTTTAAAGATTGGCACATGGAAACACATTTATCACAATGACTGTCGGAAATCTCTAGTTACGTAGAGAACGAGAATTCTCTTTTCTTTATTGTAAATCGTCGTGCCACAGTTAAAGCATTCTAATGTTAGCGAACGAATGCAAACCCTTTTTTGGCGTTTTGAATTCAGTGTCCTAGGGGTTTAATCAGCATTTAAAGAAATATTAGTCACTCTCCAAAACTGCGAAATTTAATTACAGTGAATTGCAAAAAAAGTCACGAGTGCTCTTAATTTCAAATTCGGCTTTCTGGCGGAAACGACTGAGTTCATTTTTTGAAAGTTCGTTTTGCGAAGTTTACAGCAATAAGCCATTTAAAATAGTTTACGTAACTTTTTTCAGGAAATTTTGTCGAAATGACTTTTTTGGCCCTTTGAATCAGGACACGCAAATTCAGTGTTCCAAAGGTTTAATCAGTATTAAAAGAAATATTAATATCCTCCAAAATTGCGAAAATTAATTATGGCGAATTGCAAAATTAAGGTGTCTCGAATTTTTTCTATATACAACAAGGCTGCTTATTTGTAAGTCAGTACATGATGGGTCTTGCTGACTATTCAAACCACTGAAGGCTCGACTTTTTGTAACTGTTTACGTTGTGTGTAATTCAGCGAAGAACATTTCACTCATTCTTTCAGCTTGGTAGCGAAAATACGCGATCCCGTCATGTATAAGAGGCCATTAGGCGGGAAGTTGTTTTAATATGGCTAAGTATTTTTAGAAGTAATCTTTAAAAATTTCTTCGGAGCCTTCATAATATGACTATTTTTCCCCCAAATCTAGGCTTTTGCATAAGGAGATAAAATGGTAATTTCCCTTGATAATTTTCCATTGTACATGGTTTCTGTGGCGTCCGGCCAGCCAGCCAGCCAGCTGGGGGACTGAGGCGAGTGTAATATGCACTCATATATATTTTCAATCGCTTTAGTGCGTATTTGGACCACTAAATATCGTGTAATATATTAAATAATTATTCTGTAGATTCCTAAGGTAATAAGGCATTTTCTCAAAACAGAAAAGGCAGCGCAATACAACTTAAGCTTCGAAGTTTAAATCGAAATTTCTGTAAGTGTAAGAACCTTAATATTCAGAGCAGAGAATACAAAAAAGGAACACAGTTAGTCAAAGGAATTACTTGAAGAAAATAAATACAAAGTAAAGACAGTGATAATTTCAGCAGTACACGGAAAACTCCGCCGGAAGGAAGAGAACTGAAAAACGGCTACTCACGTACTGATATAATCTCAGGAGCTTTCATTTGATTGCAAAAGAATATTGCGAAACTGGCTTTTGTTATTTATCCGACCCCTCGGGCAGCCATCAGTAAAAAGGCAAAAAGTCACTGAGAACGTATTGAAGCCATGCTACTTGTGGTATAGTTATAGTACTTCTCAGATGTCCATGATTCATGCAGACGAAGTCATCCGGTTTTCATTTCAAAAATTAGTTGTATTGGGGTGTGTGTCACTTTGAAAACATTACATATGTCCGGATAAGTTATATATACTCCAGCTTGTCTGAGAATTAATATTTTCATTATCATTTTGACCGGGATTAATTATTGCACATATCGATTTCCCGAAGAAGACAAGTATTTTATATCAGTGTATATAAGATATGCAATAACGACATAGTAATAACATACTAGATGAACATTGATGTATTACTAGTTATGTACTTAGAGAACTAACACTGTTATAATCGAGCACTCTTATAGAAACCTCTGGAAAACTCCTCGCTATAATTAGCAGGGAAATTTGTTTCCTATATTTTTACTCACTGTAAAAATCACCTTGTGTTGTAAGTAAACGCCCTGGTGTAAGTTGTAAGTAAAGGTTTCAATTCCTAAGAACCTATCAGGCTTAAAATGTCAAAACCACCGGCATTAACACTTTTGTCGTTAGAGAATGATAGGATCTTTGACAGTGTTTGACTATTAATTTAAAGTATATTGAATACGGAATCTTGTGTAACTCGAACTCACATTCACATCGACTTGAAAAAGCGAATCCTGTTTCCAGAGCTTCACAGGAAAAAGGGATAGGAACCGGCGAACGAAGTTCTTTTTCTTTATTTCGCGTCTCACTCAAACGGTTATTTTTTTATCAGTAAAGAAAAAGGATAATACAAATTAAAAAAAGAACGGGGAGGAATTACTCGGCCCCCAAGCCAGATGGGGAGCAATTGCTAGGCCACAGCGTTTAAATCTCCATCCGGGGAGAGGTCATTCGATCCCCAAGCCAATTATGAAGAACCCCAAAATGTCTGCCACTGAGCTACTGGGAGACTCGTGGCGAGCGAGGATGTTTCAGTACATCGGTTACTGGAGTTAGGGGGTTGATGATGAAAAATAAATTCCGAGTTTCAGAGGTTTTAATAACACTTTTACGTGATGTTTTTTTTTTCGTGTCCTAAGTGAAAATTTTAAAGGACAGCCAATTAGTAGCTCATAGGTTGCAGTCCACACACAGTTCTAATAAACAAAACTTGCTGCTAATATAGGATGTTGCTTAAATGTTGCTTTCAACCGCTCGGTTTTTGTATAACGTTTCCGCTGCAATGTTTAACTGTAAATTTTATAGGATCATAGAAGGATATCTATAGTTAAAGATGTCATGTTCCGCCTATTGTTTATAATTCCGCTTCTGAGCCAGGTTGGAGTCAATGAGTCTCAACAATTTTGTAAACTGGCCCAGAAA
>Ga0126336_10002252_pt1 | contig 10867 bp, 4 predicted proteins | sample SidCmetagenome_FD_92530 | JGI IMG/M metagenome (GOLD analysis project Ga0126336, IMG submission 92530) | Coral microbial communities from El Islote,Puerto Morelos, Mexico - Siderastrea C C metagenome | ecosystem: Host-associated > Invertebrates > Cnidaria > Coral | place: El Islote,Puerto...
AAAAAAAAAAAAAAAAAAAAAAAAAAAAAAAAAAAAAAAAAAAAAAAAAAAAAAAAATTGAATGAAAACTAAAAAAATAAAAAATCACAAGCAACTTAAGATCCCATGTTCCAGGCCTTTATAGAGCGTAGGTGCAAGAAAGTATAGTAAGAACATGTCCCCACTTTTCTCAGGCGCTGTATTTTGCGCCCTCTTTTGAATAGGCGACCCCTCAAAGAGGTGTCATGAAATTTTAAATAACCGCCCGACCACTCGCCATTGAAAGGCAGTTAGGAAGAGTGCACGAGGAATGAGAGGGATGAATTTACTCCACGTTTGATGCTAAGGAAAATACATTTTCCAGAATGCAAACTGGTTTATTGGTGCTATAAGAAAGAAAAAAAATTATAAACTTCGCTTGCAGTATATGTTGACTTAAGGGTTTATTTCACGGAAATATTTTTACGAAGACTCCTAAAAATTAAAAGATACATTTCCACCAACGAAAACCTAAATGTTATGGTCCAGGTTTGTTAAAGTTACTATACTAGTGCATGGAAGCTATTATTTTAACTACTGATGGCCACGATGGAAATGGATTTCACTGTGAAAAAGCTGACCCAACGTTTTCAGTTCCACCGTTTTGTTTTAAAAACAAAAATCACCGAAATTAAACGGCTTGTTGTAATGGTAGTGTACAAACATGTGATTCATAGGAAGGGTGAACGAGTCATACTTAAACGGGAATTGTGACACCAGCAATGTGTGCCAATGACAGTCCCTTTAACGACTTTAATCTACTTACTGAAACGAGGAAATATCTGTGCTCCTTGACGACTCCATAGCAACCGCAGATAGACACAATCATGATGAGCCCTCCGGAGCCAATCATCAAACCGACGATGATGAGAAACCAAGAGCTCCCCAGAAGCACGCTGTACTCGCTCTCAAACATTAGTGTCCAGGCTCCTACTATCACCAGCGCTACGCCACTCAACTGAAAATAACAATTATGGTAAGCGATAAGCGCTTGTTAACGAAGTTATCGTAGTTTTGACGATGCTGTGCAGCCATGATACTAATTTTCGTACACAATTCTGCGTTAATTGAGGAGAAATAATATAAACAAACACCATACCCCAGAATAAAACGGAAATCAGTGATTCAGATTAAAGTAATCGGGAACTAAATAGTGGCGTTGACAAGGAGAGCAATAAGGTTTACGTACTTTCTTGCAACGCAAACAGCAATTTCCCTTTAAGTAGTTTAAAGTTTACTAGTTTTATGTACTTTTAAGTTCGAAAGTTTGGTATAAAGTATAAAATTTAGTTTAAGTATAAAATTAAGGTGAAGGAAGAAAGGTTTCGAGTATCTACACCTAAATGATATTATTTTTCAATCCACGCTGGCATGCTACAAATATGCAAGGTATAAGAGTTACTAGTAACCAAGCAAGTTTCTGAAGTTTCTGTTAGCACTGCATGCCTAATCAAGATGCAATATAAATGACAGAGGGGATCGAATGACAATCGCCGCCAAAACACCGCCAAAACATGTACCTCGCCTGCTGGTACAGGGCGAGGTTGTGGTAGAAACCTTACTCTGAATTTTCGGCCGTCTCTTCGCCCTAAGCCATCGTGGCCACAGACCAGTCATTCTGTTACTTGCGTCAACGGAAGCGGGGAAGGGCGGACGGAAAGTTTTATTTCCCTGTATATAAAGTCATATCAAAAAGTTTTTTCGAAGATGGCAAAGACAAGGGACATCAACAGAGGAATCCGCCGGGGAGGTGAAGAGCAGCATTTGAGCAATCATTTGAACGGCGAGGAAATCGGAGCACCCACTAAGCCTGAGAACACAGCAGCCTATTTGAACAAGGTTGCTGATCCTCAGCAGGACTTCCGAGACGGATTGAACGAGTTTCCTCCAAAGCCTCAGACTTTTTTTCAGGCTTAAGGTGACTCGATCGAAATAAATGACGCGCTCTATGCCTCTCTAAAACCTCTAATAACATCGTCATAGATTTCGCATTTTACACGCAATTTATCGAGGAATAATACGTATGAAGTCTTCGCAGTCCGTCTTGGGTTGTTATTTTGAAGTTCAAATTTGCCGAGATTTCTGTTCCGACGATTTTGCGGAAACTTGAAGAGTCAAGGTAAGATGATATTATAAGCTGATTCTAGAAGTTTTGAACCAAATCTTAGCGCTCAGTTTTGTTAAAATAGCAATTTTATCAAAAAAAGTAGTGTTCAATAAAAACAAAATCACGGAAAACTAACGAACAGTACATCTACATATTGACATACGTATAGATAGATAGATAGCTAGATAGATAGCTAAAACCATTGCAGCCCCCGGGCCGGCTGAATTGTGACTACATGTACTTTACAGTGTAAATATTAAAAATATATATAAATATATGATACTACTATAAAAAGGGTAAAATAGAACCTATAATATAATATAAAAAAGGAAATATCAGAAATACTAATAATTAAAACTGTTTTTAATTATCGGGAATTGAACCTGGGACTCGTAGATTTCAATTTCGACTTGAACTGCTGCGTCCTGACCAGTGGAACACGCTGCCTCTCCTCGAACGATCTTAGACTGTTATTATCCTAAATTGTCTTGCTCTTTTACCTCAACCGGTTCAATTAGCCATGGTTAAAACTTTTGTGAACCCTGCTATACACATTTCATTAAATGATCGCAGACGAATTTTTTACTCAAACAAATGGTTCTTTACGAAGGACGTAAAACTGATAACGATCGATCGGGTTGATAGTGAAAGCAAAACTACAAAATTCGTGGGAGTTCTCTTGTTCGCGTTTTTGTGACCTGGAACATCTACTACCGACTACTGACTAAATAAAAATCTACGAGCAGATCGAAAGCCTGTCATTTGACGAAATCTAAAATAAAATATTCGTGTTGAAAACGATACTGTTTAAATCACGTTCGAACACGTTCATGACACCCCCACTCTTCCCCGTCTCCGGCAGACGAGACTTTACCGGCAGCGATCGTCTACAAAAAGAAAACACGACCAGTGGGAGGCCAGGGCAAGACAAGGTAACTGCTAACATCGGAGGACAAACGATAAAAGACAAGTATTATTGTTAGATCGTATCTAATAGTTCAACAATTATCTGACAGTAATGCGAAAACTCGTAACATTGGATCTAGATAAAGATTAAAGAATGCACCGATCGCCTTTCAAAGGATATCTATTCTCATTACGTTTAGCGCAATAGACTAAACTCTATCATGTTCACGGAACCAAATAGTCTTGCATATTTAACGTATTACTTCTGTCGTTCGGATGCAAGCGTTTACAATTTCTAATACAATGTATCTCGACAGAAGACATTACTCGATAAGGGCCATTACTTAAAAACCATCAAGTGCTAAATAGACAAAGGTCATCAAGACGATCAATTCCTTGCATGAACTTGGGTACTCTGCAGGAATTTCGTTCGTATTGTATGTGATACTCTACCTCAATATTTTGATAAACTGGGATAAATGATACTTTTGTCCCGTTATTGCCTTTTACGTAATACTATTAACTGTGGTATGTCTGTTTAAGTTACCCGAAGCAAAATTCTTTTACAAGGTGTGAACGAGATTGAAATTACTTGAAAATTAATTGAGTGTATAGATAATAGACGTTCAATACCCTAGGAATAACAATTGCCTTGTAAAAATAACTCTTGTCAGGGGCAATGCGGTGTAACTTTTCAATGGGAAGTGAAAGTCAGGGAGACTATTCAAATGAAATCTCTAAAATCTACTGAACACTACTTTCCTGTGGTCCGTTTTTCATGAGGTGCAAGGTTGCTCTATAACTGTCTTTTGGTAAAATTTTCTAGCATGACCATTGTAATGTAAGCTGCAGAGGTCATAAAACAGCACTCCCTTTTGGTGCCAGTTGTTCAATTACTTTTGCCTGTGAATGAATACTTAAAATCTCACCCTCCGTACTGACAACAGCTTTTGAGCGGCAGTTTTCTGCGGAGCGCAGCTTTTTCTTTTCACGTCATTTTGTTAAATAACATTTACATTTTTACCTACTCATGTAGAGTGGTATGTCAGTCATTTTTACAGCACGTGCAGGCAATATATCAACACCACACATGCTTGAGGATACTAACACTATCATTCCATCACGCAATATCAAAGCTGGTTGTAATGCATCAACATCATCAACTACGATAACGTAGATAATTGTTATTTCTACAGTACAGATGCTGTATAGTCAACGTTTTTACATCAAATAGTTGTGTTATATACGGCTGGGGAATTTTGCTTGCATAAAATGTTAAACTAGCCTGTGAACAGCCTTTTACGGAGGGGAATTTAAACGCGAAAAAAAAAATTGGCGAGCAAAGTGTTATGCAGCTTAATTAAACTATTAGTAAGTGATTTTAAGATGACTAACATACAGCTTGGCAAAAGTGCATTTGTACTGGCCGCGTTAGAAGTTTCAGTGAGAATCATACGGTAAGTTTGAAGCCTGAAAGTAATTATATTATTAACATTAATTAAACAAGGCAAAGGAAACTTGATTCACAAATAAACAGCTGCAATAGGTCATTAGTGAGAATATTAAAAAGTACAATATATAAACCATGTAACTCAGTGCCTGGGTTCAACTGTCTACATTGGATTTATATGTTTTTACCAAGCCAGCAATTTATTAAAAAATCAATAGCGTTTGTCGTCGGAAACCGTGAGTTGATTCTAACCTACATTCCCAAGAATCACTGAAGAATGCCATTCAAGTGCGTCAGTGAATTACAAGTGTTGTGTACGACACTCACCCAGTAAAAGAACGTAAACATGTGCATTGGGGCCTTCAGGCATCTAACACTGCAGCATCGTCTCCTTCCTTTTTTCTTGAGCTCGACATGTCTCAAGTCAGAATAATCCACGGGCACCATAGTGAAAAATACGAGGAGCGAAGTTCGCCGTTGGCTGAAGGCACGAACGACGTGTAGTAGAGGTCGTGACACTGAGGTGGCAAAGAAACAGGAACCTCAGTGAATGAAACCTGGGCGGCGGGAGATTGAATGACATTGAACATTGATTCAAGCAACGTTTAGGAGAATTCAAAAGGAACACAGGCAATTTCAGTATCGTACGAGCAAATACGCTTTTATATCTGGTACACATTAGACAGTAAAATAACAGCTAAAATTAAAAGGGAAGAGGACGTATATAGAGCTGTACTGGGCAACTAAATGAAAAGGAACAAAGCAAACATACGTGTTTTAATGTACAGATTAAAATATAAAATCTTACTACCATATAACATGTTTGATGTATGACAGCCATTATATAACCGCTATATAATCCTCACGTGAAGTGCTATCATGATACTTCAAAATCCTTTGAAAAGCTATATAACACGATAACAAATATATAAAGTATATGGTTTCCGGAATGATTGTTATGTGTCTCAATCGTCTACAGTTTGTCTGCGTATCCTATATCGAGCTAGTGCCGGGGCAGAATGCCTTTGAGCTGCCTTCTGAGAGAAGGGGGAGATGTTTGAAGGGGAAGAGGAAAATGCGAAGAAAAAGGACAGTCAAGTGCAGTGTTTTTAACTAATGACGGTGCGTTGTTTGATTGGTTCTTTCTCATGAGTGATCTTTTTCCAGAAACTGAGAATAATATTTTAGTGCACTCGCACAATTTATATAACAACGAAGACACATCGCGTGCTATGATCGTGCTAGGTTCGGGTTCAGAGTACGAGGACTGGTCAGGTTTTGTTAAACTACTTTTGCTCAAAAATAAGCATACACAGAGTGTTTGATGTACCGCATATTCTCTTTTTATTGTGACATGTATTTTGCTGAAGGTACTATTGTACTGTGATAAAATAAATTCATCCTATCTTATTTAATCCTAGAGTGAATCTTTTTGAAAAATTGAAAGTTCACTACACGATCTGTTCACCAAAAAATCAGAAGTTACTAAAAGCTGAATAGTCATGAATTTTTGTTGGGACGAAACTACAAACCAGTTCGTAATAAACAAGTGGACCAGCTAGTACGCCTTCCAAATAGTAACATAGGACCCGACTTTTTTTTTCATTGAAAGCCGAACAAAAAACGCCGATTCTGATTCCTTTATCTCCTTTTATGCATTTGACGCCCTGGTTTTCTGACTCACGCTTAACCGTGTCTCATAGACTGTGCAGAACTTAGAACGTTACATCACATGTTAGTCAACTGTCATAAAATGATGAAATGTAAACAACAAGGACATGATTTTGAAGATTTTACTTTTGTTTAAAGAAAAATGTTTTTTAGTCCCATTTTATTTTGTATATGTATTTTAAAAAATGCATAATCCACATTCTTCATACTTCTCATTTTTCACGCTTGCGCATTTTCCAGACTCTCCTTTTTCCACGTTCCGCACTCCGCAACCCTCATTTTCCATATATCCTCCTAAAACAACCTTTAGCTTTGTTTTCGCCATCTATTTAGTGCGACTCCTCTCCTCGTAGGATATTTACCGAATAACCCACTCAGGCAGCTGGCCGGGTTTATCGGAAGGTAATGTCAGATGCTAACAGATTGTCCGAGAAATGAACATTTATCGGGAGGAGAGTTACGCGACATTTTTCAGTAAAATGTAGATTTTCCTCTACTTATTTGTAATCGTAAAGCAAGCCATACAGGTGTTTTTCTATCCACTGTTACTGAGAACAAAGCCTTTGGAAAAGTAATGCCTTTAGAAATTGCTCTACTTGGTAAGCTGAGGAAAGTGAATTTCAGTTGGTGAAACTCATGATAGGCAACTTTGCTATTATGAGGACAATCTTCCAGCCAAGGGCATTATCTTAGATATGCTAGCAGGCCAGAAAGGGGTTTATTTTTTATTTTGCTTCTTTTATAGTCCTTCGATTAGTTTCGATAATGTGCGTGCTCCTGGCGTATGTGCTTTATCGTAGTAAATAGAAAACAGCTAGTGATGGTCACAGTATACTAGACCTATTTACCGATACAGCAGCCATAATGATTTTGCCCTCTGGGCATCCCATAATACTGGATTGATTCTATTATTGTGATAATGCTGCATTATCATTACAAAGGATAAATAAATTTCAGTGAGTACTATGGAATGCCTAGGGGGCAAAATCAATATGGCCGCTGTATCGGTCAAAAAGGTCTAATAAAATGCAAGCTTATTACATTACTCGATTTTATTACACTGTGATTAGGAAAAAAATTTAAAACATAAAAGGCGTTTCCCCTTTTTTTAAATTTGCCTTCCTTTTCTGGTCGTGTTCTCGTCGATAAAATCGCAGGAGTGATATCAAATACGTCCAATGAGTGCACGCGAAAATTAATCGGTGGGTTGTAAGAGCTGATAGCCTGTTAGTAGGTAACCAATCAGATCGATCGCTTACTGATATCCAGGGGCTGACTATATCTCAAATACTGTAATAATTATAAATTTCCAATCTCGTTTGTATGACTCGCCCCGAAAAAACAGCACAACTGGGGAAAATATACAGCGATACTACACACCAAATCTTCTAATAAGATTATGCAGTCATGATTTACCTTATGAGGACACTGATTGCCATACGTAATTATCGACTGTCAAAGTTGAGATTTTAATAGAAAAATTTTGCACTCGGGTTTGTTCGATATCAGGTTACTAAATAACTGAAACTCGTGCTAGACTTTGGTTATTTTCCTCCTCATATCCAACGCGAGCTTGTTTCGATCAGCACCTGCAGTTAGTTTACACATAGCGTGATGTTTACTAAAGATGTTAGAAAACTTTGTGTCACAACAAGACGGCCTGATGAGAGAACAGTCTTAGCTCATGGTAATTAATCCCAAATAAAAAGATGTTTGCTCAGGATTACATTGTTTGCAATAAACCTCTGAAAATCGAGATTTCTGTTTATTGATAACATTGCTGAATCAACACGAAGCCTTTTCAAGGCAAGGTTAATTAATGCCCCATGAGCATTAATATGAATGTGGGTATATGAATTGTTTTAAATTATGATTTTTTAATTTAAACAATTTTTTCTTCGATGTTTCCTTGAAAGCCCTTAGACACGTAGCGTACGTGAGCTTCTCTTGTTCAGTGAGGATAATTGTTCAGTTGGGGTAGCGGTGCATTCTGTTGATGACCCCGTGCAGTAATGACCAGGAGTTCGACGATCAACAGAACCTAAAATTAATAACGTCTCAAATTACAATAATAAGAGTTAAAATAAATGTGTGTTTTGAAATGTGTACCCTGCTTCTGACACGTTTGTTCAAAGATTTGGAAATCTGCAAATTGTTGTTCGAAAACAATGTGGTTAAAAACCTTGAGCTACATGGCGACGGACACTAAAGTTGTAGTTCAAAACTCGTATCTCATCCACCTGATAGCTTGACAATCGGCTTGATTTGTAAAAGAAGTTTAATTACTTTTTTCTACAACAGATAAATAAGTCTGTATAATGTTATGTCAAAACACATCGATAAAAAGAAATGCGTTTGACAGATTTGGTTTTTAATTACGAAGCACTGGGCAATGATCTAGTTCAAGTTTGACACTCAGTGTAGCTATAAAAGGGTACATTGTAGCGAGTTATAGCGAAATGTAAGCATTCGTGATGTTACTAAGAATTACAATACAGTTCTTCTCAAAAAGTAATGTCCTTTGACTGACCCTGAGAGTTCTGTTAATGGAGTTTACAAAGGAACACCTGCCTTTTGAAAGCACTACCACAGTGCATTCAGGGCAGTTCGGACTGTAACCCGAAATTACTACAACAGATCATATGTATTTGATCAGTAATCGGAACTCCTCCCAACCATAGCCCAAACCAGCGTCAAAAACGATGCCCCAACGAGTTGTGCCTGTCCTTGAAGCTGGCCAAAACGAAACCAGTGAGACTGGCGGTAATGATCCTACCAAGCAAAACCGAATACGCGAAAAGATGAGAACAAACGTTCCCGAGCAGTTGTTGCAAATTTACGGCCCAATTTTGAGAGCGATGAAACTGTCGGGAGAACTCTTCGGCGAAACCATATTCACCGAGGATGCAAGAAGAGGAAATTTTGACATCTCCCGCTACTACAGCACGCTGGTTGTGCTTGGTCAGTGGGTACTCGCGATAATGGGAATGACAAGTCTCTTTTACGAAGGCTTCTCTTCTATGACTAGTTTTTTCTACTTGCTGATTACTACTATTTGGTATGTTCAGTGTGCCTTCAGTACCACCATTTGCGTCGTGGTGCTGCCTCTCGCATACAACAGACGATCCAGATTTGCCCAGTTTATTTCCAGTTTTCGCACGACTGGAACTGAGCTTGAAGGTCTGAGGCTAAAGGCACTAAAAGGTCTTACGATTGCATGCACAGCCTCTGTGTTCAATTCTGTTGTCATCGTTTTTGTTTCAATTTATTACAACGGCATAGTCTCAGTCTTCAAACCATGGGACCATCATTTAGCAATACGGGTGATCGAAGTCATATTTGGAAACTTCAATTCCTTTGCTTGGACCTTACCAGTGCTGATGTTTTGCATCACTTGTTTAATCCTTGAAAGGATGTTTGAAGTGCTGAAGAAGAAAGTCATTTCGAGCCTTGTTACAGCCAACTCCTTCACTATTGCGCGCTTACGACAAGAACACCTGAAACTATGTGAAGTGGTTGAGTTGGCGGATAAGGTGTTTTCGCCTCTTCTTTTTGTCATCGTCGCACTGGACATACCACTGATCTGTACCAATGTATTTCAACTGACAAAGACCGCGAAAAAGTGGTCAAGTGAAACAGACGTGATCTTCTTTATCGGTTACTTCTACTGGAGTGTCTCTATAACGATTAAAATTGCAGTGCTGTGTATGTTTGGACATCGGGTGACTGAGAAGGTAAGGTTCAGCTTCAATCTGATTTCTGTTTTAAACAGAACATTTGTTGCACTGGTAGGTAGGGAATAACTCTATTGTCAGTTACAGTGCGTCGTGTAACGGATAGAAAGGTTACAGTGAGTTTCGTTGTTGGCATGTACCATGCAAAAACTTGACTTTCAGTTGTTTTAACCTCTATTTGATAACTTTTTGCATATGCAAAATTTTTGAAAGAAAATTTGAAAATGAATGGAAGAAACTGAGATATTAAAGAAACTGTTCTCACCAAACAGTTGACTAATAGTTTCAAGTTTCAAAAGCCTTTTTGATTTTTCACACAAGATCTTTCATTTCGATTTGCATGAAAGCGTTACCCTGCTTTTTTGTATTTACTAGCGGGCAAATTATGCGGACTTTGTTGTTTTTCTAGTGTATTGAAATGTCGCAAACTTACGCTTTCCTTAGCACAGAGAATTCTTGAGTTCGTTTTGCGTGAATTCCCTTCATTCAAGTGAATTAAGAGGGTAACTCAATGTATAATTATCGTACTTTAACGAAATATGGCCAAAATTTTCGGCAAAATAAACGCATTTAAGTATTTGAGGTTTTAACGAAATTCAGATTTCTTTGGGCGTCCCACCGAATGCCACCCATCGAAAAATTTCTAAAGTCGAACTTCAAAATACATTTTGAACCAATGAGAATATCAAAAAAGTCTCACCCACTTTGTTCGTCCATTATTTCCTGAGTGATAAAGTCCAGCTTGTTTGGGTCCTTACAATTAGGCGAAGGCTTGTAATTCAGTTAGCAAACACTGTCAGGTTTGGATTCTATATTTTGTCAGCTTAACATAAATATAAATATCCTCACATTAATAGTAATATTACAGTTGATCCACGTCACGCGTGAACGGAAACCTCAGCACGTGATCCGAGTCTTCAAATAAACAAGCTACTTTCAGTGACATAACGGAGATCACAAGGGAAATATTGAAGATCTCAT
>Ga0126336_10002253_pt1 | contig 10862 bp, 8 predicted proteins | sample SidCmetagenome_FD_92530 | JGI IMG/M metagenome (GOLD analysis project Ga0126336, IMG submission 92530) | Coral microbial communities from El Islote,Puerto Morelos, Mexico - Siderastrea C C metagenome | ecosystem: Host-associated > Invertebrates > Cnidaria > Coral | place: El Islote,Puerto...
AGATAATTCAGTTCTTAGGTTTTAAACGTAAGTAATTCAGTTACCTACGATGCCTCTCAAACTATCACCTCAATGAACTCACTAGGGCAAAGACGGGTTGAGCAATCACTGGTTGTCTTTTTTGCAAGTTTTAGGATGCAATGCCCTAATAATATTTCTAATTTTTTATGTCCAGGGTAACCAACGTGGATTCAATTTTTTTTTCAGCCCTTTCACAATAATCTATTTAAGCATAACTCGTTTTCCTGTATTATTGTTTATATATGGAATTAGTTACCATTAACTGCAAAATCTGCACCTACTGTGCAACAATTTAGCTTATTGATAAAAATCTCGGCACAATAAATGCCAGCATAAGAACTCGGTCTGATAGCTTTGTTTTTAAATCTCTTATGCGTTCTTTTTTTTGTCTATTTTATTATTTTCACCAGTAGTAGTAATTTCTTATCTAAATCTATTGGCTTAGCGTTTTTTTGCATGAGCCCCTGGAGCATGAGACTGGGCGACCACTCCCCACGTCATCGACAATAAATAAAGTTACTTACTTAAATTATATATGATTTTCACATATTATTTTTTGTGCAGTTACGAATAACAATGAATCAACAGCTGAACCGACACTGTTTCGTTTAGTCAAGTCTCCCACAATTTGGCAAATTATTATATCGCATTATTATCTTGCACTTCTCATTACTTAGGGTATTCGTTGGTATAATTAACAGTTTTTTGTTCACAGCTCGTTGAATGTTTGCACCGGAATTCAAACATTTAGATATGTAGAGAATTGCAACGTTTTGCCCGAAATAATCAAAACCTAGGTCAATTTAACTGGATCCTAGGGGAGCTGAGATTATTTATTCGTAACTTGTTGTAAACCGACTTAGATCCGAACTTACTCCAGCAGAATTTATTTATTAACAATATTTAGACAGAGGTGCCCAGTTCAGCATATGCTGGTTTAAATGGGGCTGTCTGACAACTACCTTTATGGATTAAAGTGGCAAGCGCTTGGACGCGCCTTATGTGCCACTCGACACAATGAGGATGAGTGAGTGAGTGAGTGAGTGAGTGCGTGCGTGCGTGAGTGAGTGAGTGAGTGAGTGAGTGTGTGAGTGTGTGAGTGAGTGAGTGAGTGAGTGCACGTGTGCGTGCGTGCGTGCGTGAGTGAGTGAGTGAGTATGTGAGTGAATAAGTGAGTGAGTGAGTGTGAGCGCGCTTTCTGGCCACCCGGCGCCGACCCGTCGGTTCAAGTCGGCGATAACTTTTTTTTTTCGTTGCAACAAACACAATATTGATTGTAATTTTCTGCTTTGCGTTTACAACATGTGGTTGTGTCTTTATTTCTTAACCTGAGTGTTTTAGTTGAAAATGAGCTCGAAGCCATCCACGTATGCACGTAACCAGAAAGCCGCTGCGATGGCTGCAAGTCAATGGGGAAATGCAGATCGCAAAAAGCCGACATTCAAAGATATTCAGTGTCAGTTCGGGCATCGAAGTGTTAATGATGCGGAGGCAAACCGAAATAAGTATTGTGCCATCATCTCAAACCCATATAGAAATCCCTGTGTCCGTGGCCGTGACTTCGATTGCGAGAAACCTTGACGTCGCCTGCGAGAAAACTGTGATCGATGTGCGAACCTGTGAACTGTCCTTCCAAACCTGAGCAACTCCAGTGATTAAACAGCTCTTCCGGATAAACAAAGCTGTCGAGGCCACTGACTTGCAGCCACTATCGCAAGACAGCCTGGAGCAGCATACAGCAAGAAAGAGGCCTGTAAACTGTCGCGCGAATTTCAAGCCTACATTGACAATGCTAAGCACACGAAAGAATACCCGCTAACAAATAATGGTAAGCTCGACACATCTGATGGGCAACTTCTGCTAACAACATCAGCCTCACTTGAGAAATGAGCAAAAAGTAATTTAAGCATCTAAAAGACTATCACTGTGGAAAGGAGAAATACGAATTTTGTTCGGAAGAACAAAAAGTTGAAGAGTTCGAGTTCGAGCGTAGTCGATGTAGACAAAAAGTCAACTTGAAGAGGAGTACCTCTGTCGTGAAAGCCACACAACTCGTCCAAGGTCTGCAATACTTAATTTCGTTGCTCTTTCATTCCTTATCAGTCGTCAATATTTCAAACATTATCATAAAATTCTCAAGACTCTTGGTCTGGATCCCGTCTGTTCGAGTCAGTAGATCCACATTGTTGAATGGATTGCGCCGTTCTTAAAACAGATCGCCGATCGACTGGAGCGTGAAAGAAGCGAGAACTGAAGTAATTCAACGTGGAGGCCAATCATCATTACACATCCAGTTCGACAGCTTTTATCTGACTCGCTGCCATTATGCCAACAACAGCTCAGCTACCGTCCACGATACCAAGAATGGGAAAATTATCGCCTTAGCGACTTGGCCATTGAATGCTTGGGCACCTGGCCGTTGAAAAGTCGAGCGTCACTTCCGGTGCCGCAAAAATGAACGTTTCTTGTCGAGAAGTAAACGCAGCTGCTGTATTCTAAAATAATTCGAAAGAAAATATTTTTTCTTGAAAGTCATGCATGCCTTCATTTGTTTGTTTTACTTCGTAGACCAGAACTCATGCTTAAATTTCTTCAGAACGGCTTATGAAATGGTATGGTATAAGAAATTATGGACAACTGAAAAAAGTAAGTCTTTCAGTAAAAACACATTTTTCTGTTTCTGATCACGTGACATTGGCGTGGTTCGTTGACGTCATAAACTGAACCATGCTCGCCCCCAATGAATATTGTCCAAATTTGGTCCAATGTGAGCATACATGTGTTGAGTTACAGAAATCTCATTTTTCCGTAGCAACGGCCTCAAAAGATACAGGAATGGACCCTTAATAATAAGGGTAATTGGAATACGATTTGGTGGACTCCAAAGAACGCTTTTTGTTCATCATCCCAGGTCGAAAACTGGTCTCCAGATTTTTCCTCAGGGTCAGATGAAATAATCTCAAGTGTAATTTCCTTGACAATTTATCCTGTTTTTCGAAGATTTGATCTTGGCATGGGTGAATCAGGGGTGTCGATGACAAATTCTGCAAAACTGCGAAGCCCCTTCGCCTTTTCACTTCCTTCGAATCTTTCTTGCCTTCATGCAGGAACACTGTTTAAATCCGAAATCATGCAAAACGGACAATCTTTCACCAACCGATAACTTGATTCATCCTTTGTTACACTTAACGCGACGACAACCTAGGAGATGAAATCTAAAAGGATGAAGACTCTTTCAAATTTCTTCTCTAGCCGTTATCAACAGTTTTCCCGTGAATCATTCGTTGACGATTGTATCCATTATGGTCATCCATTTTGGAATTACCCATTTCCAGCGTGTATAAAACGTTTGTTTTTATACTGTCAATGCAACTGTAAGTCGTCACTTCAGTTGTCAAAGCCGTTGCCGCACTATTACATTGTTACTATTACGTTCTAACTTTTCTTGCCGCACTAGTTGCTCATTTAAAACGTCTTGTATCGTTAAGCCAATATTACGATACCTCATTAAATCCTCCTGCCTCGTGTTTTTTCGACTGTTGTTGTGACCTTTACCATAGGCCAATGTCTTGCTAAATACAGTATCGGCCGATGTAATAATTAAACACGTGCTAGCCCTATAGCCCGGCAGAACTCGCTGAATACCAAACATAAGGAGAAAAACCCTAGTGAGTCAATAAAACTCGCTGAGGCTTAGCTCCCTTTGTAGCTGATGTTAGGTGAGTTCTGAGTAACAGGACTGGGAAATATACTGACTTAATTATTGCCTAACTTATTCATAAACAGGTATATGTGTGGTGAATCTTGGCGACGCCCTCAAGGGTTAGCCCAAAGGCTTGTACCGAGCCACAAGGCACCGCGTGAGGCGTTCTATCAACATAGACAGATACACTCTGTTACAGATACCGTAATGCAGATTGCTTAAGGGCAAATTACAGTCAATTTTTGTGCTATAGGATGTGATTGAAGGAAGAAATAAAGAGGGGAATAATTTTTTGTGCACACGTCCCTAGATGGTCCACCCCCATGATGAGAGCACTTAGGGTTGTTTGCCGACTGTTTCGTGCCCATCTCTTAATTATTATTACGTTTAACTTTTAATTTTAACTCACCTTTAATTCTTTATCATTTTTTTCAAAACTTCGTCAATACGCCCAACTGTTTTTCTTCTTTACGGACAGTTTAGTATAAAAAAATATAAAAAAATTCTTGTAGATTCATGGAAGCTCTGATTCCAAATTGAATCAAACGTCAAGGAGATCACTAAAAAAACGGCTAAATTTATATGGGGAAACTCCAGTGACCTCTCTAGTACATTCAACATCTCGTACGATCATTTTTGCTTCGGGAAAAATCAGTAAAATAGCAATCTGAACGACAAAACTAGGACCTTGATTAAGTCTGGCCATTTAGGTGATTCTAACTTCTGACTCTGTTGAGTCTGTGGAAGAAATCCTTTGGTGTGACCATTCAAATGAAACCTCGTCAACATTACTTTTACATGGTACTTTTTATATTTAACTATTTCACAAAATAAAATTTGGAATTCATCTTGAATTTTGATGTTAGGCCCTTTTGGGAGCGAAAGGGTTAAGTTTTTCAGCTCATAAATCAGATAAAACTTCTGAGATCACATAAAGAGAGATTCGGACGTAATCCTCTTCAACAATAATTACGAACGTTCCATATAAATAGTCGCAAATAAATACGACATAACCATTTATCTTCTTTTGGAAACCATCGCTTTCTTGAAATCGTTTTAAACTTATTTTGCATTTTAAATTTTTAATGTAATTTGATTCATTCTCTTTTTTTTATTAACTTTCGATTGATGACGTATCTGGTTTTTCTCGTTGGTTCATGAAAGCTATTTTCTTTTGCTATGGAAGTCGGACACCACCCGAATGGTTTGGGCGTGGTCGCGAATCAGTGAATCACTCTGTTATGTGGACCCATGAACGCACCTATTAACTCATCCATGTAACCACCCTTTCACCCATCAACTCACGCAAATTTTATTCCCACCCATTTGTTCTCCCTTTTACCTCACCCAAAATTTATACCTAGATAAACCCATGAACTCACCCACTTTATCACCCAGTTCACCCCTGAACCTACCTATCATTTATACCCATCAATTCACCCATGAAATCACCCTTATCCACAATTTCACCCATCATTCCTCTATGAATTTACCCATAAATTACCCATCATTTCACCCGCAACTCCACCCTAAAAAGCACGCCACGCAAATTCACATAAAAAGCACCCATGTAAACATCATAAATTAACCTACAAAATTACCCACAAACTCATCTATGAACTCGCACATAACTTCAACCATAAATGTACCCAGGAACTCAAGTGGAAACCGAATGTGAACCGACTAACCCATGAACCCGTACCCCCATCCATGAATGTCCTTGCGTTAGTTCGTGACTTGCGTTAGCCCGTGACTTGCGTGACTTGCGTTGTTAATTTCGGCTAGGCAAAGAGCACCCAAAATTGCTCAAGATATTGTGGAAAGAGAGATTTGAGATAATCAAGTCAATTGAGGGCAGACGATCCGTAGCAAATAACTGCAAAACAGTTATCAAGATGAAGGGGAAACGGTTTACATTCGATTCGATTTGCTTTCTTTCTACTGGCTCTCCATTGGGTAACCAACTGGTTTCTCACTGGTTCTTTTCGGAGCCATAGTTTTGAAAAAATGATAAAGAATTAAAGGTGAGTTAAAATTAAAAGTTAAACGTAATAATTAAGAGTTGGGCACGAAACAGTCGGCAAACAACCCTAAGTGCTCTCATCATGGGGGTGGACCATCTAGGGACGTGTGCACAAAAAATTCTTCCCCTCTTTATTTCTTCCTTCAATCATATCCTATAGCATAAAAATTGACTGTAATTTGCTCTTAAGCATTCTGCATTATGGTATCTGTAACAGAGTGTATCTGTCTATGTTAATAAAACGCCTCACGCGGTGCCTTGTGGCTCAGTACAAGCCTTTGGGCTAACCCTTGAGGGCGTCGCCAACATTCCCCACACATACACCTGTTTATGAATACGTTAGACAATAATATAGTCAGTATATTTCCTAGTGCTGTTACTCAGAAGTCACCTTACATCACCTACAAAGGGAGCTAAGCCTCAGCGAGTTTTATTGACTCACTAGGGTCTTTCTCCTTATGTTTGGTATTCAGCGAGTTCTGCCGAGCAATAGGGCTAGCACATGTTTAATTATCACATCGGCCGATACTGTATTTAGCAAGACGTTGGCCTATGGTAACGCTCACAACAACAGTCGAATAAACACGAGGCAGGAGGATTTAATGAGGTATCGTAATATTGGCTTAACGATACAAGACGTTTAAAATGAGCAACTAATGCGGCAAGAAAAGTTAAAACGTAATAGTAACAATGTAATAGTGCGGCAACGGCCTTAACAACTGAAGTGACGACTTACAGTTGCATTGACAGTATAAAAACAAACGTTTTATACACGCTGTAAAAGGGTAATTCCAAAATGGATGACCATAATCGATGCAATCACCAACGAATGACTCACGGGAAAATTGTTGATAACGGCTAGAGAAGAAATTTGAAAGAGTCTTCATCCTTTTAGATTTCATCTCCTAGGTTGTCGTCGCGTTAAGTGTAACAAAGGATGAATCTAGTTATCGGTTGGTGAAAGATTGTCCGTTTAGCATGATTTCGGATTTAAAAAGTGTTTCTGCACGAAAGCAAGAAAGATCGAAGGAAGTGAAAAGGCGAAGGGGCTTCGTAGTTTTGCAGAATTTGTCATCGACACCCCAGATTCATCCATGCCAAGATCAAATCTTCCAAAAACAGGATAAATTGTCAAGGAAATTACACTTGAGATTATTTCATCTTACCCTGAGGAAAAATCTGGAGACCAGTTTTCGACCTGGGAGGATGAACAAAAAGCATTCTTTGGAGCCCACCAAATCGTATTCCAATTAAGGGTCCATTCCTGTATCTTTTGAGGCCGTTGCTACGGAAAAAATGAGTTTTCTGTAACTCAACACGTGGTCAGAAACAGAAAGATATGTTTTTACTACAAAAAAGACTCACCTTTTTGTCCATAATTTCTTATACCATACCATTTGATAAGCCGTTTTGAAGAAATTTAAGCATGAGTTTTGGCCTACGAAGTAAAAAAACAAAAAAAAACAAAAAAAACAAAAACAAATGAGGATGAAAAATGTGCTTCTTTGACCCCTCTTTTGGGTATAATTTTTTTTTCGCAAAAGGCCTGATTGAATTTCAAGAAAAAAGATGTTCTTTCGAATTATTTTAGAATGCAGCAGCTTCATTTACTTCTTGACAAGAAGAGTTCATTATTGCGGCACGGGAAGTGACGCTCGACTTTTCAACGGCCAGGTGCCCAAGCGTTCAATGGCCGGGTCGATAAGGCGATAATTTCCCATTCTTGGTATCGTGGATGGGTAGCTAAGCTGTTGTTGGCATAATGGCAGCGAGTCAGATAAAAGCTGTCGAACTGGATGTGTAATGATGATTGGCCTCCACGCTGGATTACTTCAGTTCTCGCTTCTTTTACGCTCCAGTCGATCGGCGATCTGTTTTAAGAACGGCGCAATCCATTCAACAATGTGGATCTACTGAGTCGAACCGACGGGATCTAGACCAAGAGTCCTGAGAATTTTATGATAATCTTTGAATATTGCCCACTGATAAGGAATGAAAGAGCAACACGAAATTACGTATTACAGACCTTGGACAGGGGCGGACGGAGGATTTTGTGATAGAGGGGGCGGAGAGATATAGTTTAATAGCAATATGGGGGCGATAGCGCCCATCCGAAGTGCCAACGGCGAGACTGTCTAGGGGGGTCCGGGCGCATGCCCCCACGGGAAATTTTTAAAATTGAAGTTCTCTGAGAAGCAGTCTAGTGCATTCTGGATGCTTAAATTTAGCAAATACCTGGATTCTATATTGAACACGTAATGCTGAAATATTTAATAAAACACAGGTGTGGTTGTGGTCAAGAAGTAATTAACACTTTATGATGCTAGCAGGGGCCGTAACAATTGGTCATTTGCGACTAAAAATGTAGGCTCCAGACACAGATTCTAAGAGGACTTATCAAAACATTTAAACAAACGAAATGTATACCAAGGACATGACTCAAAGAACAATTATAGGAACATTCATTGCAGGGGATTGACGATAAATGTCATCCTTCTCTGGTTGCGCTTGGCATAATCGTCAGTAATTGCATCATAATTCAGAGCTATGTCCTTGCGGATAAAGAGCAGCAGTGCGTTGAGGTGATCTTCTCTCATGGTGCTTCTAAAACCACACTTTACAAAGCACAGTGATAAGTTGCTACATTCCACAGTTGCACTTGTGACAGGGAAGACGCCTGCAACATCTTTAAGTTTGTCGGTTTGAAGCGTGTTCATAAGGGCGGTTGATTCGAACAACGTTCGATAAATTTTCTTATTGATAATATTTGTGAAAGAAAATATATCTAAAGTAACGAAGCGCGAAGTACCATCCAACAGACGTTGTTTACAAAAGAAAAAATTCCCGGACAAAACGGGGGGCCGCGGCCCCCTCGGCCCACCCCTAAATCCGCCCCTGTTGGACGAGTTGTGTGGCTTTCACGACAGAGGTACTCCTCTCCAAGTTGACTTTTTGTCCATATCGACTACACTCGAACTCGAACTCTTCAACTGTGTTTTGTTTTACCGAACAAAATTCGTCTTTCTCCTTTCCACAGTCGACAGTCTTTTAGATGCTTAAATTACTTTTTGCCAATTTCTCAAGTGAGGCTGATGTTGTTAGCAGAAATTGCCCATCAGATGTGTCGAGCTTACCATTATTATATTTGTTAGCGGGTTTTCTTTCGTGTGCTTAGCATTGTCAATGTGGGCTTGGAATTCGCGCGGCAATTTACAGGCCTCTTTCTTGCTGTAGTGTCTTGCGATAGTGTCTGCACGTCAGTGGCCTCGAGAGCTTTGCATATCGAAGAGCTGTTTAAGCACTGGAGTTGTTCAGGTTTGGAAGGACCGTTCACAGGTTCGCACATCGATCACAGTTTTCTCGCAGCCGACGTCAAGTTTCTCGCAGTCGAAGTCACGGCCGCAGACACAGGGATTTCTAGATGGGTTTGAGATGATGGCACAATACTTATTTCGGTTTGCCTCCGCATCATTAACATTTCAATCCCCGATCTGACACTGAATATCTTCGAATGTCGGCTTTTCGCGATCTGCATTTCCCCATCGACTTGCAGCGATCGCTGCGGCTTTCTGTTTACGTGCGTACGTGGATGGCTTCGAGCTCATTTTCAACTAAAACACTCAGGTTAAGAAATAAAGGCACAACCACATGTTGTAAACGCAAAACAGAAAATTAAAATCAATATTGTGTTTGAAATTAGGAAATTCATATATTTGAACTGCGGAATAAAGAAATAAATGTAAAGAAGATCCTCGCAGTTATTAACGCAACTTATGCAGCCTGAAAAAAAAAAAAATCAGGCTTGTCGGGATCCCGACAAGCCTGATTTTTTCAGGCTTTCTTTTCGCAACTGCATAAGTTGCGTTAATAACTGCGAGGATCTTCTTTACATTTAATATTGTGCTTGTTGCAACGAAATAAAAAAAGGTTATCTGCGACTTGAACCGGCGACGGGACGGTGCCGTGCGGCCAGAAAGCGCACGAAAAATTTTAGGTTGACTGGAAGTAAAATTGCACATGCATAGCAACGGCGTACCATAGCAACGAGATACTGTAATGGGCCCCCTTATCCGACCAAGAATTCAAAACATCATATATATTACATATATATAACAGTGTTATATTTCCCATTTCTCCGTGGTGGTTTTTTTAGTACGAGGAATATATTGTGTAATATTGTCATTTTACTCACTCACTCACTCACTCACTCACTCACTCACTCACTCACTCACTCACTCACTCACTCACTCACTCACTCAAAAAATACAAAATACAAAAATACAAAAAATACAAAACACAAAAAATACGGAATACAAGGGAAATTCCTGAGTGTTATTAAGTCCATGTATTCGTCTATTAGGAGTTGTGTTAAAATTAACCAAAACGCACTTACCGAACTATTTTCATGTAACAAAGGGATAAGACAAGGGGATGGTCTAAGTCCAGTTTTATTTTCTTTATTTATGAATGATCTACCGCAATATTTTAGAGAGAGCAAATCTCCAGGTGTGATGTTAGGGAATCGAACTATAAACTGCCTAATGTATGCAGATGATGTGTTAATAATCAGTCCTTCTCCCGAAGGGTTGCAACAATAGCTTAATGTAATCCATAGACACGCTCAGCAGTGGAAGCACAAAGTTAATATCAAAAAGTCAAACATAATCATGTTTAGTGGTAACGGGCACAACAAAAATAATATAAATTTCAAATACAATAATGAAACTTTACAAATTGTCGACAAACAAACATATTCAGGTATAGAAATGACTTCATCCGTTCGTAACACCTATGCAAGAGAAATTCTCAGCAAAAAAGCCACTTAAGTCCTCTCGATAATTAAACGATCCTTTTTTAACATAGATTCAGCAACTATTGCGATTAAGAACAAACTTTTTAATGCCCTTGTTAAACCCGTGTTACTTTTAATTATGCGTGCGAAATTTGGGGACCAGAACTATTGTCACACAAAACGCACTTTGATAAAAGCACAACTGAACAAATCCACATTAAGTTCTGTAAACAAACATTAAACGTCCCATGGTATACAGAAAACATTGCTTGCAGGGCAGAGCTTGGGCGATATCCTTTAAGCATTGACATAAAAGCCTCAAT
>Ga0126336_10002254_pt1 | contig 10859 bp, 10 predicted proteins | sample SidCmetagenome_FD_92530 | JGI IMG/M metagenome (GOLD analysis project Ga0126336, IMG submission 92530) | Coral microbial communities from El Islote,Puerto Morelos, Mexico - Siderastrea C C metagenome | ecosystem: Host-associated > Invertebrates > Cnidaria > Coral | place: El Islote,Puerto...
GAAAAAAAAAAAAAATAAAAAAAGGGAGGGGGAAAAACAGGGTGAGCAGAAAAGAAGCCGCCGGGGGGGGGGGGGGGGGGGGGGGGCTATGCAAGATACCACCTGTCTGATTAGCCAAATGGACAAAATTTATTGGCCTCAAAATTTGAGTTGAGACTTTCATATTAGGTGTGCATGAAGCTTGCATTGCTAGAGAATAGCACAGGGAGGTCTGAATCTTTTTCTTAGTTTCTACTCCTGATTGAGTGGGGCTATACAAACAAGACGCCATCTTTTAAGGTGGGGGAAGGGGGGTACATGAAGAGACTACCTGTCTTTTTGCAGAATGGTGGGTCCTGTCTGAGTACAATAGTTTTGACCATTTCCCTAACAATACTGTGGCTGGCATCTTGGAATTCCAAGAGCAAGGCGTCATTCTTCGGAGTGGAATTCCAAAGTTGTGCTGGATTTCAGGACTAGATAGGCAATTGGAAGAAAAAAACATTCAAATAGACTCTTCAGGCCAGAATATATTTCGATGGGAAACTTCAGGTATTGAATGGTCAAGTAGATGTTTAGTTTTAACACTTGTTTGCTCGTCTGGAATTTATGACCAGAATTTATTTGGAGGAGATATAATAATATAATTCCTGCCCATTGAAGGCATTAGAGAGTCAAAGAAGTAATCTCAAAGAGGTTGGGCAGTCGAACAAAGAAATTGTACCTTGTCTATTTTTTTGCGCTGTTGCTGGAAGTAGGTCATCAAGTTTATTGCATATTTCGTGTATGACTTTGAGATCACTCGTGGTACTGGCCCATGCAACTGAAAAATTTGATGTCGGAGGTAGCTATACACCACAAACAGTGTAACTGCTAATCGTAGCACTAGGCGACGCTCCTTTCCTCCCTCTGAGGCTGCAGTTGTCACGTGCAGGAACTGGCCATTTTGCCACTGGTTGTTCAGTTTTTGGCAGACCTGCTCATCGAACTGGTCATACAGTGCAAGGGCCTCATCGTTTAAGGTGTACATGATATATCTCCATGTTTGTGGTCAACGTATATGGCCTTGTAGATTTCACTGAGGTTGGGGGTATTGGTTTGACCCAGCTTTTCTGCAAATGGCTGTGTTTCGTTTCGTGTCAGTGCTCTTGGACGCAACACAGCAACTGAAAATCGAAGATCGAATCCAGATTGACTTGCCACCATCGTTGGGTAAATTTCACTGAAGAACTGTCTTACCTAGAAAAGCCAACAAGAAAGAAATATGGCTCTGTAAAATTCACTCTTCCCTAAACCTCTACCCTAAACAACAGGGTACCAATGACTTGGGCAATAATTCAAGGACCACTACTGAAACAAACAAAAGCAAAATGCAGCCAGCTCTTTGTGTAGATCAGGATCAGCAGTGAACTTAATAAACAGACTTTAAAATGCAAGGCTGAGCAAACAGCTGAATTAATTTTTTTCTTACCCAATATCTCAGTTAGCCAAAACTAAACTTCATCCAAGGCTACAAAAGCTACTGTTTGTAAAGGATACTACATTCTGGATTCTGTTTAAAAGGAAGTTGCCTTGATTTATATCAAAATAATATATGCTTACTTCTAGTAAAGTATTTGAATTACCTCTCACAAATGTTTATGCATGGCATCAAATGAGGGAAAAATAATGGAACAAAATGGATTAAGCTCCAGATTCACAACCTCAAACAGACTTTTGGTTCATCATGGGAATGTGTGGTGAAACCTAAATAATGTCTGTATAAGAGGTACATAGGCTCATTATCCACCTGCTTTTTCAATCAGCATCCTGGGGAGGGGTATTCCCTTATATGGCATTAATGAAGAAGTGCGACCCGATAGGGTGTGGTTTTTGGAGGGTTTTGTCTTGAATGGGTTATCGAGTTCATAATTTTTTTAAACAGGGTATTGTTACATGACCTAATGTACTCGTTAATTTACAGAAACCTCACCACAAGCCGAATATTTACCAGTTTGCCAGTGTACAGTATAATGTAAATAAGAAACAGTCTCTGACTAGTCCATTCTAGCCGTAAAGAGGGTATGATGCTGGGTTAAATGTCTTAGACAGGGTCTGAAAAATCTGAATTTTGTCTTTAAAAGGGTTGCAAAATCAGAGATTTTTGTCTTAAACAGAGTCAGAGTTACCCCGACCCTCTGGGCAGTTTTCCTATGAATTTTCGAATAAAGTACGATAACTGCATAACCAACATTTTTTTGTAGTTGACCATTCCATTTTCTTTCTATCCCCACCCCTTCGACCTTGTTGATGAAGCCAGTGGAAATTTACTTGCTATAAAAAAGAGGACATCTTTAAAAGATCAAAGGCGCCGACAAAGCTGCCCCTTCAAATACAAGATTTTGTACCCCCTTGAAAATTATTGCATCACCTGGGTCGCATCAAAGAGGAGGTGTGGTTATAAAATGTAATGGCTCATAACTTACCTGCATAAATCCGCCTGTTGCAAGGCTAGATCATTCAATTTCTTGCCGAGAATTACTACTCCTGGTATTGATGTACAAAGAGTCGCCGTCAAACAGTCTGCAAAGTGTGCCACACTCTCTTTGTGAATGTATGTTCTGCAGGAGATGTTACCGAAGGCCAACTTCTTGATTTCATTTCCACAAGGAAATCGGCTGCTTGGATCCAAACAAAAAGAACTGTTTTTTTCCACCAGATGGTGGACAAATACTCAGCATGAAGAACCCCAAGTTTTCTTTATAGGTTGAAGTCATTTGCAGTTTACTAAGGCCAAGGAGGGATGAGATGGCTGGCAAGATGGACATGAACATCAGCTCTTTTGTGGCACCCTGTGTTTGAAGAATTTCTCGAGCCATTGGGTGAAGTACAGGGGGGCTACATCATCCCATGGTAGAACCACCTCTGCTGCCTGGACTGCCACTTCGTTAATTCGGCGGTCGTCCACTCTGGTCTTAGTGAAATGCATTCGTTTATTAGGTGGTGATTTCCGCGTAGCCATTTTGAGAATTCCTTCACTTCAAGGCTTTTTGCGGTGCCCAAGAGAAGAATGTTTTGAAAAAACAGGGTCCTTAGGGCCGTTGGATGGAAAGATGGAAAGACAGAAAGGAATAATGTTCATCGACTTTATGGCCTGACGTGTCCTGTTATGTTGGTAAGCCAAATATACCATTGTCAGTTACACAATCATGAGATAGTAGCTCATGACAGCGAAGTCCTGAAACAACTGCTTGAGGTAGACAGACAACCTTTGATATTGTCACACATAACTGGAATGACGTGAGAGCTGCAAGTCACAATATCATCATACAGTTTGTCAGGCTTGGCATTCTCAGATATTGAAAACATGTTGAGGCAACACCTGTGGAACAGTCTAGCAGAGCAATGTAAAACATTTCATGTACATTTTCCACATACTGGGAAGCTCTCCCCTTCGAATTTAGAAAAGGTTTTAAGGGACATTTGGAGTGCACCTAGCAATGATTTTATAGAAAGTGTCTTCCTAGCTAATTTTATGGATAAAGAGAAACACTATACAGCTAGAATGGTAGATATTGATATTGGACCAAATGGATGGCTATCTATTGATAACACCTTTAAAGTGGCCTGTAACATTGGAATGAAGCGGAGGTCAGATAATAAATGGGAAACACTATATGACTCACTATTCTGTGTCATGAATGAAAGGGACAGGTAATGGGATGGCAGTTTAGAAACAGATTGTTCTATCGTGTTATATTGACAACTGCTGTGCGTGGAGAAGAAAACTTCAAAGTACTTTTACATCAAATTGCCGCGTTAAACTGGACCTTTTTCATGCTGTGTCAAGAGTGGTTACTGAGATGCCTAAAAGACACCTATTTCATGGGGCTTGTTCTAAGGGCTTCACACAAGTCCTGAGGAGCACTAATGATTATGGACCAATCTGGAAAAAAATCAACACTAAAGCCTCAGATTATTCTTGCCAACAAGAATGCTTTTGACAGAAAATGGAAAAGTGTGGTATATGAAGAAAGACTTATACTAAATGTTAAAGCACTAGATGAATTGAGGAAACTGCAAAAGCATTTCACTAAAGAATGTTTATCAGAAATCCTTGTAGGTTGTGGCTCCGAAAGGAATGAAAACCTTCATAAGTGGCTACAAAATGTTGTCCTTCGCAACAGATTGTCCCTCCCTCTGGCTTTAGCTTTGTTCACCACGCATTTCTATGTGTGGAATGAAAAACGTGAACAAGGCAGTAATGTGGTAGTCCCACCAGTACACTGCATGATGTCAGATGAACCTACAGACAACCTTGTGAGTGAATCATTTGGCATTCCAAACAGCGCAGATTCTCCTCTGAATGTGCCCAGGGTATTATTGGAAGAATGCAGACAATATCGCTGCAAGAAGGGAATATCTGATGAAGATTGTTCAGATGTTGCAGCAAACGAAAACGAGTCACTTGCCCCAAATGACTTCACGTTAGAGGAGCTACATTCTATCGTTGATCAGACTATTATTCTTCATACTTAGTACCAGTCACTTAAAGAAAGAGGATTTCTTTCTGTATTTAATCCACGTTTTCTGAATCTTATGCACCAACAGGCACTGTTTGCATTGGATAGAATGAACTGTGAAACAAGTAACTTTGATGGCAACAGTACCAAACTAGACCCTTTAATATCTGGACTAGGGTTTCAAATTTTACCTGTCCCAAAAGATGGAGACTGCTAGTTTACATCAATTATCATTCAGTTGGAACAGATGGTGCCTTCATTAGACAGTAATGAACTGTCAGCTGTTATGGAGAGACTTGAATTATGTAACACTTTGTTGGAGAAAGTTCTTTTCTTGAGAGGAAAACTTGACAACAAATGGCTAAGCAACGCATGAGAAATTCCTTGTTGACACTGAACTGGAAGATATGGGACCTGAGTATAGAAATCCTGGCATCTTCATGGGTAAGACGGGAAACATGATGTTGCTGGGGTTGGCCGATGTTTTAAGGATGTCATTTGTGGTGTTTACTTCAATGGAACATTTTCCAGTTATACCTATTTCTCCAAGGACAATACCCATAACAGCAGTTCCCATATACCTTGCTTTCAATCATGCTGGACCGGGTCACTATGATGCAGTAATTCTGTGTGAATCAACTGTATCAGTCGTTCATCCAAATCCCAAACCAGCAAACAAGGAGTCCTCGAAGATGCGTGGATGCAGATGTGGTAAAGGTGCTGCGCAAAAGAGGGTTGTTGATGGAGCTGTTAAATCATTTTGTGTCCAGATACCTGGGGAGCGCAGAGTGGCTTGCCCCTGTTTTCTTGCCCAGCAAGGCTGCAGTAATTGCAAATGTTTTAGCTGTGGTAATCATTACGGGAAGCGAGACAATTTTAATAAGCAAGAATCAAACGGTAAAAGACAAAAGGAAGCGATAGGAACATTTTGTTCAAAGGAACAGTGTAAGCAGTCTCCAGGTGATTACTGAAAGGATTGTTGACGTTACTACGACATCATGGTCAGAACTGGAAACTCTTATTTGAGAGTATGATAAATGCAGTAAGGCGAAAGTCAGATGGTGATGTTCTGTCCACTGATGTATCATGTTTGATGAAAACATTTAATTCTTTATGTGACATAGTAAACTCCAGCTCTCTGCCACTGCCTGTCAATGGAAAGACCATTAAACAAATAGAAGGCAACTTGAAACATTTAATGCAGCAGACAACTTTGTTTAGAGAATTTTATATGAATCAAGTTGGTTTAACCTGTCACATTGACAACAAGTCTAGATACATGTAGGTTATAGTAGACAGTATTGGCCAATGCACATTACAAACGAGGAAGTTAGACGAAGGGCAGGCGTTAGGGAGACTATTAGCGACCAAGTGGAAAGGCAGAGATGGACATGGCTAGGCCATGTGCTCAGAATGGATCACCACTCACGCCCATGTATTGCACTCACCTGGGTTCCAGAATGGAAACGGAAACAGGGTCGACCACGAGAAACATGGAGAAGGACAGTGGAAAGGGAGATCAAGGACAGAGGGTTAAGGTCATGGGCAGAGGCGGCGACAGCAGGGAAGGACAGAACAACTTGGAAGGAGAGAGTGTGCGGCCCAATTCCCCACTTGGGGAAACATGGGAATTGATGATGATGACTCTCAGAATAGCATTCACTTCATACATAGAGTCTCAAGCATGTTAAGGCATGGCTTGTTTCCTTGACGTAGACTCCCTGAGAAGTAAATTAGTTTTTCCCATGGTGGCAATGTTGTCAAAGTCCTAATACCCTTAATGTCTTAAGGTTTAATTTTTCGGTCACATGACTGATGACATCATAATTAAGGCACAAAAATATTTTGAAATGGGCCAAATATGGTTACCTTTGGCTATAAAAAAGCATACGGTATCATTTGTCATACTTCATGGAGACAATTTGTGTCCCGAATGGAGATTTTTTTGTTTTATTATGTAGATATTTAGGAACAAACTGTGTCATGTGGCCGTTTTTATAAAATATCCCTTTAACTGTACATCTTAGTCAACCATTCCAGACAGATTCATTCACATTTCAATTTGTATCTAGCACATGCCATCTCCATGGCCCATTTTCAATTTTATTTTTGCTTGGGAAGACAAAGGTAAAAGGTCACCTGATCCCAATGTTCGACACTCGAAGTGAACACTGGATTAAGGTCATCAAGTTTTATGCTACTGCCAAGCTGGAGACTGTTTCAGTAAATCTCTTGAAAGTCATGACTGTTTTGAGATTTTATGCAAATTAGGCTCTGGGCCTTGCCTTAACATCCTTGAGGTGGCCTATACAAGGGTAAAAACTTAAAAGGGGCCCCTGACTAGTGTCTTGTTGGCTCAAATGTAACCTGGTTCAAGATTGATTAGGTAGCACAATGAAAGTCATCCTAACGATTGACACTAGTTCTATTTTAGACTTTGCCGCATAAGTCATGATACTGCAATGATAATTATTTGAATGATACAGCACAATCCATGTTCTTTGAGTATTTGTATGTAGCAAGACAAGCAGGGGATTGTTGTGTTATAATTATATTGTACAATTTTTACTTTTTAATGACCAATGTAGACAGAAGTAATTTTGTGTCTTTGTCTAAGGTCTTGACCTTTGGTTGATGTTGACCAAGCATTGCTATTTTATATATACATGCAATGTGAATGTTACAGTTGGAAGTAGTTGTAGAACAACTATTCATTAAGGACGGTGGGTCCTACTACAGAGGTATTTTTGCAATGGTTATGACTATGGGGAAAAAGAGAATCCAAGCAAGACCAATTGGAATCTAAAAAGCAAAATGTGGGTCACACATATTTCAAAGACAATTACACCCACAGTTCTAAAAAAGCTTTGAAAGAAAATTTCACACATTCTTTATATTTTAAAATTTAAGCTCAATTATCTACGAAACATGCGAAGTTACCCCCAATTTTCTTTTTGGATTCTGCTACCCCTTGCCATTGTATTAGTAGGTAAATTTCTTTAGAAACCTCGGGCCAGACGCGAGATGTACAGAACGGATGCTCAGTAACAAAAGGAGGCACCATCCCTAATTGCTAAAAAGTACATTTGTCTATAGTATACATATGGTTGGCAACATGTTAGTATTACTTTGATTTTGTCACTAAATATATAACTGTTTACAAGGAATTTTAAGCAGCTTATTACCAAATGATAACAATTACATGATGGAATACGATATTTTGAGGATGATAGTAATAGTCCACAGAAAGGTGTGTTCGATCACCTTGTTTTCAACTCTAAAAAATCTAAAATCAAATGTATGATTTTTAGAGGTACAATATATCTATAGCTTAATTACAACAAAGTGTTCGCTGTTATGTTACTGTCATGACAATAAAGCATGCTGTCATTATATTCCAAAAGGTCATTTACATTCAGTGCACTTCAAACACTTCTAATTTGAACACGGGTAATCTTCTCATTTACATTCATTGTACTTCAAACACTTCTAATTTGAACACAGGTAATCTTCGAGGGGGAAACCATTGCAGTAATCAGCATTTTTACCCTTCCACATTTGTAGCTTTGTAGCATTTATCAGTTAAAGTTACCCATATATTCAGATTTCCACACTTCCAGAATTATCTGCAGGAGTAAGGTGGGGTACCGAAGGGGGTAAGACAGGCTTCCACATTTCCACACTTCCACAGTTGGTAGCCATAACTATTATTCAAGACATATTTCCAGATTTCCACACTTCCACACTTGGCAAGCTAATCATGCAAGACACATTTCCAAATTTCCACATTTCCACACTTCCACACTTGGTAAATTAATCATTCATGACACATTTCCACATTTCCACACTTGGTAAGTTAATCATTCAAGACATATTTACACATTTCCAAATTTCCAGATTTCCACACTTCCACACTTGGTAAGTTAATTATTCAAGACATATTTCCAAATTTCCACATTTCCACACTTGGTAAGTTTATCATTCAAGACACATTTCCACATTTCCAAATTTCCAGATTTCCACACTTCCACACTTGGTAAGTTAATTAATCAATCAAGACATATTTCCAAATTTCCAGATTAATCATGGATAATTTTGCTTTTGGTTCATTCCATTCTAGTGACGAGTTCTGTGCTCTTCTACCCGCAGTAAAAGCCGAATGTATGTTTTTAAAATGGGCTTGAACTTTATTGATACAGTAAACAAATACTTGTCTCAAGTGTTATGCGTCTTATTTACAGGCATAAGTGTAATTACGTATAAAACACCACGTTTATTTTACGGAATTCTTCTCTGTTTGGTTTAAATGTTTCTTGGCGGCAGACAGTTCTTCCTGCAAATATACTGGTTAGTTTTCAGTTTAAACTGCAGTTACAAGAAAGATGATAGAATTTTGCAACTGGAAAGGATAGCTTATAAAGGAGTACCAACAAAAGAAGAATGCTTAACTTACAAATAGAGCTACCTGAGGTTTGCTTGTTCAGTCATTAGAGAACTTAAAGAATTGGCAAAGGAAATACACCCAGGTTTGGGAAACCTCCCTTCCATATATTGTACAGTGCTACGTTAAATCAATGGAAAATGCAATGAACTCTCACATCTCCAAGCATTTTCTCACATTACGCATGCGACTGTCCAGTAAGAAGGAGTGTAAACATTAGTGAGGGTCATCTGAAAAGATTGAAGGATTTAAAATTGTGATTTTGTCTTTTGCCTGTAGCCTGTACAAGAAGCTTAATTCAAGGGAAAGACATTAAGGCCCTTATTCTTAATTTGTAGTTTTTGAGTTCAGTAACTCTGGGTGAACTATGCAATAATGCAGTGAGGACAGTGCAAAAGTTTTTAACTGTCCTTTCTGTTAAAAGAGCAATCACCTTCTTCTGCTCACACCCTTTCAGACATTTGTACTTCTGATAAGGAAACAGTTCCCAATGCCAAGGAGAAGTTTTATTGAAGATGGATATGTGAAATAAATCGTGTGAACTGCGGATGTAACGATTGTGGCCGTGCAGGGCTTACAGTTAAATGTATTCAACTTCAGCAGTTGAAAAAGCAAAATTGATCCTGTTCGTGACTGAATTTTTCAGGTTTGCTTTTTCAACTGCTTGAGTTGAATACATTTAACTGTGAGGATTATTATTTCAGAATTATTACCGATAAGGTAGGGGAAAACAGATCAAAACAGTGTTGTATTGCTGGGTGTCAAAATGAGGTTGGCATGTATTCAGTAACTTATTTACAAAGGAGATATGAAATAACCCCAGAATGGCTGATCAACCATGGTTGGTCTATGTGTGCAACAGTCATTTTGAAGTGATTTCAGAAAATAGGGTATTTTACAGTTGTGTCCTTAGTGACCTGGCTTTGAGTGGAGGTGAGGCTGGAGTTGACCTTGTTTTGATAAAGGGCCTCCTGCTTTTCACATGTAAATCATGTTCTTCTCATGCTAGTTTGTGTGTAATAGGTCAAAAACGAGTGCGAGTTTTTCATCAGGGGTTCCAAACACCGAGAAACGGATGAAAGCACGACGCCGAAGGCGCAGTGCTTTTATTGTTTGATGGTGTTTGGAACCCCTGATGAAAAACGAAGCATGAGTTTTTGAGCTGGCTTCTCAAACTAGTGTGAAAATCTAGTAGAATTATTTCCAAAGAATAGGTAATTAGAAGGCGTGCTTAATAGGCCATTGTTTGTTTCTTATTCATGGTAAATGAAATGAATATTTAATATGCGGCGATGTGGGCGGGTTTTTTGGTAGATTAACATTACGCCGCGTGATGGAGGTCGAGTTCGGATCAGAACGATTTCGCGTTCCTAAAACTTCTCAAGAAAATGTTCTGGTGAATAACGCCGTTCCAGCTTCAACTAAGTATAAAAACAAATGGGCTGTGACCATTTTTGCCGAATGGCAGAGGTTAAGAGAGGTTAAGGTTCCGGTATTAGATTGTGGTGGTCTCTTCAAGGACTACGATTTACACAAGGTTACCCCTCTGAGCGCAGATATTGCCGGAATGGACGCTCTGTCGCTGAACTATTGGTTGTCAAAATTCGTGATGGAGGTAGCTAAAAAGTCCGGTGGAAGATACCCTCCCAAGACTGTTTATGGCATCATTTGTGCCCTCAAGCGTTATTTGGAGGAGAAAAATGGATCCGAAGATTTGAATCCTCTGGACGCCAGTGACAAAAGGTAATTGACAACTTTTAGACCGCATTGTTCAGAATTTTAAAATTCACTGTTTTGGGAATTGAATTTGGTGTGTGGTTTTTCGAAGGTTTGTCCTGTTCCGACGTTGCTTAGATGCCGAGATGAAGGATGGCGTTCGAGAAGGGCTTCATATTAAGTGCAAGAAGGAGGAGAAGGAGTTTGTGAGCGAGCAAGAA
>Ga0126336_10002255_pt1 | contig 10857 bp, 7 predicted proteins | sample SidCmetagenome_FD_92530 | JGI IMG/M metagenome (GOLD analysis project Ga0126336, IMG submission 92530) | Coral microbial communities from El Islote,Puerto Morelos, Mexico - Siderastrea C C metagenome | ecosystem: Host-associated > Invertebrates > Cnidaria > Coral | place: El Islote,Puerto...
AAAATCCTAAAGTGTGACCATTCAAATGAAAGCTACTGAGCAGTACTTTCCTGTGGTGCTGTTTATTATGCTGTTCAAGGTGGTTCTTAGTTTCGAGTCTGTGGATGAAATCCTAAAGTGTGATCATTCAAATGAAAGCTACTGAGCAGTACTTTCCTGTGGTGCTGTTTATTTTGAGTCTGTGGATGAAATCTGAAGTGTGACCATTCAAGTTAAAGCTACTAAGCAGAACTCTCCTGTGGTGCTTTTTACTATGCTGTAGAAGATGACTCTAACTTGTGAGCCTGTACATACAATCCTAAAGTGTGACAGTTTAAATATGGGAGACACATTTCCACTAGTGTTGTTGGTTTTCCAGTTTGCTCCAAGAGGAAGTTTCCTTCACAAATTTGCCCCTACGGCACACAGTTCAGTGCAGCACATCCGTTGACATTGCAGTCTGACTCATTTCAAGCTATAAAGCTTGTTTTAAGTGTGAAACTTAAAACAAGCTGTACAGCCCTGAAATAAAGTCAAAGCTCTGACACACATGCACAGTACAGTGTACACAAACTCTAGAGATACGAGTTGAAATAGCTACATTGCATATAGTTCCACATAGTGAAGATTATGATCAAATAAAGTAATATGTAATAAGAGATAACCCATTATGTTTATTAAAAGCTATGGGTCAAGGCTAAGCTGGATCTGGTCGAAGATGGTTCTAACTTTTGAGTTTGTGGATGAAATCTGAAGTGTGACCATTTCAAAAGAAAGCTACTGAGCAGTACTTTCCTGGGATGCTTTTTGTTATGCTGTAGAAGGTGGTTCTAGTCTTTGAGTCAGTGGATAAAATACTAAAGTGTGACCATTCAAATGAAAGCTACTGAGCAGTACTTTCCTGTGATCCTTTCATGTTATGCTGTACAAGGTGAATCCTATTTCTTATTCTGTGGATGAATCCTAAATTGCAGCATTCAAATGAATGCTAATGAGCAGTACTTTCCTGTGGCACTGTTTGTTATCCTTGTACTATGCAACATGGTTCTAACTTTTTACTGTGTGGATGAATCTGAACTAAAACGTTTGGCTGTTCATATGAGAGCCATAAAGCAGCCTTACTTGAGTTCCTTCATAGCTATCTGTAATGGATCTGTTTGACCTTCAAGTTCCACCATAACTGGAGCTCCCATGCTATAAACAAAGAAGCAATAAATGCATTATACGTAAGGACACCCCAGTGAACTGATTCACTTATAATCACTTAACGTGTATCTCATGAAAGTGTGTCGTTCCGTTGCCCCCCCCCCCCCAAAAAAAAGGAAGGGAAAAAAAGAAAACAATTAGCCATTGCACCTAAACATGAGGGAGTTTGGATATGTTTTTTGTGACTTAAATTTCCCTTCCCCCTTCCTTGGGAGCACCCATATATAGCCTCCACATGGAAGTGCCACCGCTTGAGGCATACTTTCCTTTTCATCTAATAATTCATAAATAGGGTATGGGCTTTCCACATAACACCAGCCCATAGAAAGAATACCTAGGTGCCCTTTAACCCTTTAAATAAGCCCTACCAGTGACAGTCAATTGATGAAAATGAAATTTCTCTTTACATTATCACTACTTGTAAAAACAATCAAGTGTTGAGAATATAGAATGTGATCACCAAGGATAAGATTAAGGAGAAACCATATAATTCTTACCTATTTTGGAGTGAGGGAAGTGAAAAGGTTTGGTCATAAAAAGTGTCAATGGTTTGAGCAAACCCCTGTCCAAACTTGGGTCGAGAACCACCTCCCAGGAATTTTATACATTATCACCTCAGCTAAGGAATTTGGAGATGTTTATGAGGCTGACAAAGACGTTTCCAAACAAACTGAAACACCTCAGAAAAGGAAGGAAGTAATGAAGCAAGGTTTTTATTATTCTTTAATTTCTTTTGAAAATTGGGTTGGTCATGCAATGGGAAATGACACCAGAGCTCTAGATTTGTGAGCCCCGCCAAGAATGCTTACATGAAGGAAAGAGAAAGTTTCTTTTTTATAGATAAATCACCTTTCTCACATTAGATAACTGTGTTACCTAGAGCATTACATTAAGCATACTTTCATCCATAAAATCACAATAGCTACATGAATGTTAACCCTACAAATGAACACAACAGCTAGCGAACTACTAATTAAGGCTGCAGCACAACACAAGCAAGAGCTGTTAAGTTCATGGAGTGTTTTATATTTCCCCAAAATAAAGAGGAGCAATAATTTCCTCAATGCTTATTTTTAAAAGTTTCACCCAAAATTCTGAATCCCATCCTTTATAGGTAGCTTTCTCTTTTCACCATATTCCAATCTTTTAGAACATAGTTTATAATGCTTCAAGGTAAATAATGTTCTTTGTAGTTCGTAGCTGTCAATATTTTCCTCACCATCAATCAGTTCTTGCACATGTACATGAATGTCCTTTGGCAAATAAGTAACGACAGCCCCTATTTGTACTGATTTCCTTTAACTGGAAATTCTGCCGTCTCCTTCACGTTAATTCTTTATTTTTGGGCCATTTTCTTCATTAGTGCTACAATACTGTAATTTAAATTACCTTATCTGTAATGCCCTTGTTCCTAACACTCTTGCCCTTTCATACTTTGTCATGTAGGGTGTTGTTATTCTTTTTGTTAGCTCTTGGCCTTCTTCTGAATATTACAAAAAACAATTCAGAGCACAACATAAATAACATTATCAGAAAAGTGAACTAATCTCGGAAGCTGGACACAAGCAAGAATAAGTAACTACCAGTAAGTAAACAACTTCACTTTAAAGCTGGTTTCAGTGTTACATCTGTGTGTGCATAGCATGCAATGTAACCAACCCTAAGTCTAAAATGTGATAGATGAAGTAGAACAATGGATTTAAATTTCTTTTTAGGAGAAAAAAGATTCATTCACAGAATGCAGTCCATAGTATCCAACGAGAAAACATTTACTGTTTCATTTGCTTTCTAACTAAAATTATTGAGATTTATGTTCAGTGGTAAGCACCAGGCATTACTGAGAACAGGAATGGAATGTACCACTGACAGTGGTGCATAATATATAGCAGAATAAGAGCCAAAATAAATCAGAGTGACCCCAGAATGATCAAAGACATCGTGGATCATTATGGTTTATTTCAGTATCATTCAGAAACTTTCCAGTGCCATTCCAGTTCATTCCATTACAATTTCAGTTCACTAAAATAAAAATACATTCCTTTCCATTCTTAAGTTCAGTAATGCTCATAAGCACCCAGGGAACCATTTCTCAAGACTCCCATAAACCTACTGAGTCTAAAAACTATTTTATGTGCACAATATTCATCAACAAAGACTAATTATTTATTGATTTTGAAAGCTACATTTTAAATCTTTATAAATGGAATACATTGGCGCATTTGCAATAATTATTGCCACTAATCGATTAGGATTTGAAGAAACACTTATCAGGCCTTGAAACTTATCAGCACTTTCAAAAATTAGCCCCAGGGTTTCTAGTCTCCTATGCCGCCTTTTTTGGGTCATCAAGCAATGCCCCTCCCAACAAGAGTGCTGTGTGACAAGACGAAAAAGAGCTGCGCAGGAGACTACAGTTGTACAGGGTTTCAAGAGGTCAGTGCACTCTCCCATTAACAATTTCTGAGAAGTGACAGCGCAGCACAAACCCAAAATGGGAACTTAAACTGTTACTGATCCCACACATCCTTTTTGTGAAAATACCTGGACGGTGTTTTGATCCCTCAAAGAATAAATTGCAATATTGATTTCGTTATTCAATTCAATAATCCACTTTTCAAACGAAGAATGAAATATTCCAAATGAAACTCAATTTGATGACCCAATATTGAGTGGATTAAATTTTGCATGATACCACGCCTCAAGCTGGCAGGTTTCCTAAACCATTTTCTGATGGTCATCTGATTTTGAAATTGCTCTCTTCCTTTCTGTCTGCTGCCAGCTTTTCCAAACAAATCAGAGCATGCAAAGAGTTTTATGCATTTTGATAGAACTGAAAGGAGTTGATTGTGTTAACAGGGAAAAAAAGAGAAAAAATTACTTATGTATTTAAATTTCATTTGGGGCAGCTAGTTATGCAAATCGGGAAACCTCTCAAATTCTAACATGCCTGTCATAAGAATTAGTCGAATCAAAATTCGAGCATCACTCTGAGGTCAAGTTTCATTTTGAATGTTTTTTTCTATCTGTAACTTCATTTGAAAAGCAGATTATTCAAATGGATAATGGAATCAATATAGCAATAATCAACTTCATGCACCAAGTATTTTCACTGTAAATGGCTCGAAAAAGCGCCAGTTTCACACTCCCTTGTTTGCAACCCACAGTCTATTCTGTCTGTTTTAAAAGAAAAATGATCAGGTGATTATAAAATGTTTCGTTCACCACAAGCCATGATCAGCAGCACACTAACATTGAACTTATGCATTAGTCAATTCCAGCTGCGCCCATCCCCCCCCCCCCGGGCAACTGCGGGGCATTTGCGCACCTTGTCAGTCCCAGGGGTGGGGCATTCGCCACACAAGCATGCGGTTTCCGACTCGAAATCCAGACATGGAGGAATTTATCGGAAAGGACCAGCAGTTGAGCAGATTGGCTCGTCTGTCAAAGTTGAGGACTGGACAAACTTGAAGTTTTCCGATTTTATGCATTTCTTCATTGTTTATCAAGGCACGACTCGAGCTATCAGGAACGATCAACGTGAATCGACATGCGTAGGCTTCATTGATCAAGGATTTTATAACCTGAATTTAGTCGCGACGATTCTAACACTATTATGATCGTTTACTAAATTCTAAACATATTTATAGGGATCATCGTGTACTTTTGCATGTTATTAAAATATTCACAACAGATGACTTTACAACAGACTATTTTGTAATGTCAAGATATTTTTACTAGCGAACTGTTTAAAACAAAACAAATAACAGTAAAATGAGAATCAACTATCATGTAGTGTTGTCTGCGAAGTCAATATCATTGCTTGGCGGTTTTAACTTTATAAAAAAAACCAATAAGAAGACGGAGAGGCAGAATTACAGAAACGAAAAATCACACAATCAAATGCTGAAAGTGACACTATTGTGCAATAAATGAAAACTGCTGCAGTGTTGATTGGGGACGTATGATCCCGGGGGCGGGGCATTTGCCCTCTTCCTTTGTCCCCACCACAGGGCAGTTGTGAAGGTAAGTGTCCCCACCCCCAGAAATTTGCCATCCAAGGTAAAAAAAATGCTAATGCCCGGGGGGTTAGCCCAGGGGGGCATGGGCACAGCTGGAATTGACCGATGCATTACTAGAGATGAATTTCAACTTTAATTTGAATTTTGAGGAATGAATTGGAACTTGCAATCGACTAAAACTAGTTCAGATCCAAATAATTTAAAATAATCAACCGTTTGCATAATTATGTATTTAGCTAACCTTTCATAGGCTTCTTGTAATACACATGTATGGTATAAAAGTGCATATTACTAACCTGAAGCTGGTAAAACATCAATATTTTCAGTGTCTTCTGTTGGCTAAAAACAATGACGGGAAAATTTCCTTCAAATTACGATTCAAGATGATGACGAAATGTGCCAAACACAACTAAAAGTTTAGAAGTACAAAAGAACTAGACAAGTATTGCACTGGTTTTTTTTGTTTTGTTTTGTTTTTTTTTCACCTCCAAATCATCGACATCTTCAAAATGGTCCTCTTCTTCGACCTCATCGAGGTCATCATCGTATCTGAAAATAACAGAAAAGCAGTTTTTTTTCGAAGTTTGTCCTTCACAATGTCCGTTCAACTATGTCCCAGATCACAAACTACATGTCGTTGAACACAATTGTTTGAACATTGATCAATGATTTAATACAATGACAAAACGGCTCTTCGTAAATACTACTCCTGCTTTAAGACCTTTTTAAGGTGTTCAGATATTAATGAAACGAATTGCTGCCATTTTGAGTTGGAAAATCCACAAATTTCTCAACATTTCTCTTACCCTTCCATATCATCGTCCGCCATCTTGAATCGAGTGTATGAGCAAGCAGTATTCTGGTCAGCAATCTCACTTGCAGAGAATGCGTAGAATCGTTAATAGCCACGTGCGTTTGTTTTCAATATGGCGGCTGATTTGTCTTTCGAGGGTTCTAATTTCTTGCGTCAAAGACTTGTTTTAGCGACACTTAGTGGAAAATCAGTGAAGATTAAGAATATAAGAGCTATTGAAGATGATCCTGGATTAAAAGGTACGAACTTTCCTGTTGCTTAAGCTTACTGTCTGTAGCATTTTGTGATTTTAAAACATCCAGGAAATGTTACATGTAAACCTTAGGCAAAATGCCTTTACAAGCTTGAATCGTTGTAAAGCATTTTATTTTAATTTCTTAATAGATTTTGAAGCTAGTTTTATACGGCTGATCGACAAGTTAACAAACGGATCAAGAATAGAAATAAATGAAACGGGTATGTTATAATTAAGACTTAATTGTGTATAACGTTTTCTGCAAAGATGTGTCAATGCGCAGTGTTTATGGTGGATGAGCACTTAGCTACCCCAAGCGTTTGTAGTCTACAGGCACTCTAAAACGCTTTTTGAAACAGTGGCTGCTTCTACTTTACACTGTAAATGGTTTGAGTCATATCATAAGTCGGTGAAGTATGTACGTCTGGGTGAGTGTAGTCCTGAGAAGGACTGTCTGTACATGTTATCGTCAGAGTCAAGTGATACATGCGTGCATACACTATTTTTGCTTCATGTATTTGCACTTAAACTGGCACACACCACATGGGCTCTAACTTTGCATAGTTTGCACATAAGCACATCCAAAATTCTTGTCTAGTTATAGAACGATATCACTTTCTGGCAATTTCTACTTTATTTTCCCTTTCACAGGTACAATGCTGTTTTATAAGCCAGGGCTTTTAGCTGGTGGCCATGTTGAGCATGACTGTAATCCTCAGAGAGCTATTGGTTATTACTTAGAGGCTGTGGTATTACTGGCTCCATTCTGCAAGAAACCAATCAGATTAAATCTAAAAGGGGTTACAAATGACAGATATGACCCAACGGTATGCAAAAAGTTAGTAAAAATGTACTCTTCATCTCAGTCATGATCAGTTGTAGTCTCATGACTGTGTGGTACTCAATCCAGCACCACCATGCATCATCATCATCATCATTATCATTACCTCTTTTATTATGTACATGAAATTTTAGCTCTATTTCTAGTTTTGTAAATTGATATGCTGTGAATAAACCGTTATTATTATGATTATCGTTGGCATCTTCGTCATCATCATCACCACCATCCTCATCATTATCATCTCTTTTATCATCGTTGTCATCATTATCAATGTCATCGTCTTTATCATCACCATGGTAATCATCATCACCATCAATGTCTAACTGCTTGTAATTTGATTATTGTCCAGGTGACAGTTATAGTGATCAACATCGGTCCTTCTCATGATTTCTTTCACCTAGACGATCACACTAGACAGGCTTTTGGTACTTCTGGGGCTTTGAATAAACCACTAAACGTCTTTTATTTTATCATTCTTGTTATTGGAAGTATTTTTTTCTTTTTGTTTTGTGTGTGTGTTCCTAAGTCACGTAAAGTAACTATGTGCACACTATTTTTGTTTCCCGCGTATTTCATATTCAAATTGTAAACATAAGTTTTAAAGCGTAATTTTGTAAGGTACTTTAATACGAAAATTCAAATGTACAACCGTTAAGGCACATTTGCAACTGAAGATGACATGAGAATGTCGGAACATGTTTTGTAAATTGAAAACTATTGTTTCTTTATTGAGAGTTATCGTCACTCTGCTGTCTTTACGTCCATTTACTGTATCTTCATTATCATCATGAAAAACATCATTGTTGTCATCATCATCATCATCATCATCATCGTCATCATATCATCATCATTTTAGTATAAGTTTTACCTCAAATTTTTGTTAAAACCAACATGATACAGTAGCTGAACTACATACACTCTGTGATTTCAGGTTGACATCATTAAAACAGTCACAATTCCTCTGATTAAGAAATTTGTGGTTGATGATGAAGGACTTGATTTGAAGGTATACATGAAAATTACTTACATTTTTATGGACAGGTAAATTTGTTATAAATAAATTTCAACCAATATTATGATTATTATTTTAGATTGGTGCTGCTGCTTTAGATTATTATCTACCTGTCTTTAACTGGTAGCTTCCACATAGCAGATACTTAAAATAGTTAACACTAAAAATAATTAGTCTTCTGACTCTTTTGCTGTTGCAGATTGTCAAAAGAGGGGCACCTCCCCAGGGCGGAGGTGAAGTGGTATTCTCTTGTCCTGTTAGAAGAAATTTGCGACCTCTTCAGTTTACAGATCCTGGCAAGATTAAACGGATAAGAGGCCTTGCGTATCCTTTCTTGACTTTTTAGTTTAAGAAATTCATGTGTACTATGCAATATAAATTGGAGGGTAAAGAAAAAATGCCACGTCACTGAGAAGTTTGCCTTGATAGCCAGTTTTCCAAATCAATTCTTCTTTGGCATACAGACCTGTTTATACTATGTTGCCTTGTAAGAACTGTGGTGTTGTATTTAGCTTCTTTTAACTTAAGGCTTGAATTTGAAGAATTTAAGGATTTATTACTTGCAATGTTCAAGGAATGACCATTATTTGCACGAAATAACAAAAATAATACAAATACAAACAGATAAAAATTTTAGCTTGGGTAAAGTTATGAAGAAATCCTAAGACATTTTCTCATAGCTCAGAGATCATTCGTGTAGGCTACCCTGCAATGCAGGCATTTTCTTGGGGACGAGCAAGTGCCAACTCTCGGTTATCGTAGCCACCATGTTGGATTTGCAAAATCTTAGGGAGCTGCTGCTATAGCGTTTGCTCACCCCCAAAATATGCCTGCATTGCAGGCTATCATGTAGCAGTTTAATACCAATTAGCTCTCAAATGTTTTTGGTAACTTACATGTAAACAGCAGTTTTGAAAAATTTAATCCTGTTTGTTGATGACTGTATGATGATTCCTTTATTGTTATTCTTAACATGCTGCAAATTTGATTGATTGCTTTACAAAGTTATGCAATGCGAGTGTCACCAGCAATATGCAACAGAGTGGTTGATGCAGCTCGTGGTGTGCTGAATCAGTTTATTTCTGATATCTACATCTACACCGACCACTGTAAAGGTGCCCAGTCTGGAAAGTATGTTAACTTATTTCCATTTATAGAGCAGTTTTCAATTGAGTGTAGAAAGTAATGCTGTGTTTGCTTTGGTTTTGCATTACTAGGCTCTTTGATTGGTTAAAAAAACTAGCGCCACTTTCTCAACCAATCAGGCGTAAAACCAAAACCAATCGTGACTTGCTCGCACGCGTTTTCCCACGCTTAGCGCCAATTGCTTGTATTTGATTTGATTTCTGATTGGTTCATGTTGTGTTTTGTTCCTGTTGTGATTGGTCAGAGTAATTGTTTTGGTTTTGGTTTTACGACACTCACTTGAAAACCGCTCTAAGCACACAGCTGTATGACACTTTTTTGGAAGAGGAGGGTGGGAGAAAAGGAGGGCTTTTAGGGGTGCGGTTCCATTTTTTCCCCTGGGTATTTGACATTTTGCAGTGCTCAAAATAAATTTAAAAAACAAAAACAAACAAGAATTGGTTGTTCGTATGTAAAGTCTTAAGTGCTGGGCCACCAACCCCTAAATTTGGTTGATGACTGCATGATTGCTTAAAAGATACATGTAGATTCTACTTGTCACATGTAATTATTTGATATGAGTTGTGACTTAATAAAGGGATCTCCATTTTTGTAGTGCATTACATGTAGGTTGTGACTAGACAATCAAAAACATGAGCGCTTAATTTTTTCGGGGAAGCCTGGGAGTCGCCACCATCTTGGATTGGTAAACACAGATCCTGCGGACGAGTTTTGGAACATGTAACGGTAGATCCAAGATGATGGCCATAATTTAACTGCGATTGCCAGCTATGTGTAACTGGCTTCTAAAAATCTTTTTCGCCTCCATTTCTTAACTCAAGGTTGACAAATACTCGATTCAAGAATAATGGTAGATTTCCATGTGGCAAATTAGTTCATTATTCTGTCGGTCATGAGAGAAAATGTATTAAAAGTACTTTGATCGATCTTTGTGGGTGGTCTGTTGTTTTGGCCTTGAACGACTGGGGCCATAATTCTACTGAAAAATGGTTTTCCAGAACGCTTTTGGTCATTCTTGGAGGACCAGACAACTGCTAATTTCAAGCACTGATTTTGGGAAGATTGCATGATTCATGAAAAGACAACAAAGTGGGGTTCAATATTATGTTGTAGGTAACCCCCAACATTTGTTAAGCCCTTGCTAATGGTCGTCAGCCTCCCTTTTCACATTGCACCTGTTGGTGGACATTAATGTGTAGTTGTGTTTATTGTCTAAGGAAACAGTGTGATATGAGGCGGAAACCATGAAACCCTTGAGCCACAGACAATGCACTACCCGCTATTCACAACATCTCCACTAAGAAAGTTTATTAACAAATGAAAATAGCTAATTAAAAGCTAAAACTTAAAACAGGTGTCAGATTGTTTCCGGACAGTCAAATTGTTTCCGGACACCAAATTACACGTCTATTAAACAAGATACCTGCTTTTTGCGTTTAATAAACAGGTTTGATATGGCAAACTTGTTTATTATGCTAAAAAGATGGTCTTTTTCATTTATTAAACGAAAAGGACGCAAGTTTAGTTTATTAGACAAGCGACTTTTGCTTATTAGACAGAAAATTTCTGTCTAATAAACAAATGATGGTGCGTTTTTTGTTTATT
>Ga0126336_10002256_pt1 | contig 10857 bp, 1 predicted proteins | sample SidCmetagenome_FD_92530 | JGI IMG/M metagenome (GOLD analysis project Ga0126336, IMG submission 92530) | Coral microbial communities from El Islote,Puerto Morelos, Mexico - Siderastrea C C metagenome | ecosystem: Host-associated > Invertebrates > Cnidaria > Coral | place: El Islote,Puerto...
AGCAAATTACGAAGCCTAAGAACAGCATACCCGACACAATAATACAACCAAATACCCACGATACAGATGATTGGCAGAAGGATAAGAGACAGCAGCTCACCCAGTGGTGTAAAAAAATTTGGAATCACACATGCCAAGCCAGAGAAACGGAAGTTAAATACATTGCTGATGTAGCGCTGAGTTTCAAGAACTTCAGGAGGCCATACATCTGTGTTGGAAATCAAAGCATCCAAGGTCTGGAAATAAAACACGCTGATCTTCAGCATCCCGCGTGCCGCTTTACCTCTTCCAGCCAAGCCAAGAAAAAGAACTATTACATTCAGTTCAAGTAGCCAGCCTGGGATGATGCGAAGCATGGCTAACACCGCTACAATTATGATTTGAGCAAAGACGAATACTATTGACAGAAATCGTTTTCTTTCGTAAAAAACGGAAAAGGCAAGACCTAACAACACCATCGTCACACAAACAAGCGCCACTAAGATGTAGACACTGATCTTCGCTTTTGGACAGGCGTAGCAAAGGATGCCCTGCTTGTAATACCCATCTTCACAGCGTGAACAAAATCGGTCTTTACTTCCTTTAAGACAGAGGCATGACTTCCTACAAACAGTGGACGCTCTGGCGTTTGACCTGTTTTTCTCCTTTAACCACTCAATTCCACAGTCACATGTACCCGTTGGGTTGCATGATGTGTTTACCAGGGGACTTGTACCCAGTACTTGTGAGCACTTAACGAGATGAGTCACGTTTTGATCACGTGATGATGGCCAATATCCCACCTTCATGACCATGTGCTGCGCAGGCAACATTTGATCCTTACACACCGCGCCCTCCATACAAGGTAAGCAGGTTTTCCCTGAACCGTAATAGCCAATGTCGCAAATACAAAAACGGAAACGATAATAACTGGGATCTAAGATCACTAAGCCATTATTGTAGCTCAGTCGTGCATTGGGGCATTTGAACTTATCGGCAGGATTTCTACGCGTTAACGTTGTAAAATCAAACGTCATGTAGTTGGGCAATGTTCCATATTCATTTGTTTCTTGCATGTTGGGGTTTTTTGAAACGTCAAGAACTTTTATAGAGAGAAGCGACATCTGAGGAATTTGTCCTAAAAGGTTGTTATTAGAAACATCGACATCAGTGAGAAACAGCATGTTTTCAGTTGGCGGTGGAAGCTCTCCGGACAATTTGTTGTGGCTTAAGTCTAAAGAGATCAAGCTGTAAAATTCCCACAGTTTGCGCGAGATTGTGCCATAAAAGTGACAGTCGCTGACGTTAAGAATACGCAACGACCCATTTATTGGTTCCTGCAGGGCTTCCAATAAAGCTTCAAAATTCATATTGAGTTGTTTATTACTTGCTAGACTCAGCACTTCCATCGACTGGGACTTGAACTGGATTCCTTCCTCAAGGGATGTTAAGTGATTCCTGCTGAAATCGACAATTTGAAGTGTGGGAATTGAACCAATGCATTTCGGAATTTCACCAGAAAAATCGTTTCCTGCTAAGTTTAATTGTTTCAAGTTTATCATGTGGTCCAGTGTTGAAGGGATATTTCCAGTGAAATGATTTCCTGGCAAAAGACACTCGATCATTGCGGGAAAATATAACCCAAATTCGTCAGGTAACGTTCCGTTAAGTCCAGCAAGGGAAAGGTGCATGTATTGAAGAGAAGACAAGTTGAACAAGCTTTCAATGCCACCACTTAAGTATGTAGCTGTTTCAAGATCTAAAAACCACAGTTTTTTCAATTTCCCGATGCTCTTTGGTATTGAATCATACAACTTGCTCTCCCCGAGACTGAGAACTTGTAATTCCGTCAGGTTTCCAATATCTTTTGGAATTTCACCATAAAAACCTTTCCCCTTTTGACAACAAAGTTGGATTTTCACTAGGGACTTCATCTTTAGTAAAAGATCAAAAGGAATCCGACCGGATAATTTGTTAAAGGAAAGACAAACACGTAGCACGCTGGTCATATTGGGAGATAGAATATCACTGACACTGCCTTGCAGCCCAAAATTATAAGCAATGCACAGGCCTTGTAAATTGCGTAACTTCCACAGGCTTCCTGGAAGGGTCCCAGTTAAGTTGTTATTGTGTAAATAGATGCTGATGATGTAGCGGTTAGTGCGATCACAAGTAATTCCATACCAAAAGCAGTGAGACACTGAATGATTCTTCCAGTAAGTCTTGTTTTTCCAGTTATGACCGCCCGTTTGGTTGAATATTTCCATGAGGACAGTTTTTTCCTGCTCGGGTGTAAACATTGTATCAAGAGTATTGTTTGGGATCGGGATCTGGTGCAAGCAGCCATAGGCAAAAGTGTCGTCGTAGTTCAACGGTACAAACGTGTTTTCCAGAGCTGAAAAACAAACAAAAAAAACCCGTTTTTAGCTATGCATGAGTCAAAGAAAAGGGAATCCCTGTTAAAATTGAGCATTCTTGAAAGTATCGGACGAGTTTCTTTTTGAAAACCAACGCCAATGTTTACCTTAACTTCAGATAAATACCGCGACTGCGTATGGCTTCCTACTAGCTTGTATGCCCAAATTCTAGTATAACCCTTGTACATGAACAGCTGTCACACCCTGAAGTCTCTGATAACTGTATGGGGTTTCAGAAATGATTATTAGCTCTACCTTTAATTCACATATCCTAGCCACTAGGCAACGCCCCTACCCTCATGGTTCTTGTTATGATAGCTGAGGTCACGCCATCGCATTTGACTTAAGCTACAACAGATAACTGAAGTTAGCCATTCTGCTAATGTGACCGCCTCTTTATTTGCTCCAACTGTAGTCAGAAAATTTTTGCTTCGGTAATCAAAAACGATACTGAAGTAACCAAAATTAGTTCCAAGCAGGATGCATGGTTTAAATAGTTGTTTTAAACGGTAGTTTAAACTACTCAAATAAATATCTTATTATTATTATTATTATTATTATTATTATTATTATTATTATTATTATTATTACTGTTTAAACCATACATCCTGCTTGGGATAAAAGAAATGAATAGCCAATTATGATCAGAATGCGGTCTTTGAACTTTTCTGCAATGTTTGCATGCATGTTTGCCGTACGAAGGTTAAAAACAAGCATGATAAATAGTTAGACATAGCTTTCTCCGATCCGACATGTCTACATTTCACCGGGAAAACCACTTTGTACGTTTACCATTAACTTCCCACAAGTCTGAGGTCGCGTAACTTACGACTAACCAAAAGTAACTGTACAGTATGTTGCCCAGTATCCGACCGGTACCAGTATCCGACCAATAAAACTTGAACTCAAATTTTCGTGTCGCACTTAGAAACTGGGGGGAAACTAAGTATTCTGAAATAAAGTATATTAAGTACTTTAGCTTTCGATTGCTTGTTTTAATGGACTTAACGCTTTAGGGAGACTTGTAGAAGGCGCCGTTCTGTTTATATGAGTAAAACATCGAAGAGTAAATTTGACGTTTTTCACTGTACAATGAAATTACCGTTGTTCAAATGAGAGTCTGTTACATGCGATATTTTCGAGAAATAATCAAGGGAATTGGTGTTTTTAGAGCCTTACCTAATTTCTACTTGGATTCAGAATTCTTTAGGAAAATAGGAGTTAATAGTTTTCACTAAGTTTCGAACTAGGGTGCCCAGTTCCGACCAGATTTTTGTTTGTGTCAAAAATCCTTCTGTAAAATTAATTTCAGTACTTCAACTGATCTCAAAACTATTATTGAAATGGCTAGCTACAAAAAAGTCTGTTAAGAAGTGGCTTTAGTAATTATTCGAGGCAAACCATTTTAGGTGTGTTTGTCAGGTAGGAAAGTCACGTTTAACATAAAGTCACGAAAATTGGATCCGAGTCCCGTCAGACAATTCGGAGCATTTCAAAATCATCCAAATTTCGAACATTTTGCTTCCCTCTATATTTTCAATGGAAAAGGAAATTCTGGCATACCGAGCACCGCCAAAATTCTATTTCGGGTTCGAACATAAGGTATGTGGAAGGCTGAACTTCTTCTCGTCATTCAAGGATGTTCTGATGCTAAAATCCCCACCGTTTTCGAAATCATCTTTAAATTTGGTGAGGTTGATGCTAAATTTATTGAGATTTGTAAAAATTTACTGTAGGTCTTACGACTGAGAAGTCTGCGTTTCTCCTAGTAATACCCTGCGGTTTATTACCCCCGAAGGAGGATAATTATTAGATGCCTAAAATAAGCATACACCCGAAAATTGAAAGTATTTACAGTCGAAAATCAGTTCATACATGGAGATGAGAAAGTTGGTCACATTTATTCACCATGAGTCAGCCTTACTGCGTGCTATTTCCGTGTTGATTGAAAATATTTTATTCTTCATGTTTCTTGCATATTGCGTGACTTTTCGTTCTTGTTCAATTTGTGGAATTTACTGCATCGAAATCGTTGAAACCACTCATTATCCCTCTAGTCTCTCAATTTACACTAGAAACTTACCTATTCCTGTCTAAACGAATTTTGCTTAGTTTTAAAAAAATCATCTTTACGTTTCTTTGGCTGATATGGTTGAATCGGCGCAAATCATGGCCATCTGTATGGGAAGAGAGTTCGATATGGTGACGACATTAAAAAAGCAACAGCTGTTTATCATGACGCTTGTTTCAGGTGTTAGACCTTACAAATTCAATTCCATTCCCGATTCCATCGCCTTACTACTTGAATGATCTCAAATGATTAGTACATGTCGCATGGGTTTTGAAATGTGTTATGGATAACAAACCTATTGCCATGGTCGGATACTGGGCCCGGTGTACGGATACTGGGTAACGTATGAACTTTCCAAAAAATTAAATTGTGCAACAGATACTAAACTAAAAACGTCAACATTTTTACGTTATATTGGCAAATAAATTGCTGTGTCAGGGCCAAATTACAGAACTCTTTCTCCCGAGTAAGGGGAGATAGAGCCTTTTGAAACTGAAGTGGTCGGATACTGGGCAACGTACTGTAGCGTTGGTGTGACCGCAAACAATGTAAAGAAAGGTAAAGCCAACTGGTTTTGGACCGTTTTAAAGTCATGTAAGGGGAGAGACTATGGCAACTGTGTGCATTATTTAAGTATGGGGTTGTGCTGATATGTGTCAATGCTGCTATTGTAGAGTGCCATGTGTGGCATTATAGTAAGCCAAATTCCAATGTCATCGGAAATTACTGGAAACAGGAACTACCAAAGTCATAAAAACATATTTTCCCTTTAAGAGCGAGACGCTAGACCGGTTTGTGAACTTTGCGGATCCACGCAAAGGGTATTAATAAGTATGGAACAGTGGCAATATCTGACTGATACTGCTTTGGAAAAAAAAAGTGCTACTGATATTTAGCAAGTGCTTTAAATCCAATACTAGAAACGGGTTCTTTTGTCAGCGAGCCTATGAATGAGATCTCAAATTCTTGGTAACGGGGACTGAAAAGAATTCACTTTCCTTTTAGAGCGAGACACCCAAGTGTTTGAACTTTACACAGGTTTAGAAATAACACTATCGTGGATTAATCTGACTATCTTATCTCATTTTTGTGAGAGAATCGAGGGGAACAGGCATGCATGAAATCTAGGTGTACTTCTAGTTGTACTTCACTGTTGTTATTCCCATTGGCATCATACAGAGGCACCCGACGGTTCGTTTCGGGGAACAGCTCTTCGGAAGAAAAAACTCGCCTGAAATATACGGATTTAATTACAGTGAAAACTAGAGATTTCTTTGTCGAAACATCACCTCGGACTTTCGCAACAAGAGAACTTATTAATTCCTGTTGTTTTTGGATGGACAAATATGCCGTTTAGAGTATAAAATAAAGTCAGCTAGCAATTTCGGAGAGCCATCAGCAGCTCGGAAATTCGGCGGATAGGATTCTGTTTTCTAAAATTTTCTGAGGCCTAAATTTTCAGCTAAAAACGCCGAACAGGTCAATCCGTATTAGCTTATACAAATATGCCTTCACAAAGCTCTAAAACAATCTAAGAAAGCAGAAAATAACAATTCAAGTATTTTGCTAAACATTTTCTTGTTGCATGGATGCCCCTGATCATATTTTGTCTTTTTCATTTTTAAATACATATGGCAGGCGAAGTTAGAGAATAATCCGTAAGGTACATGTAACTCTCTAAAAATATACTCCTAAGCGACCACATAGACTATGAATAGTTTCTCTTGCTTTTCCCTTGTGTCCACACAAATGTATAGTTTGTCTAGTATTCTTGGATAGGGCATCCAGTTCAAAGTCCTACATTAACACTCTTTAAAGCAATTTGATCGTTTTTCTGTCTACACTCATCCTCTGACATGCCGAGTGGCACAACACAATTACTTACGAGAACTGTTTGTTCTGTCTCGTCCAGATCCAGATCTTAACTCGCTCAATGTTCGACGAGAGAGAAACTTAGGTCCAACCTTTGATCGTCTTGTTAAAATCCTCGTCACGGCATGAGGTTTATCAGACTGGCACCTTACACAACAAAGCTCGACAATAGTAAATACTACAGCTAGTAGAAGGCCCGATTTGAAGGAACAGCTTTCCATCATGATAGTAGATCGCATAAAACAGATAAAAATCTGAAGGAAAACAACAATCCAGCAGTTATTTACTACTTCCGGGATTGCCGGAAATAAGCTTTTGCTACGACGGTGGTCCAGCGGTTAGCTTTCAAAACGAAACTAAAATGGCGGAAGCTCCACTCGTTCAAGAACAAGAAGAAGAAAGCGAAAATACAGAAGAAAACCCAAAGCCGTATTCTGATCACCCAGTGTACAGAGAAATATCATGCACAAATGGAAGAATAAACAAGATGAAGAAAGATGAAGTCAAGCGCTGTCTCATAGAACGCGGTTTGGACACGCGGTAAGTGATAATTAATAAATTAAGCTTGAGGGGGCTTACTACAGTTTCAGAAGAGTACGATAACCTTTTTAGATGTTCAGTTTAAAGCCAGCACGAGTTTTCTGTTGGGTCAGTAGTTGCTACAACCGTTGAAAGAAATGATTTTATCCTGGAAAAGAAATGCGAGAAGCTTAGTAAATATCAAAAATAACTGACCGAGCTCTAGGAGGGGACTGGAAGCTACAAGCAATTGCAAAAAGACTTGAGATACTCGCTATATTTCTGCTCAATTCGGACATTCTTATAGTCAATACACATCTACCCCCCTTCCCCCTTATCAATGTTGTTATGGATTTAGTAATGATTTTCAAAGTAACAAGCAACAACATTGAAAGGGGGAGGGGGGGTCACAAATGTATTAAAGTTTTCCATTTGTTTTCAAGAGTGCGTTTTCAGATGGTAATCCAATTTTTGAGGAGAATGCCTCAACGATTTTGCAATTGCTTGTAGACTTTTTCAGCACTTTTTTCTCAAAATCTAGCCGTAGGACACTACCTCAAATTTCAGGATTTGGAAAGTGCCTAGAAATAAACACGTATGCAAAAGAAAATGAAAATCTGTAAGGCAGAATTTTTGCTATCGAAGAAAATGTCAAATTTTGGCCTTTTTGAGAATTGCTAAAATCTCTCTTACAGATTTTGCTAATATTTTGTCTACAAGTGTGAGTTACTACTGTAAATTGATTCTCAAATTATCAATGTGGGTCATACGGTCAGTTTTCGAGTAAATTGGGGTCAAAAAGTCAAAACTGAGTGAAACTGAGCATGCTTACAACTTAAGCGCGTGCTGAAATGATGCAGTATGGTGTGTGTGATAAGGTGTGATGAGGTTTTTGTTAAGGTTTTACAGATAATTTATACCATTAGCACATACTAACTGTGTCAAGACTTCAACCATTCATGATAAAGAATGTTAACAGTACCCCACTGGCAATTTCTACAGGCCAGATCTCAGAGGTCTTTTGAGCTTTTTCTCAATGATGGCCAGCGTTAAGTATTGCACGTGCGAAAAAAAATGGTGTCAGAGATAATTTCTTAGTGCATGCAATCGTATTTCAGAAACACTGTAGTAAGCCACCTTAAAACTTGCAAATAATTATTTCAGGATAATTTGTCTGATCTGTCCTTGTTTGACGAAATGGCAGTTTTCTGTTTTAAATACTGGCATTTGATCATTTTAGAGAATTAATTTAATTTTTCTAAACACTCCTGGTTTCCAAGTAAAACGAGACTTATACCCACATACATCCTCCTCACTAAAACATACACCCAAGGCACAAGTAGCCCAAGCGTAATATAAGAGTTTGTATGGAAAAATCGCACTGAGAATTCCCATTGATAAATAGATGAGCTTTGAAAAGCAAAACTGCTTCATAAAGTAGATAAAATGTTACCTGGTGTTGTATTTTGTCGTTCTGTGAAGGTTTAGTGCCATTGGAGAGGTTTTGGGCATCTGTTCTTTAAACAGTGCATAAAAGAAAGAAAAAGGACGGACAGAATTGCCAGCTCGGGGATCAAACCGGCTCCAATTTTCACGTGAAAAAAAGCATGCATTTACATTTTGTCTTGCTGAGCTCACAAAGGAATGCCTCAAGTGCTCCTTTCTGAAATCAAATGGTGTATGCCTTGATTGTTCCCTGTATTAGATGATCAAAAAGGTCGAACACTAGTTCAAAAACTGCGGCCATTTATCCGTGACCAGAGAAAGTTGGTCCTCGGCTGGCACTGAGAATGAGGTTCAAATGACAACCCCACCAGGAGAGGGTATGATTTTTTTCACAAGCGTTTGTGTTTTCAAAAATAGAAAGCCTTCTCCCAGTGGGGTTGTCATTTGACCCTCATTCCCAGTGCTGGCCGAGGACTTAACAGTCAAACTGGGCAACTTTCTCCATCACAGATAAATGGCAGTGGTTTTCGATCATCTAATACAGGGAAGAATCAAGGTATACTCCATTGGAATTCAGAAAAAAGAACTTGAGGCATTCCTCTATGAGCTTGGCGAGACAAAATGTAAGTGTGTGCTTTTTTTTCACGTGAAAATTAGAGCCATTTTCGAGCACGTTCAATGGCTGAGCTGGCGGTTTTGTCCAACCTTTTCTTTCTCTTATGCACTGTTAGGGTAGACGACCAAATACCTCTCCAATGGTGCTAAACCTTCACAGAAGGACAAAATACAACACCAAGTAACATTTTATCTACTTTATGAAGCAACTTTACTTTTTAAAGCTTATTAATTTATCGATGGGAATTCTCAGTTTGATTTTTCATACAAACTCTTATATTACGCTTGGGCTACCTGTGCCCAAGGGGCTTGGGTTGATATTAGTTCTACAGTCCAAGAAAATGAGCTTAAGTCCATTTGAAAAGGCATGCACGTTCACTGTATCTCTTTGGAAAAGATGGCGTCTTTGATGATGTTTATCAAATGTATTTCTTTACACCTTGAGTCTGTTTGATAATAAAACAAACAAGAAAACCTGTGGTTTATCAGAGAAGGGCCCTTACAAGCTGGAGTTAATTTGTGAGCCACTAGGTTCATGAGCTACATGAATTCTTGACATTTTTAAAATATTTTTAACTAGGTATTATAAATAAATTTTCCAGCATCTGTTTCGATATTGCAAAAAATACTAATAGCAAAAATGAAAACCAATAACTACATACCAGGCTACCTATTAGGTTCCGTCAGGGGACTGAAAAGTGCTTTTTGCTCTTACCAGCTGAAGACAAATTTGAAAACCAATAATGATTGTCTTTTTGAACCTCCGATTGGCCAATGGTTCAGATCTCCTGGTAACAGTTCAAGTGTTTCTCACCTTGCAGTGGTTGTTGGGGTTTCAAGGGGTGTTTTTGTGAGCATTGCTAAGAAAAGAGGCTTTGTGAACCACCTTGGCTCAAAGTGGATAGGTAATAGGTAACATTGCTAAGAAAAGTCTGTTATTTATCCAGGAGAAAAATTATATTCAGTTTACATGGATTTTCCATCATGGGATGTCATTTCTCCCCTGTGCCTAGGACAGGGATGAAAATTATCCTAAGGTAAACTCATTTCATGCAGTTATCATGTAAACAGCTTGAGAAAATTAAACTAAGGCTGAAGGATGAAACTCTTGTCAGGAGAAAACTTACATGTATCCGGGAATGACTTGTCTCATGTTAACGGCCCCTACAAATGTACATAGTACCTTTTCACACTCAGTTCTATAATTACGGCATCTTGTTGTGTTTCTTCTCTTAAATTTGCAGAGGAGTGAAGGAAGTGCTCCAGAAACGACTGAAAAACCACATTAAGAAAGAGAAACTAACTCAGGCTAAACTGGAGCAGGAGAAGAGAATGAATGAATTGCACTTTTACTGTGTCATAGATTTTGAAGGAACTTGTGAGGAGGAGAATCCAAAAGACTATGTTCATGAGATTATTGAGTTTCCTACAGTACTTGTTGATGCAACTACTCTAGAAGTGGTAAGTGTATTGCTACAATTTATAGCTAAAAAATTAAATGAGACACTGTCATGTGCATGTGCAATATTTGTGCCACACCCACATTGGCACATCCCTCGCCCTTTTCAATGTTGTTTTCACACCTCCACCAAGTCCAAAAGATTTGGCAACAACATTGAATGGGGGATGGCGATAGTAAGGCCAATTTGTGCTTAAAGTGTGTGGCAGGGCAGTGTTTACTATCCAGGGGTGACAAATACTGTTTAGACAGTGTCTTTAGTTGATAAAAAGTTTGAATGACAGTGTCAAAATGGTTGAAACTGTGTCACTCTCAACAATTTTGCAATGGACTGTAGCATTAAGAATTGTACAAAAAAAATTGTTGAGGAAAAATTAGCTGACTCTCCAAATGATGATACACAAAATGAATTTGACGTTTTAAAAAGCGCATACGAAAAAGAATACGATTACATCACGAAAGGAGCAATAATACGATCA
>Ga0126336_10002257_pt1 | contig 10856 bp, 7 predicted proteins | sample SidCmetagenome_FD_92530 | JGI IMG/M metagenome (GOLD analysis project Ga0126336, IMG submission 92530) | Coral microbial communities from El Islote,Puerto Morelos, Mexico - Siderastrea C C metagenome | ecosystem: Host-associated > Invertebrates > Cnidaria > Coral | place: El Islote,Puerto...
ACACACAGCCTCTCCGCTGTCCGCATCCTCTTTGTCTACAGGCTCAAAAACAAGCTCAACTGGTTTAGACAGGTTGTCAAACGTCATATCTTGGACGCTGCTTGAAACGACTCGACTCATGACCGAAGACGCGCCATTGTCACTCTCGACATCATCAGGGATAAGCGGTTGGAAAAACTTGTCATTCTGGTAAATCACAAAACCAATCTTCACTGCTTTACCGGAAGGAACGTTTCCCTCAAACATGACTTCCGGTAAAGTGATTGACGTTTGAACATCGGCCATCGGAAGTTCTTCGCTAACCATGCTATCGGGTGTTAACTTGTTAGGGTCAGCGGCAGGTGGTTTGACAACAAGAGACATGCCCGAAAAAGAGTCTGGGTCTGCTCGGCTTGATTGGATCGCTACACTTGGAGCAACGAGGAGCCTGGACGATTCGTCAGCTGAGAGAGGAAGATTTTGCGCTATTTTGTCCAGTGCTTTAACAAACCTGTAAAGAAGAAGAATAGTAACTTTTTAAAGGGTCGCCGTCTATCTCTTGGATTCAGACCAACTGGAGGCTGCTTTATATATCGAGTAATAATCCCGAGGCTGACAAATTGACCGAATAATAAATAATCGCCCGAGAAACAAAGTTTCGATTGTAACTGTGATATTGCGAGAACAATTTTGAAGCCGACGGCTTTTCTTGTCTTACTTGGAAGAAGATTTGTTTGATCGCTGACTTGCTTGCAAATCTTCCTTCTTCATGTTCATTACATTGTCAATTACGTCCACAACATCTTGAGCAGTCTGCAGAAAAACAAGGCGGAGAAATGAGAAACCTGAGCACAAGAAGAAGAGACCACATTGACGTTTAGCATGCAAACAACTTTTTGGAAAATGAAACATATTTGGGTGAAAAACTGAAAGAAAACAGATAACAGAGAGGACTGTTTAAGCCTACTGTAGACAATAGAAGTTTAACCCAAATACTATAATTAAGGTTCTTTTGTTCGGTACCCTGCGTTTGCTGTCCTGTTATTTGGGGGCTAAATGACTGGGGCAAATTATCAAGGACCCGATTTGAACTATACCCATTGTGACGTTCGCGTGCAAAGGGACGTCAGAGAAAATTACCCAATATATTAGCTGAATTAGAACAAATTTAATAACTTTCAATTTCACATCGTTATTTGCAGTGTACTCCGTAATATATCTATTAAACGGCAGATAGTTCTGAATCTGCAAAGCATGCTGGGAGATTACCTCATTTAACGAATCCACCAATGAGACAACTTCCCCTATGACGTCAGCGATCAACACCGCGTCAGCCTCGTTCATGTCATCAGCCTTTGACGTCAGCTCTTTCACTTCTTTGGTCACTTTGGCAACGTTTTTCTTGTCAATTGGTTTCTGGTAAGGTTTTAAAAAAACTAATTATTAGAACAAATCAAGCATTCGAAAACTGAAATGTCAAACGTTTAAAACAGAGGCATTTTCCTGTGGAATCCGCCAACAAAAACGACTGAAATTACATATTCGTTTGGCTTGAACGGCTTTGACGTAGTTATATGTTTAATATATAGTATATCACTCTAAACTGTGGCTATGCAAAGGTAAGTTCCAGGGATCATGAAAAAAAAAAAAACAGTCCGAAAGTTCTTTGTTCGAAGTTTTATGTCCAAAAAGTTTTAAAACAAAGTACGCAGATTTACGAGACGTGTGTCTTACCTTTGCAAGACTGTCAAGTTTGTTTGTTCTCTCTGATTTGTACTTGCAACGGCTCACATCTGGGGATTCCCACAAACCACCGGTCAAAAAATTCCCGCCACAATAACGCGTGGCGGTGGCGGCTGGCGGACCATACGGGCATTCTACAGATGGCGAGTTCCGACCAATCACCGCTAACTGCCAATCAAACACTCCCATGATTGACACTTTGCCAGTTTTCTCTGATAGACAGTGAGCTGAAAAGTAGAGAAGTAAAGTAATTGTTAGAAAAAGGACTGGAAGCTGTGCGCGATCTGATTGGTTAAAAAACCATGCTTTATCAGAGTATAAAACATTGAATTTCGTGTTTAATTGTTTTCTAAGTTTCTATTAGAGGACAAAAGTAATACTTTGACTGGAAAAACGTTTTCAATGTATCGTTTGCTTAAGAAATACAACAACAACAACAACGACGACAATGATTTACCTGTATCAGAAATATACCGTTCCTGTAACTTGCAATGGTGCTTTGCTAAACCTTCAGTTACGTGATAAATACAAGTAGGACTGTTTTAGCGAGCACTTTTGACCAAACAATAACCAAAGCTTGATTTCTCTCGGAGTAGAATGACAGACGAAATCAATGATTTGAAACCGTATTCTCTATGATCAGGTCAATACACCAACATAAAACATTTTCCTTGCAAAATCAGGGACACTTACTGGCGCTCCTTCTGGTCACGCTCTTACGTGACACTTTCAAAGGCTTTAGCAACTTGTTCATTTCACTTTCATCAGCCAGTAAAGTCTCGAGTCTACTGTAGTATGAAGATAAGTCTTCCAGACGAGCCAAGCTGTAAACTACCACGTCCACGCCTACTTTACCTAACGAGTTCCTGTATTTACAAACAAATAAGATAACACCACTTAGTACAATTTGCCTTTATTTATCGTGAACGCACGAATCTGATTGGCCTTATTAGCATTCACTATTTGCTATATCAGCGATAGTCACCACGGAGACAATTAGTGGGGTAATCACCTACAAAAAGCTACGGTTCGCAGGTAAAGCGTACAGTCGAACTTCGGGTTTAGAACGCCCAGGTTAACCCTGTTGCTACTCCCCCCTGCAGTGGGATGCTAGTCCATCACAGGGTTACCCCCAGCAGTATGTCGTCAGTACCCACGTTATACACCTGGGTGGAGAGAGAGAATGAAGGATAAAGTTTCTTGTCTAAAGAAACAACGCGACAATGAAGAGACCAAGCCATGAACCACCCTCCCTCCGATCAAAAAACCGACGCGCTTATAACTTTGCCACCGCGCGTCCAAAGATTCGTTGCCTTGTTGTTAATTATGAAGGCAAATATGTATAATACCACCAGTTATCTGTATTTATAACATCTACTTACTAATGGTACGTCCGAAGAGAGAAAAGATACTGAAAGGATAGGGAGGAGAGGGACGGGAGTGGAATGACGTAGGGACGACCTGGGATATATTTTTTAGAGACGCTGTATGCAGTGACTGGTTCCATGAGTGCTGTAGACGTTATTAACGAGACAAAGGAGTAAGAAACTAACCTGAACTTAGTTAGCTTGACTTCATAACTCCACTGAGGGTCTCCACTGTTAAAATAGTTTTCCAGCTGAGAGAAACGACAGCTTAATTTAAGAAAATTTTCAAGTTTCCTACTTTTAAGAGTCAAACACTGAATGAGTTTTCCATCACGATGGGGTTCTGAATATTAGTACAGTTTGATCATTAAATGAATTTAAAGCTAAAGAGCAAAACTTTCCTATACTATGTGTTCTAACTTTCGAGTCTGTGGATGAAATCCTAAAGTGTGACCATTCAAATGAAAGCTACTGAACAGTACTTTCCTGTGGTGCTGTTTATTATGCTGTACAAGATGGTTCTAACTTTTGAGTTTGTGGATGAAATCCTAAAGTATGACCATTCAAATGAAAGCTACTGAGTAGTACTTTCCTGTGGTGCTGTTTATTATGCTGTACAAGGTGGTTCTCACTTTTGAGTCGGTGGATGAAATCCTAAAGTATGACCATTTAAATGAAAGCTACTGAGTAGTACTTCCCTGTGGTGCTGTTTATTATGCTGTACAAGGTGGTTCTCACTTTTGAGTCTGTGGATGAAATCCTGAAGTATGACCATTTAAATGAAAGCTACTGAGCAGTACTTTCCTGTGGTGCTGTTTATTTTGCTGTATAAGGTGATTCTATTTTTTGTGCCTGTGAGTTAAATTTCGAATTTTGCTGCTATTTAGGGTTAGTTGTACTTACATTCCTCCGTATGTTGATCTGGAAGTCCGAGTACCTCGAGCTACTTGGATCCAATAAGTCATCCTGGTATTTTTTATTCACAATTCTAAATGACACTCTTGACGTCAACACATCTAAAATGCAGATGCAAAACGATTACGTTTTCACAATCCGAGTAGTTCACATGAAGTAAGTGGGCGCATTATTCCTCTCCCCCCCCCCAGCTGGACGCTCTTCCCCATCATAGGGCTACCCCCGGAATTTTATCAGGCTTCTTTATCGGTAAATTGGTAGCCATTTAAACGGGGAGAGAGTCAGTGTGGAGCAACATATTAGACAAGGCTGAAAGAAATTTTCCTTACCTGGCTCTTCGTGCCCGCGCTCGCGTCCGCGCTACTCGCGGCTCGCTCGCTCACCGATCGAAAATCTCGCTCGCTCGCACTCGTTATTTTCGCTTCGTTCAACACGGATTTTAGAGCAAAAGAGAGACTGCTCGCAGTCTATTCTATTATGGTAAAAGCCCTTTTACTACGGTAAAACGGCCCAATGAAAGCGCAGCTAAAGACTAGGTCGGTATTTTGCGTTATGTTGAATGTACAACCGGGCACTACGGAAGTTTGTGGAAACCCTGCACAATAGTATCCAAATGAGACATAATTTAAGCAGAACGAACCTTTTACAAGAAATAAAGCCGGTTTAGACCAACTAGTCGCCAGTTCTGTAGAAAATTTGCAGTAATAATCGCCTTGATCCTCGTTTTGAAAACTGTTTATCTTAAGTTCGCTTCCAGATCCCACTGTCTGTCCGTTTTTTAACCACGTGATCTTCACATGTAGTGGACTACTGGCATTGCACGTTAGCATAGCTTCTGCACCTTTCGTTAACGTCCGGGGGTCTGGATTCAGTGTAATATTTGGTGGTCCTGGAGATAGCAAGAGTAATACGAATATTACTAAAACCTTGAAAATGAACAAATTTTGACTGATTGGAAAAGGAGCTGCACGATCATGGGCGGAGCAATTTCCTTGATCCACGTCGCTCGTTCCGTTGATTAACGTGGACGTAAGCGGTGCGCGCGCGTGAATCAAATTTAATTGCACCCTATCGCGCGCAACACATGAACGCACGGGTGTTTACAAATCTGATCATCTCTTTCGTATCTTGCTACACATGCAAACACATCTTCAAGAAAAATAAGCGTTTCGTCTTCGAGAAAATACGAACGACTTGGAGCAAGTCTAAGGTTAGGGTTGTGATTTTTCGCCACAGAGTAGTATTGACAAAAAAGAAGGGACTTACGAAACCGACTTTGTTTTAGAGTTGAAGCGGGACTACAACTTTATTGTTCGCTCACTTTATGGGAATGCTTTTCATTTGGGTTAACCGTCAAAACTCGCCGAGTGTGAACCGACAAGATAAGACAAGTAACCCCCCACCCCCGTCCTCCCGACCATCACCTGAAGTGTTACACGTGACTTACCTATACAACTTGCGTATTTCTGCTTCAAAGCGTCCATATTTTGGGGATCAGAGGAACATTTTGTTCTCATCTCTTCACTTGACTTGTTTAGTGCCTGGCGCCAGCTATACAAAGGCCGTAGGCAATCAATACTAGGGCAAGACAAAGCCTCTCCTATTACTGCTGAAGAAACGTTGCTACAAAACTTAACAGCTTCGTCATAATATCGTCGAATTTCTTTGCATTGATCTCGTAAAATTAACTGAACACTGGCCGTGCTTTCAGTGATTCCCCACGGATCACTATCTGTCACGCGAATAGTCAAATCAAATTCCTCCCCATCTACGAAAACAAAGTCTTTCGTTACTTCTATGTATCCACTCTGCCGATAAATGCAAAAATAATTTTTTGGCTTTATTGTGCCCGCTCCTTCGCAGATGTCATGACCGTCACGCCGCCGACGCTTTAGGTTGTTAGGACCCCGACCTCTTTGCCTGCCGCCTGATTGCTGTCGTTGCGTGACACTGTCAATATAATACAAGAAAGGCTGAACCAGTGTAGCGTGGTCCCCAGTCACGGTTACATTTCCGATCACAGTTCTCGCTTTGATATTGTGAGGTAGATAAACGTTAGTGTTAATGCGGAGCTGTAGAGGGTTTGTATCTGTAAAGCAGAAGTATATAAGAGACACAAGATGAGATCTTTCACCCAAAGTTACATGTAAGGCCCGGCCCAAAAGGAGACTCAAGTCAGCGCACGTTAAAAACAAGTTGCAAAACGCCATTTCAGTGCAGTCTTAGCTGCGCATCCGTACTAAGAAAAACAATACTGACACCAACTTACGAAGGGTATCCAAATGGTGAAAACGTCACCTTCACTTAAGTGTAAATTTAAGCTCGATCAAATAGCGCGCAAGTTATCGCAAGCCATTGCAAGCACATGCATGCAAGTCATGACCAAACAGAGTTGCGAGTTATCGTAAATTGCGACTCCGTTTGGCCAGAGACTTACCACCACTTTTTCTTGGCCAGAAAAAAGTTTGTTAACCCTTTAAGCCCTGATATAAAAAGGGATATTCTCCTCACTGTTTCCATACGTTTCTTATGGAACTAATAAGGAGAATTTATCTAAATATCAGGACATCTTGGTGATCAATTTCTTTATGCTCATCACCTGAATGTTTAAACAAGTATTGAAAATGTAAAGAGAAATTTCATTTTAGTCACTGTTAAGGCTGAAAGGGTTGAAGTGGTTTTCCCTTTGAAAAGCCTGTTAATCTGGCAACCCGAATCAAATTTTATAACCTTTCGCATTGATTGCAATAACGAAGTTCTACTCTACTCACGGAAAACACGGCGGTAATAGCAAAGTTTGTTTTGGAATACAAACAAACTTCTTACTCTTTGAGTAAAACCGCAAGTGTGACCATTCAAATGGAACCTATTGCTTTGGTAGCATGTTTATGCGGCGCTGTTTCGTAAAGCCCTTTGCAAACAAAGAAACACTGTCTACCATATGTTTTCCATCTACACGCAATATTTGTCATTTGCGCGCTAAAACAGGGGAAAGTTAAAGGAAACAAGTAAAAAATCATCAACCTGATATTTGGAAACACGAAAATTGAGTTCTTTGAGTTTTGGACTAGGTACTTTTAACAGTGAAATACTGCCGGATTAATTGTCAACATACCTGAACAATCTGACTCGCTTGTCCTTCCCGTCTTACCAAACGTTCGTTTTTTCCGTGGACATTTATCACATTTCTCCTGACCACGTTTTTCCTGATATGTGTCAGCGGGACAACGAGCACAAATGTCGGAAACAAACTGAAACCCAGCTACGCAACCTACAGACAAAAGGCAACTACGTCATATTTGTAACAACAACAACAACAACAACAACAATAACAACAGAGGTCGCGGTTTCGATTCTCGCTGTAGCCTGGGTAAAAATGCAATTGCTTAAATTGCTTACGCTCTGCAAAGATCATTCCATTCATTTCACTATAACCCCGGTTTTAATCGTTTTGACAATTGACATTACAGTTCCTAGGCAAAACAATAAACACACAGCAAGCGGGTACCAACAGCTAAGAAGGGCGGGTAGTAAGGTGAAAAAAAAAAAAGAAATGTTATTGCACAAGTAGTTAGACCTTAAGACTTAAATACTCAAACACAATTCAGACACAAAATACCAACACGAATGAAACTGCGCGTTTCCAGACTGCTATAGTGAATTTAGGTGCACGGGTGATAAAAACTATATTTGAGTCGTTACAGGTCAGCGTTTTGTTTAGTATCTTTCAAAACAATATCCGGCAAAAGCCCATTTAAAGAAGTGTTTACATTATTCACCACTAACATTGGCCAAGTTTGCGTTGCACGTGTGAACCATGGTTGAGTGTACCTTAGGGTCTCTTTCCTTCCAGTTGTTTACGTAGACAATGATAGTTACTTATCGGAATCTTACCGCATCTAGTGCCAGAGACCTTGATTGCGCCCGCGGCGCAACAGGGCGGCGGTATGTTGCCACCACAGCATGATTCCTTGTCTGTTATCGTAGAGGGCTTAGAAGGTCGATTGTTGAGCGCTCCTTGACGGACTGTGGGAGCATTGGAATCTAGAAGTCCTTTATAAGAATTTAACTTGTCTATGCAGCTCGTGAGCCTGGAGTCAACTTGGTTATCGGCAATACTATTTAACACGGTAAATACTATTGGAATTGTAAAGAACACATTGCTTTCTCCTGGAGGCGAGGCCACTATGTCTTTGCTACTAAGGCTCACTGCACTGCATTCTGATACCAGGCCAAGGAGACTGGATACAGTTCTGAATAAACTGGAGAATTCAGATTTCTCTCTCGCAATAGTGCCGCTGGAAAGCCCGTTGGGAAACTGATAGTGAAATGTGACGTTCACTTTATAGCATCTTTGGATGTCGTAGTTGCCTACTGAAGAAGCATCTGAAAGAAGCAAAATGAAATAATGTGTTAGCACTGAAGAAATTTTCATGATACACGAGATGGAAACACTAGCTTTCATCAGTCGTAAAAACTGGGACAATTCAAAATTTTGTTTTACATGATAGTTACAACAGCAGTTGAGCGAGAAAAACAAAGTGGTTTACAAAGAGAAAGTAAGTAGATAAACTTCACTTGGACATTACTAAACAGTAGCAAAGACAGGTAAGTAAAATCCGAGGTTTTCGTGGGATTTGAGTCTATAACCTTACGCCAACGGTACACCTGCTCTACCAAGTGAAGGAAGGATGTTAAAATGAGTTTTTCCAATAGCGTCTCCGGCCAATCACAGAACTCTGAACAGAAAGAAAGGTAACCGGTGCCAAGCGTGAAAAACGTGGAACCAGCGTTTAGCGCGGGAAAAAAAAAACGCAACCGGTGCCAGGCGCATCCGGAGCCAACCGCGGGAAAATGTGCGTAAGGGCAAGTTACAGTTGGCCTTGTTCTTGATCGTGAAGACAAAGCAAGCTTTTTCTGATTGATTAGAGTACCTGATTGATACCTTCGATTGTGAAGAAATAAGCCGACTAGTATGTGCAGTACTTAGCAAATGCACAGTTAAAGGGAATGCCAACATAGTACCCAGGCAGTTCCCTTCTCACTCGTGTGATCTTTGGCGCGAATAAATGACATCAACTGCTAACCTTCAGGCAACCCGTTCCCACGACCTTACGCGAACTTCACACTTACCCAAGAGGAGAAAAGAAGGACTGGGACTAGGGTAGGAATCGATAAATGTGGACAGAAAAGAACACTCTACTAAAAGCGAACCACAGCGAGCACGCTTGGAACAAAGAATCAGTAAAATTGAAAAGAGTTACTCGCATCCGACAACCGCATTAGCAGGAATAATATTCTATTGAGAGTTTATTAGTTAAGACAACACAATACGTAGACGAAAAATGTTACTTTTATTAAATTCATTAAATTACTATTATTAAAAAAGACGTAAAAGCCGTGAGTTCACGGTAGTTACAGAAACCTTCAGAGAGATGCTGACAGTGGAAAATTAAAAAAGTTTTTACTAGTAACAATACAATTTGTTAACAACGATTATGAAAGTTCTTGAAGATTATAAAGATCAGCCTTGGTTGGTTAGTATACCATGTCAATCTAAATAAGATAGTCATTTGAGATGACGAAACACGCATTTGCTTGAGAGAGTGACGTCACGAACACATCACTTACTAAAAAACATGTATACATCTTGTGCCCAGCTTCCCCCGGTCCCGTTCAAGCATCGGCTCGAGGCTCCGTACTGGCTGAATGTCATATGAGCCAACGGTCCTGACCAACACTCGCCAGCGTACTGTACTCCAAACGCTGAATACCCAGCCTGCTCTGCAGTCTGTACGCACTTCTGAATAGCTTTGCTGTTGTGCCTCCAGTTGCCAAGCAGCTTAGGCATGGCTCGGCTGGATTTGTCTTTAAAGCATCCAACACGGAAGTAGTTGGTTGCTAAAAGGAATACGACATTTGTTTTGGAGAGCTTGAAGGCAACTCAACTAATGACGTTGAAACCAGTATTTCTGGAACTTAGGAATACGTCATCGTGACACGTGTTTCCAGATTACCCAGTGCAGTCAATTTCGGCTGTCAAAGGAGGACAGTTTTCAAGCCATTAAACTCTACTTTCAATTTTGTCGCCTTTTCAAGCTTAAAGCCCAACCAAAATCAGCTTTGCTCGCTACTGTTACAACATCAAATTCTTGATATGACATGCACAGATAAACCTAAATGATCAAGTTTACTAATGTAAACTGGTAAACGATATGTTGTTTACTAACAGCGGATTAGTTCACGGTAGCAATTCAATTAACGGACAACGGGTGTATGTTGGCCCCCTTACTAGAGTTTTATACAAATAATATCCTTGTTTACTTAGCTTGAACTTGACCAACTTGTCCTTGTTAACCAGCGAAAAGTTCCGCTATTTTAGCCGACCAATCATAGACAATACAACTAAATCAAATCGTCACTTGAATATGGTTGGTTTCCTTTCTAATCTCAGGCGCTTTTATTGCCTTCAAAACTGAAATTTATAAAATGACCAGAAATTTCCGTGGAATCTTGACATATTTAAACAACTTTTCTGTTTTTTTTTTGTTTTTTGTTTTTTTAAATTCCACTCCCAACTTCCCGAGTGCACCATAACTGTTTAGGTGTGACCATATGCTGAAATAAAAACTTCTGAGCAGCACTAACACTCTACTTTGCACCTGTTCATTCGTAAATAGTTTGTAAAATGCAATTTCAGGAGTTGAGTTTGAAGAACTAAAAGCTCAGGGATCACAATCACGGAGTAAATCACAATGAACGAATGGACATGCACACTTAAGGACTTCGTCTACAGACTCAAAAGTTAGAACCGTTTTGTCTAGCACAATAAACAGCATCACAGGAACGTTC
>Ga0126336_10002258_pt1 | contig 10856 bp, 2 predicted proteins | sample SidCmetagenome_FD_92530 | JGI IMG/M metagenome (GOLD analysis project Ga0126336, IMG submission 92530) | Coral microbial communities from El Islote,Puerto Morelos, Mexico - Siderastrea C C metagenome | ecosystem: Host-associated > Invertebrates > Cnidaria > Coral | place: El Islote,Puerto...
GCTATTTTCAAAAGGGTGCAAACACGGTGAGAAATGCAATGTGTACTGAATCCTGTCAGGTAATTTCCTTTGGAGTTGATTTCTGAAACAGCCGTCAAATTTATAGAATCGTCGCAGTCGGCAAAGAAGAATGATTATTTGCGGAGTATGTCAGGGCCGATTACATAGCAAATTTCAGCACAGACACAATGTTTAAAATTGGGCGGTAAAACTTGCAGGAAAACGTTTCGCGTTCAAAACGCAAACGGTGCACATGCCCAAGTTTGTATTTCAGCCCGGACTGAAATTTGAATGCGACGACTATATGATGTTTTTCAGCCCGTTTGACCGAACTGAAATTTCCAACTTGGTTTCACAGCCGAAACGAAACGAACTTCATGTAATCGCAAACGTCGTGTTAAAATTTGTTCAGAAAGCCGAGCTAAAAATGTCAGCCCGGGTGGAAATGTGTCAGGTAATCGGCCTCTTACTTGCTGTACCAGTTTTTCTGTAAATTTTAGTTTAAAACTTGATTCGACACCTAGTCTAATGTAAACTATAATTGTGACTATAAGCCTCTCTAGGACAACTAAATCCCTCAAATTTCATCAGTTGTTATTATTTTTTAATTATCCCAAGATCACTGAATATGAATTTTGCAGAAATTATTCTTCGGGGGAACGTATTCCCTACAAGACATAACCGGGCTCCCGGATTAAACTCTGTATTTAAAATCTTTCCAAAAAGGCGGGAAAATAAAAACCATGAACTGGTCTCTGGAGCGTGTCATTATTTACAGTCGGTCTAATATTATCAACAGAAGAATGCTACGCAAGTGACAGACCAATTATCTGCTTCGCTACTCTTCACTGCTTCATCAAATTTTCTTGTTTTATATGCTAAATAAGGCTCAAACGGATGGCGGGAAAACCACAAACTGGTCCATGGTGCGTGTCTTGAAACTTACAGAAGGTCTGATATCAACAGCAACAATAGAGTGGCACGCGCCGGCCAGACAGATTATTTGCTTCGTTACACTTAAATGCTTCGATAAATATTCCTGTTTTATATTCTAAAAGTGCTCACGCAAGTCTACCTTAATTTTGGAAAGCTTAAGGCTGGTTTACACGCTCCAATTTTTCGACCCGATAATTACTGAAGCGTCCGCAGTCGAACGTGTGCTTACACGCTACAATTTGTCGGTTCGTCATCGGCACGATTTGCTGGCCGGACAGTATCGGAGCGTAATCGTACGTATACTTTGATGCCAGGCCTTTTAGGGAATGTCCGCCTGACATGAAAAAAAGCTGCTGACTGAAACAGATTTTCTAAGTCGGACCGATTTTTATTTTTACGAATCGGCTGAGAATCGGGTGTCCAAATACCATATGGTTGTTCGTATGGCGGCACCTGCATATTATAGCAAACTGTTGTCAAAAGTGACCCGCTAGATCGCTTTTAAGAAGAACATACAGGATTAGACTGAGTTCAGGTTCTGACTGATGAATATCACACAGGAACGTTGCTGTTCTCTATCTTTCTCCCTGTGCTCGGTCTTCTAATTTACACCTTTAAGGCTAACGTAACAATCCCACGTGAATAATACTGTCGCTTGACTCTTAGCCGTTTCAAGTGAACAGGGAGACAGCAGAGAACACCAAGACAAAGGCTCGAGACTTTCTCAATGTCTAAATGTACAACGGTATCTCTCTTTGGTGTATGTTTGTTCTTTTTGCTGGCGTTTTAGCCTTGAGAAAACTTTCCTTGCGGTGGCCAAATTTTGTCGTAAACGTGAGTCGAGTTTTCTGGCTGTTTGCACCCATCCTCTTTGCACCAACCGTTTGATCCTTTCAGTTGATCAGTTTTTGCCGCAGAGGAATGAATCGAAATTTTAGATCGTCCATCTCTCACATAATATTTGTAGAGTATGCTTTTTATAGAAACGCGGTGTTGGCACTCTTCAAAATAGCCAGAAAACAATAAACTAGTCGACGGTGCGTGTCTTACAATAACAAGCGCAAAAGCTTAACCGCCTTTTATTAATCCCCACTACTAACTATGAAGAGTCTTTCCAATCAGAATTCGATGATGACTTCCAAGAAATTAATAGTTCAGTTTCAAGTTCACCAAGGCCGCTGAATAAAATACTGAAGACGCACTTTACAGGATTAATCTCAATTTGAGGTAAAATATGCACAAATAACGGCAGGAAAGTGCTGAATTCTAAAATAAATTAAACAATAGACACTGGTATTTGTGAATGATTTTACTTCACATTGAAACTAACCCTAAACAGGGTTCCTGCCCTAAGGTGCATCTTTTGTCTTGTCTCGAAACTGGACTATTGAAGACCGTAAATAAACTTGGATGCTTTCGATTAATTTCCCGAATTGCAATATTAACAATGGACATGAACAGAATGTAAGTGCGAGCCAGAACACTTGTTTTCTTGGTTACACATCACGGCTTCGTTGTATTATGCCGTTATTGTATGCAACATTACACGTCATCTGCATTCAACAGTAAACTCTAACACGTCAAGATATTAAACTTACATTTAGCGAGTGTTTTTCGATCATCCCTACCTTTTGAACCTGCGCACTAGGCAGATAAACTGATCTTATTTTAGAAGAGTGATAAGGGTTTATTTCCAGCTGAGTTGAACAGTTCCCAAGAGTTGCAATTACAAAACTATTAATACCGTAATTGTTTTGTACCGATCACAAGGTCACATGTGGACAAGATGAAGTGAGCACGGTAAACAGTTTTGTGCGTTCCTCTTGCAAGGCTCATGCACGCACCAAGGATTTGTAGACCTCTGGGATAGCGATGTGGTCGTTTCCAGACTGCAGAGCCTTAACTGATCACCAAGTTAAGCTTTCAAAAAGAGTCTCTTGTGAAATGGCTCATGTCCAACAACTTTGACAGCATTAAAATCCATTTTATAAATCCTGCCCATGTTTTTTTCTTTCTTTTATAATTTTTTGTTTTATTATTTTTATCATTATTAATGAAATATGGTTAAGTATGGCAACCGCCCTCGCGCCACGTTCTTTCCTTTTTGAAACTGTACAAGCAACTTTCTTTAGAGCGCGTGTTTAATGTGCTCCCCTTTTTTAAATCACGTGTAACAGCTTTATCTTTTCAGCTGATGAAATGCTTAAGTACTCGCCGAAACGTCTTGATAGTAATATCTACGGAAATAGTCAACGTCAAATTACTAACAAACAACTTGGAAATCATCTAATGATTGCGCGGGAAGGGGTGTTGGAGACAGAAAAACAGCGAAACGGTGTATTGAAAAAAGAAAAATGGTACAGAAATATGTATTTACAAAAAAACTCGATAGTCACTCTTGAAAAGTGGATGCAACAACGTGGAAGCGATCACCTGGAAGCGACAACGTGTGACCCGCATCAGTTTCAGGGCTAGAAGGAGGGTGGGGGAGGGGTCTGCACCATCATCATCATCATCATCATCATATGCTTAATTTAAACACGATAACAATTTTAAAGCAAAATGCTTGTGGGGTCGTGTAACAGCTAACATTAAATATTTAGTAGGCCATGTAACAGTTCACACCACAAATTTCGCTCTAAGGAAAAACGAAACTGTCATTTTGATAAGAGGGACGAGTAGTTCATGTAGTAGAATAATGATAAAGTCTACTATCTGAATGCTTTTGCTGATGTCTTAAAATAATATGGAGCGGAACTAACATTTTAACAAATAAAAAATATTTGTAGTAAGAACGTACTTTCATCGATCATAAAAGACTTCATCAATTGAAAAGAAACTGTGTCAGTAACATTTCCTGACTGGAAAGTAAAAAGCCACTGAAAGACAGAAACCCTTTTTACGAAAACTTTGCATCTCGGATAATCAGAGTACCGAGAGAAAAAGGACAGGTTCGTGTGAAATCTAGGTTATCCGTTATTCGGAACCTTTTAACGATGTAATCTTTATGTTAGCGACAACGTTGGTGATTACACTTTTTTTACATAAAGCTTGGAAACTGAATTTATCTACTTCGTTTTAATCGTCGGCAATATTACGCCACTCATTTACAGTAGAAAAACCTGAAATTCATTTTATAGCCACTCAAAAAAAAGTTCACGACCCTCACATTTTTTCACCGGCATCTTCCCAACTATATCTTAAATTCGCACTGCTTTTAAAAACTGCCTTTACAAAGGCATCACGAACAGTCTTCAACTTAGAATTATTTTGTCGTGGCGCCTTGATGACTCACTCAGACTTACCCAGATGATTAACGGCGGACCTGACTGATGAGCACAAGCGGTGTTGCGTAACACTATCAACCTATCCCAATTGCAAGAATTTGTTTGACAATTATTCCATCTTTGGAAATAGTATTTGTTTCTGTTAAAAATTTCTTTAGTCACAGTATTAATGGTGCGGCATCTGTCCAAATAAGAAGGATGAGAAAAAAGCCGCTAAAGCACATAAGAAAGGCAACAAGATGCAAGGAGTCCCACGTTGTATAGTTGAATGAAGCAAACTTTATGAAAGGTTCCTGATTTAGCTGTTTGTTGTGATCTTTTTCTGAGCGTTTGGAACAGGCTAGAAAGGCTTCAAAATCACAACAATTGCTTTCTTTCTTTCGATATTGGAGCGCGAGAGAGCCCTGTGGTAAGTTGAGATACTTTTATATTTTTTATAATACAACGCGTAAAATTTGGCTGAGCCTGAGGATGTTCTTATTTTAGCCCATACATTTTCTTAAATTTGGGGGCAAATCTCAGCCTCAACGTTCTTATAAAAATAGTTCTTATAAGAAAAAAGAGTGCAACACATACGCAAAATTGGCAAGTTAAATTCTCAAGGGTTTGTAGCGTAACGCAACCCCGCTATGGCATTCGAGACACGCCCACCGCATTATACCACCTTGTGCTCTAGCGTTCGAAACATACGCTCTCAATATTAGGAAAAAAGTCATTACTCGCATCGGACCATAGGATGTCTTTAGTTTAAAAGGTGACAAAAGCAATCTCGTTTGCGATGGAAGTTCTTGTCTAAAAAGTTTAACACTGGGCAGTACTCGCCTAGCTTGACCAAGCTATATAAGCTGAGCCAACCAGGACCGGAAATCGTGGTTCTCAGGGGTCAAACACCCTTAAACACACACGCATTTAATGAGACATGTTCTCACACATTAACAAGTTTCTTTCCGGCCATCCACGAGATATCAATTCCCCATATTTTCAGAACCCTATTTGCTGCATCGGATCGGAATCGCTCTTGGTAAGGCGTCTGGCTCTTGTCATGGTAGACAAAGAAAAGGGCATTATCCTGCGTTCCATACTGCAGTCTGGAATCTATGGTCAGCTTCTGTGGTATGTCGTAATCCTCCTGGATGTAAACTGGGACACTGTTACCTCGGCTGGTGGTGTAGTCACACAGGACATAGGTTTGGCTTTCGTCTCCACCGAATCCAACTAATGATTGATGCTTCCAGCGAACCGTGACTGTCTTTACCCTACTCCCGAGTTCCAACGTTTCCCCTTTCAAACAACACATTGTCTCTGCAATTGAAGACACATGATAGTAAGGTAAAAAAGGAGACTCCACGTTTTTAAAGCCGGGCCATTGTTTTCAGGTTTCTGTCTTTTGGCTTTTCAAGAAATTGACTTAAAACTTGAAACAGAACTGTGCCAATATTTCGGTTTTATTTAAAAAAAAAATTCCTCAGGACAACTGAAGAAAAACAGCAGAGTTTTGGCTTTTTAACGTGTGACTAAAAATGGTTGATATAGTTCCAGTTTAGTCTCCTGATGATTGATATTGAAATCTGTTTTTTTCACTGAGCTGTCAAAGACAATAAGATAACTATTCCGCCTGGACGTTCTTTGACACAAGCAATCTTTTAAGAAAAAGACCATTTTTCTGGGAAGAATTTTTTTGCTTCATTACATGGCAAATGGCTTATTTGTAGCTGTTTGAATGCATATTGGTAGTAAGATTTTTTAAAGTCGGCAGCTGAAAAATCTTGGAAAAGATGGTGGATTCAGTTATTAATTTGTGGTGTGAAAACAACGTTTTCACCTCGAGAAAAAAACTGGAAATATTTCAAGTAAAACACACCTGGCCCCACTTGTTTTCACATTTTCACACCGAGCTACTTTTGTGAAGTTTAATTAAGTGAAAAGGAATGCACACTACTATGAAAGTGAAAAATAAATAAATGAAACAAATATCTAAATAAATAAGTAAAAGTCCAATGGAGAAGGAGGTGAGAAGGAATAATCGCCAACTTTCATTTCAATTTCATTTAGCAAACTTCCTACTTGTATGTTGTATTTATTTACACATTTTCAACACCTGTTGCTCGACTGGCAACGAGCTAGACTAACTTGCAATTGCATCAACAAAAGCAGCTATACTTACAAGCTAAACTTCACTTAAACATTGATGTTTCTACCATAAGCCAATGAGACATTTTGTTGATTACTTACTTTCTTTGTTAAACACAGCACATCCTAGAACAATTAACGAGAAACTCCGGCAATTGTACGAACATGAACGACAACGGATATATGACACGAACTAAAGGAACTGCACAAACTTCCGCAAACCGATCCAGATACAGCAACGATAGTTAGATCTCCTATGGGACTTGCCAGTGGAAAAGCTCAGCATTTCAATCCATTCTAGACCTTATCTCACGTTGTTCTAAGGCCTTTTGTTTGCATGACAGAATTTGGTTTTTGACAGCTATTTAAGCTGCTGGGCATATTTACTAACTACGATTACATTGTGGGTGCTTAATTGTCCCGTGATGCTTGTTTTTGTCATCAAACACTAATTTAATGATAACAAGAGGCCACGTTCACCCGTCACATGGAGGACTCGTCAGGTGTACTCAGCCCTAACAAGTGTTATGGGCGGTAGTAAGGGCTGTAAGATTCACCATTCTTTGGAAGAACACTGAATGTTACTGTAAAAAAGTCTACCGGATGCTTGTCTACTCTAAGGTTACCTCTTAGCATCTAGTAAGCAGCAATCATAACAACAAACCTGGGTGTTCACTTTGCGTCTCCACTGATGTGTCCTTAGCTTGTACGACATCTTTTTCATCAATGAGTTCTACAAAATTTGATGGAAATACGTCAATCTTATTGCCTAATTTGCCTTTCCACCAGCCCTGCTCTTCCTCCCCCAGAATATCGAAAATATCATCCACTTTCAGGGACAACTTATCCTGATCTTGAGCTTCGTAATCAAGTGTCACTGGCCTTCTTCCTTGCAACTGTGTGTATAAAGTCTGTGACAAACCAGTTGGGTAATTGAGGCCACTGCTTATCTCCTAAGTCTGGGGCAAAAAGCTTGTAGGAGCAATACCGCAATAATATAAAACGATTTTCCCTGACGGTTCGAGTTATCAGGCTTCTACAACGTAGTGAAATTATCATGACACGACGCACGCCGCAAAAATAGGCCAACTTGTTAGACTACTAAATTGCTGAGGATTGTTTATTTTCATGATTATTTTACACGGACATGTATTTTGGAACTCACGAAATCGTTTGAAATTTAGCGTTAAGTGTGACCTGCTCTCAAAACTAATTATGTCATATTAAAATCCGTAAAACGCCCCAGTAATAAACATTGACAGGGCAAGTATTGCATAGTTAGCAGATTTCTTTATTTCTTTGCGAGCACGCTCACCCTATAAACTTCATTGGTTTTGCACGCATTGGGAGCCTATTACGCCAAAAAGTGTAAGGCCAGAGACAGCGCAGGTGATGGCAGTGGCCTAAGCCATGCATGATGCACGTTTATCTCAAAAAGAAAAACATTCATCATTGGTAGATAATCTGACTGGGAAATTTACAAAATATTTCGTGGAGGATACCTGCATGGTGTTCCTTCGGTTTGGTGTCTTCAGATCTCCTCCACCTTCTTCTGTCTTTTTGTGCTGAGCTCTGACAATCAGAGGAAACATCTGTTGAAACAAACATTACACGACGTGTAAAAGTCGTTGACGTACAAAAGGAATAAAAGGAACTGTATTGAATCATAAACAAGTGTAATGGATACAAACACTTATTCCACCTGTATTGTTCGCTTCGTGTTGAATTGTGTTTACAATTGTAAACATAGGCACGCAAAGCTTGTATGAGCTATCTTAGATTGTGAATAATTGTTAGCTTATTAGTGTTCGTTGTATGTTTGGCCTGGTAGGTTAAAACCGCCTGTTTTGTGTAAGACATTCACAGTCCATGGAATGTATATACAAAATTGCTGAAGATATTTTGTAGAACTAGTAAGGCTACCTCCCGTTTCTTTCTCTTGCATAATTCATTTGTTTGCTACTTGAGAAAAATAAAAGTAGAATGTGGCTGCAGGTTATTCTGTACAGAATTACACCCAGACGAATGCTCACTCATCTCAACAAAAATCGCAGTTAATAAATGTGAAAAAATTTAATTTACGCGCAAAAGAGAATTGTGTTGCCAGTCAAAAATGCGTAACTTTGAAGTAGCTACTTAAAAATAGTACATTTAGCCGGAGAGCTTTTCTTGTTTGGCTATAGGTTGGAAAAGCAAAATAACTGGGGTTTATACTGAAACCTTTTTAAGTGGTTATTTATGCTAAAACTTCACAGCTATAACTTTCACTGAACGCCGCCTTCCCTTTTATTTATGTAAACAGCTAATTTATCGAAACCTACTTCTTGCACCTCCTACCCAGGCGATGAAAACACTGTTTGAATCCTTCTCGTTGAAAACATTTACTTGTTGGAATTGATTTACAGTAATTGTTGTTTTTGTAACTTTTTTGACAGTGAAACTGATGAAACCATGAACAGCCAAAATATTTCTAAAACCTGCGGAATGTGGCATAAAAAGGTCTTAATTACGTCTGTCACGTTACCCGTGAACAAAGACTCTTGGATATATTCAAGGACTGCTTGTTTTTTCTTAATTGTAGCTTTGTTTTATTTTATTACGTGATCACCGAATATCCGTTGTTTTGGTTAGCCTTACAAAGCTTTATCCATTTTCATTTCCTTTACGTCAGAGATGTATGCATAAGAATAGTTTTTCCCAAGCACGTTTATTTAGTGGTAAGGAGTCACTCTCACAGTAAGGAGCTATCGGAGTTAAATCGGAGTAATTACAACTGTAGGAGTTTTTGAGTCCTTTTAACCCCCGGAGTCAAGATCAGACGTAAGTCAAGCTTGTAAATTTTGTAGTTTCTTTTTCCTTGTTTTCTTTCACGGAGCAAAATTGTAGTTTTCGTTTCTTTTAACTTAGAAATTGCACATTTCCTCTTTTAGTTTTCACCGCAAGTGCTGTAAATAGTCGGACTAGCCTGATTGTAATAAACGAGTTAAATCTTGCTGACCGCCTAGTACTGCACCGTGACCTGGCGAACTCCAGTGCCTAACGCCACGCGTCTACGAAACTGGGAACGCGACAACGTCCCTTATTTTTTCTCTTAGCTGTGGCTGGTACAAGCACAATTGCAAATCAGTAAAAACTGAGTGGTCTTTATAAAACAACTATTCAGGAGTTATGAGTGAACGGATATGATTTCAACCAGAATATCGATACCTTAACGAACGTAGTGTGTTATAGGTTGTCAAAGGTTGAAATGCAAAGTTCAAAATGACCGTCAGTTCCCGCGGAACTTTCGTGCCATAAAATCAAAACATCTTTGTTCACATTGCTGCAGAGAAATTATTCATGTATCTCAGAATCTGACCAAATACGTGTTCAACTTATAGACTAGAAATAAAGGGAACGTTAACATTGAGGTGAAAAAGTGGTTTAGACTTATTTACCGATTTTAACAATATATCGGAAAATGGAAGCTATACGCGTGCGTACGAAGCCTCTGTCCTGCATTTTCAGGAAAGGATGAAATATTCCCTGAAGTAAACAAAACGATAAATAGCAAGAGGCCGGAAATTACTAACTGCACTCACTTCTGCATACATGTAAACCATCATCGTTCTATAGTTTCTTTTCTAAAGAGGCCTACCAAAGGAAGCCATTCATTTGTCTTTGACGAATAAATATGAAACATGACTTGCATTAGCAGTGGAAGTTTGGTAAGGGATGATATCGACACACTTTTGTAACGTTGTTTTTCTTGCGTAATGTTGTTTTCGTTTGGTCGCGTAAAGAGTGGATGTTCGGGAATATTCGGGAGTGTTCGGGAAGCGGATGTTCAAACAAACCAACTAACCAACTAAAGAACGAAAGAACCAAACCTCCCAGAAAGTTGAGTCTGCATGCCATCCATGCAAACAAAATAGCTCAAAAAACGTAACTTGAAATAGAATTTGAACCATTTGAACTCCGTTAGGGCAACGCAAGTTGTTCGTCTAGTTCTTTAATTACTTATGGCGTTTTTCACGCTTGCTCAGTATTTCCAATTTTCAAAAAAAAAGCAAAAATTTAGGAACTTTGCAATACTCCTGCGACCCAATGTTACTTACAGGCTTTGTTTTATTGCATTCTATTTCATGACCATTTTGTTTCCTGAAGAATTTTAGATTTATACCTGTAAATATGCTGGCAATATTGTCAAGAAGATTGTTGCTCTGTTTGGCCCAGCTGTATTCCTTTTCATAGGAATCACGCAAGACTGCAGCCTCTCCAAGTCGCGTCTTCCTGGTTTTGCTCCAGATGTTGTTGATGGCTTCAGCCCAAACCTTGGGATCCTCTGAGTCAATCACAAATGAAGAACCAAATGGTACTTCGCTTAGGGCTTCTCCAAATCCTGAGTTCTTACTGACAAGCACAGGCAGACCAGCTGAGAGGGCTTCTAGACCGGTCAACCCAAAGCCCTCTGTTCTGGAAGGCATAAGTACGAGATCAACCTCGCAAAATAATCGCTTCAAA
>Ga0126336_10002259_pt1 | contig 10855 bp, 4 predicted proteins | sample SidCmetagenome_FD_92530 | JGI IMG/M metagenome (GOLD analysis project Ga0126336, IMG submission 92530) | Coral microbial communities from El Islote,Puerto Morelos, Mexico - Siderastrea C C metagenome | ecosystem: Host-associated > Invertebrates > Cnidaria > Coral | place: El Islote,Puerto...
GACTACGATGACAGGCGTTACAGGGAGCGTGAACGAGACAGGAGAGATGACGACTATCGAAGAGACAGCAGTGGATCGAGAGGAAGAAGTTCCCGCGACAGATACTCGCCTGAAGTAAGCTATGTCGTATCAGGGGTTGCCTTTTCAAGGAAAATAACTTAACTGTTTTAGATGCAAGGATCGTTTTATATGGGAAAGTGGTAAATCTTAATGGAATCGTTACGCTAAAATGGGACCGACGGCAGTAGCTTTCTCGGAAGGAATTGGCTTATTTCACTGGCACATATTGTCCTTAAATCTCAAGGAATCCCTCTTACCCCGAATTGGTTAGCTAAATATTTTTTTCTGGGTTTGAGAGGGACTCACAAACTTGTTCAAAGAAAATATTATGGTAAAAATTTCCTCACCTTTTTGGTTTATCACAAAAACTAATGATTGAATGTTCACAAGAACATGTTCACATTTTATCAGCTGGATACCCCTTGACAGGTTTAAAGGAATCCGGTGACGCACAACATGCGATTTTATATGCTCATCTGGACGACTGCAAAAATAACTTGGTGTGTCGTCTACTGTGATGGCAATTTCCACCAGAGCAAGTGGTCAAAATTGCTGAATATCTAGCATCACTGGTGCCCTGTATCTGAAAATATCTAGTGTATATCAGTGTTAAATATTAGTGATCCTGTTGCAATCTACTCTTGGTTTTAAAACTGAGTGTTGCCAACAATTACCAGTATTCAGTTTTGCTTCAGTAAGCATCCCGGGGAAGGGGAAGGGGGATTCTCTTAAATAGGCTAGATAGGTATGTGCAGTCCCAAAGGGTGTGGTTTTTGAGCCATTTTGGTCTGACATAGGGTATAGATTTTGACTATTTTGGTTTGAAATGGGATAAGATTTGTACTTTCTGTGCTGGAAATTGGGCACCGTTTTAAGAAGAAGCTACTTTATTATTATCATTTCTTGCATCCCTTGAAAAGTGTGTTTTGATTAATATCAGGTCTGAGATAGGGTCTCAAATTTTGGATCAGTTTCATGTGTCCCCTGGGGCAAGCATATGAAACTGCCATGTGCGATGTACACAACCTGCTATTTTTTTGAGTCATGGCTTTTTGGAATTGCCCTAAAACTGACAGAAGTATATGAATACAGCTGAATCTCAATAGCTTCAACTCAATAGTTAACTCAAAGTTGTCACTAACTCTTACTAGCTTTGATATATCAAATAGTTTTATGGTTCCCAACATAGTTTGAGTTATTACAATTCTTCTGTACTTTGGTAGCACACAGGTTTCTGTACTTCTCTGAGAGGAGACTGTACAGCATTAAACATAGCATGGGAACAGAAGTGTACATGTACATGAATGTTTCTTGCAAAGTTGAGGCTACAAGTCTGATCATATCTTGTTATAATGCAGTCCTTTTGCCCAATTTTCTGAATGAAACCAATTTTCAGTGCAAGACTGGAATGACTGATCCCTTTAGATTATGATAGCCTAACCATCAGCAAGTCTTGCAAGTCGTCTGTTTATCTCTATGTTATCTGTTAATGGCGGATAGGTGAGCTATGTGAACTTAAATTGAAGCTCACCCACATGGAAACTACACAGCTGAAGCTTTTAGCCAGAAGGGCATTTCTGCATCATTGTGAAAACAAATTTTTGGGTTGATTTAAAGAAAATGCACCTACTGGCTTTAACAATTTTTTTATATGGGAACATTCCTCCAGCATGTCCATTTTTCAATTTCTTCATGAAACATTGGAAATGCTCACTCTATAAAGGGTTAAGCTTTGTTTGCCAGTTATTTAAAATCTGAATTTCAACAAATGTGTCTTGTCACCTCCATTCTAATAATTATTTTAAAACTACACTTGTGCTTGCACTTACCCTGTGAGACAACAAAGTGTTTTGAACAACTATGCCCCTGATTCCTATTAACTTGGTGATCTGCAGTGTGACTCTAAATGGAAGAAAGGTTCTTTTGAGCCCCTTTAACAATTCTCCCTCTTGTTGAGGAGTGTCAAATGGTTTGTTATTGACTTGCATGTAAGACAAACAAACAACATTGTTTGACCTCCATTTTTCTTGCCATTTTGATGTTCCCTCATTAACCCCTGAGACCATTCCACAACCAAACTCTTTCTATGTATAATGTAGTTTTTCCTTTTCTCCAGCTGTAGTAGCTGGAGTACTCAAAATATTGGATCTTCAATTAAAAAGTTGTTGGACTTTCAGATGCGTACATGTGAGAAAAATGGATTTTGTAATCCTTGGAAAAAAGAATTCATGCAAGAAAACAGCTTACACTTCATGTTTGAGATGGAGACGCTGAATGATTTTAGGCTGACAGCATTCCATTTGGGTTTATTGAAGCTTTGAGGAGCTTAGCTTCAGGTGTAGCTGCTATGATCTTTAAGTCAGTATCCCTCGCACCTTGAGTTGAGATTATGTTAATGCACATTTCTTAAACCCTGGCATGTGTTAAAGAAACTCCTCGTCCTTTCACTCCTGTGCAAGAAGGTAAACCAGGTGCTTGAATAACTGTTGTTCATCCTCTTATAGCAGCTCACTGAAAGTGAAAGATAATAACATGTTTGCTTAGCAGTCTGTGAGTATTATAACTCTATTACAAGTGCATCCGTCTTTAAAGACCATAGTTGTGTTCACAGCTGATACAATGACATATTGTTTTGGTTTTGAGTCTTTCCTTGGGAAAGAAAATGATAATCAATGCTTCTTATACTGACAACATTCTTGCCTCTTATTTTGTCACTTTACACACAGCCTTCATATTCATCATATCTCGACGACCCACGGGATGATCTTGTCAGTTATCCTTTAGGACACCTAAGCAGTTCCAGAACTGAACGTGGTGGCGGTAACAGGAGCGATAGGAATCGTAATCAGAACAACAGAGACCGTTATCGCAACAACAATAACAATAATCGGTCACAAGGCAACAGAGGCCCTTCAAATCAAGGACCTGGAATCTTGGGTGCTAAGCCTGGTGATCGTTCAGTCCCAGATCTGCCTACAAATCCTTTGCAAGTTCCAGGTCTGGTGTAAATAAATGCCTTTGATCAGTCATTTTAGGTTGCTGTAAGAACAACACCATTTACATTTCACTGATTTAAAGCCAACTTACTCTTCTATGAAGAACGTCTTTAAAGACTGGAAAAGTTTCTTCATAAATTTATTGATGTTCCTATTCTCTGTCCACCAAACTATGGGTATATGCAGTAATCTCCTTCACTGGAAGCATCCTCAGATCATAGACAAACCTCTTGCAACTGAGCTCCTTGTTTAATTTTAAGCTGTTTTTGCTGGGAATGTATATGAAGATAAAAGCTTTATGTTGGCTTTCCCAGCTGAAAAACTTGTTCAGTTAACTCTGTCCTTTTTGTAAGCTGTTAAAAACCACACCTCTGACACCATGTGCATCACTGTGTTTTGTTCTGGTTGTGAAACTATCTTCATCTTTCTTTCATTTGCTTGTAACTCTGTTGGTGCTCTACTTTGTACATAACAATTCCATGTTTTCTGGATTTCTTCAATTTTGCTCCTCTATTTTGAAGGGTTTGAACTCAACACTTGTTTGCATCTAAAGGTATCTTCCATTGGATTTTCATTTTTTCCCACTTCTCCTCACAAATACAGTGTAAAGAAGTGCCCAATGGTCAAAGGTGTTTCTCAAGTACACTTTTACCATGGGCACAAGAGGATGAGATTTCTTTCTTTCTGAGCAAACCAATGGGATCGAAAGGGACAATTAGTATGGCCGTCAGAAGAAACCTGTGTGTTGTGACAGTGTTGTTAGGTGAGCGCATAACCCATTCACTACTCCTGTACATGTCCCATTTGCTGCAACACAGAAACAAGAATACCTGTTGGCACACACCATTGTTGTTAATTCTGTATTCAGAAAGACGATGGTGATTAAGTTATGAGAAGTGCGGTCTGGCTGTCTGTTATTAGTAGTAGAAATCTATGAATGCACAGAAGTTACTGTTGAGCTTGTGGTGGGTCCCTTCATGCAGTGTAAACAAAGCGGATGTATTTCAGTTCAATCTGGTTTGTACTGATATGTAAAGTGTAAGCAGAAGCCATTCTTTCCCACTGTGACACACACAGTATTCAACAGTTGTTCAGTCTGAAATTGGGTAGGGCTTTACCCACTGATGATCAGCCGAAATAGATATACTGGCAGCCATTATTGCTGTATACCTCCAATCAAGGAAGTATTACAACTTCATTCTTGCGAAGAAAAAGTTGTAACGTGGGTAGATCGTATTCTTAGGTAGTCACCTAACCAAACTCCTTCCCAAATGAGAGCATTTTACACGGGAAAACGGATGAAGGAGTGTACCTCTTGCCATCCCTTGTCAGTTTCCTTATTTCCAAAGCTCACAAATGGCTGGCAATAAAATTGATGATTTCTCAATCAAGTTCTTCAATAGTCCACAACCTGATGTCTAATTGCATTCTCATCACATGGACTAAACTCTGGAGAAAGGCTATCACCTTCTTTTCCAGGATACACATGCATGTAAAAAATAAGAAATGCTATCATGTAACAACAGTGATTTCTCGTCAAAATAGATGGAAGTGAAGCTCACATTATACGACAGGTGAAAAGGGTTGCTTTGTGGGCTTTTTCCCTCAGTGTTTTCTCAAATATCCTTGTGCTATTGACAGCTGGCAGTTATACGTTGACTTGACACCCAGGAATGTGGATAATGGATTACACTCCAAACCAGTTGTTACAATAGCCTTGGTGCCAATATTACTGCTCGCAAGTTATATGTGGCATTTGATGCAGCTACAGTGGAGTCCCGTTATTTTGAACCTTGTTTATCTCGAGCTTCCTTTTGTCTAGAACATAAGGCTTGTTTCCAAGCATTTGCACCAGTGTAACACTTATTTTATCCCAGATATCTTGAACCTCTGATAGCTTGGACCACAAACCGTCACAGTGTATTTGCATCCCATTGAAAAGTTTTCGCTCAGTATCTCGAACTGATATCCAAAAATTGTCATTTACCACAGATATGTTAAGGTGGTCCTGGACCCTAATTTAGTGCCTTTTTTAACATTTTTACTGAAAATGCGCAATACAAATGTTTTTGTATTTGTTTAAACAACTTCGGTGTTTAACAAATACATTCACATTGAAAGGATCGAAAACGGTGAAATATTCACTGAGGGCCAAGGAGACGCAATTTTCTGTTAACACGAATAGGCAAATCCGGTGTACCGAAATTTCATACAAATCAAAGTTGCAAAATTTGGCATTCCAGTCAACATATTTGCTTTTTCATGAAGATTAAAACAGCCTACAATAGTATTACTTCATGCTTGGGGTCAATTGTGCATTGCTTCCAATTTCCTCGTGTTTCTTCACCCTCTGGAAAAGGAGCTTCCCATGAACCCTCCACTGCCTTTGAACTCCCTCCCCCTCGGAATTTCCAGTGACCTTCCGTGGGGGGGGGGGATGGATATTTTCTGGAACCACACATTCCGAAAGCAGAAGCAGTTTTTTCATTTTATGTAGGGAAGGGTTCCATTGTGATTTGTAGTGAATACATTACCTTGTCACTCAAACAGCATTGAACATCTCATGACACACATCATAATTTTTCGTAATTCCTTCTCCGATTGATTCTAAAGTGATTTTTGCCTTCTGCCATATTTTCCAAGCCAGCAATATGTATTTCCAGCGGTAAATTCCAAAATTTTGCTCTCTATAAGGTCTTTCTGCCCTTACAAAGAGAGTCTTTTTTTCCCGCGAAACCAGTCAGAAGCGCCAGCATAAACAATGACACCTTTCCTTGGCAACTGATATCATGGAGTGCAGTACTGACAGATTTATTTGACTCGCGTTGTAAACTTTACAGTTACTCTATGAAATGGCTTTTTATGATGAAACGAAGTTTCCATAGATATTTGTAAGCACTAATTGTATTTTGCAAAGGGCAAGATTGCGATTTCAGCGAGCAGTAAGAAGAAGTTGTGTTCAATAACTCCAGACAATGGCTAGTATTTCAATGTCATGTAACAAAACTTGCATTGCTCCGTCTTCGTACACAAAAAAAGGGATGTCAGTATGTTGGTAGCGGCGAAATACTATGATATCTAATAAGAGAATGGTAACTTGTGGTCTTCCATTTAAACTAGCATGAATGAGGCACACTAAGCAAAGAGTATGTGACCTGTGATAATTTCGCAATCCAAAGTGGAGATCGGAAACTGTCAAATTTGCATACCATAGGAAATGCTTCCCTTCCATAAACCGAAATTACAATTTGAGCCGTTTGTTGTGGTAATTTTCCTGCAAAATTTTCCTTGGAGACAAAACTTCAGTTGCTTATATCTCGGTAAATACAAATTCCCTTGAACCGAAAATTTGTAAACAAACATATTTTGTGATTAACTTCAAGTTGCTTTAAAGTCGACTGATTTGAAAGGGTCACTCTAGTCTCCAGTACCACCAGCTCAAACCACAAAGTATTGCAATTATTTGCATCCTGCAGAGAAGTTTTCCCTCAGTATATCAAACTGACATAAAAAACTGTCATTGAAAAGGCAAGTCAAGAAAAACAATGTTTTTTGTTCTCAATGAGTCTGCACCATCACCTGTTATTCTCGCCCTTGTTCTCTTTACCAAGATATAACCATGGTGTTGAGTTGAGGAATTAGTTAAAATTACAATACGATAGCTTTCTTCTACAATTTAGGTACAGTTATCAATTTATATTACAGAATTTAACTGCATCTCTGATATCTTGAACTCTTGAACTACCTTGAGACTTTTCTCCAGTCCTCACAATTATTAGGCTTGAAATAACAGGACTCCACTGCACTTGTTCTTGTTTGAGTTTTCCTTTTTTTTTTCTTTTATGCAAAAGTTAATTGGTCATCATAATGTTGTTGCCATCAGTTATGTAAGGTATGAGAGTACAGTGTCAATATATGGTGCTGTACAACAGGGAAAAAATTTTTTCTGTGCAAAGGCAAAAAAAATGTAATTTGGGTGAAATCAACAGATTCTACACACTGTAATAGTGTTATGTCAAATGTGTTGTTTTCTTTCATTAACGAAAAAACTTTTCACCTACCAGCAGGAGAAGAGGGCTCTTGAAATGCTGCTGAATGTGGAGTTTAAAATTCAGGAAATTATGGGATTCTTTAGAAAAATTGTGTTAATAGTGATATGTTATGTGTATGTCCTTTTAGTCCAGCTGTAATATCCCACAGTATTCAGATACATGTATTTACTGTGCATAAAAACCAAGTGTTGAGTTCAAACTTTTCTTCACAGAGCAACATATTGTAAGTGAGGGTTCTATTGGTGTTCAGTCTTTTATGCTGTATGTACAAATTTCATCCGTTCTTTTTTCCATAGTATTAAATGGCAATTACCACTGGATCTAGGGGTGGGATAAAAGCATGACCCAAGATGATTTTAAACGTGGTGTGATTGGTCAATAAAAGTTAAGGTGGCTACACCCAGTTTTTCACTAACCATACCTACTCTCTTTGAACATGAAGTACAAAGATGCCTCAAACGAAACGGGAAATCGAGAAATGGAGTTTAAAAAAGTGGACTTGTTCCTAGATTGACATATCCATAGCAACACAATGGCATCATTGCTATTTTTACTTTTCCTTAATTTGTAAGAAATCCAGACAAGCATTTTCTAAGCTATTTACAGGACTTGTAGTTCATATAATTGTCTTCAGTTGTACCGATTTTAAACAATTTTTATGAGAGTGTTTTCGAAAAATAATTTATTGAAGTTTTTAGCTGCTGCTAACAAACGAATCATAAACAATTCTTTCATGTTCACATTATTGGAAATCCGATGAAGCGATTTCTTTCATCTATTCCTGCAGGATAGCTGAAATCTCTAGAAAGAACTTGAGGCCAAAGTTTTCTTTCCACGGTCAGGATAAATGTCAGTTTGAGCAACGCGAAAAGAATTGGTTATGATTCCTTTGTTAGCAGCAGCTAAAAACTTAAATCAATTATTTCTCGAAAACGCTCCCATAAAAAATGTTTTAAATCGGTACAACTGAAGACAATTATATGAACTACAAGTCCTATAAATAGCTTTAAATACAAATGTCTGGATTTCTTACAAAATAAGGAAAAGTAAAAATAGCAGTGACATCACCGTGTTGCTATGGCTATGTCGATCTCGGAAAAAAACAACACTTTTTTAAGCTTCAATCTATACCCTGCAAATAGGTATAACTCGATTTCCTGTTTTGTTTTAGGCATCTTTGCATTAATTTTCATGTTCAAAGAGAGCAGGTATGGCTAGTGAAAAACTGGGTCTAGCTACCTAAAAATGTATTTTTAGAAGGAAAAGTTCATGCCAGCACAACAACTGCCAACTGAAACAAAGTGTAGTTTACAGTGTCTTGAAACTAGAAAAAATTATTTGAATGGCAGAAAAATTCACCTTCGTTTTGGTTTAGCACAATTTCATGCAAACAGTAGTAGTACAACTTGCTTCAAGTGCAACAGTTTTTTAAACAGGCTTCAGCTGTTTGATTACCAATCATGTCGTGGAATAGATTGCACACAGTGATCCTGTTTTGCTCAGATCCTACGTGCAAGCAAAAATGTCATGTGTACATTGCTTGGGCCTCACAGTCTAGCCATGTTTGAGACCAGATTAGGTCATGTTTAGTGACAAGTGTTTTCATGCTTACAGCTGTACAGTGGATATGTTTTGTTTATTAGAGCTAACCTTTCATTCTGCATCATACAGCATTAGGTGTGACAGGAGGTGGACTGGGGTCTGGTCTGACGGCCCAGTTGGCTCAACAGCAGCAGCAGCTTATGGCTATGGTACAGACCCAGTCTCTACTGGCAGCCATGCAGGCCCAGGCTAATGCAAATGCACAAGCCCAGGTAAGGGCTAAACAGGCCATGCCATCATCTATGGGCCTGCTCCCAACACCACTGATTCCAAGAAACCAGACAAGAGACATTCAGAGGCAGAATCGCAAACGAGGAAGGAATGACAATTGGGGCAGAGGGGGTAACTATGGGAACAAGAGAGAACGGCTTGATAACAACCGCAGGCAGCAGCAGGGAGGAGGGCAGAACCAACAGAACAGAGGTAGGCAGAACCAACAGAGTCAACAGGCAAAGAAAACTGCAACACCTGAACAGAAGGACGACAAGAAAGAGGAAGCTGTGGAAGAGGAAGTACAAGATGATGAGGAGGAAGAAACAGCGCAAGGTGAGGAACCTTGTAGTTGGAAGGGCTGTGAAAAGATGTTACCATGATTACAGAAATTTAGATCATGAAATCTAGTCTGGATGGTCCCTTCTCTCCCTTTTCAATGTTTGAGCTTTACAGGATCATTTCCTGTGTGTTAAATCATTTGATACTCAACACTGGTGTGAAGGGAGGGGAGGGGGGGTGGGGCTAAACAAGCGAGAAGAATCAGCAACCTCCCCAGTGCTTCTCGCAATGCTTGTCAAAAGTTACTAGTGGCTCTCGGTGATGATTTGTGGTCATCATATGGGCATGTACTGTAGTAGCGTTCAAGCTTGTAGCATATCTTTGTTGGCATGAGCTGTCAGCATTCTTCAGTAGTTAGCATTCAGGGGCAGTGTGCAGCTTTTCTACCTTGGTGAGTGCTCAGTGATCATGGTTGCGGGGGATCTTGAACCTATGATCGGTCAGTAGTCTGGCCTTCCCTTCTTGCTGTCGCAACTTTAGGCTAGTGTGACAGCCTATCTTTGAGCGTGGTGCGATTGCAGTTGGGTTAAGCATGTTTCTATCATTATCTTTAGTGTATTTGTTTTTTATTACTTTCTTTCCACTGAAATCTCGTGTTTCAGTGTCAGTGGTACCTATGTTATGTTTGTAGCAGTTGTGGGGGATTGTAACTGGGTTGCAGGCAGTGCGAGCTGCATGGGCAGTCTTCCCTAGTGGGGGCTGGGGTTGTACCTTCCCATTGGCACCCAACCTCCACTTGTGACAAATGTTGTTAATCTACTAGTAAATGAAATAATGACTGACCAGAAGTTTTAACCATTTGTATATCATTTCCTTGTCGCTTGGGTGTGTTTGGTAAGGCCAGTTGTCTGGTGACTGACTGTTACATGTATCTGCATCTTTGTATTTGTCTACTTACTCTTTTTTATTTTCATTGTTTTTTGTTTGTTTAAGATGGTAACGAAACAGAAGAGTTAAACTCAACACAACAAGACAAGCAAGATCATAAAGAAGTCAGTAAACCTGTTGAATTCAATGACCGGCCTCTGCCAAAGGCAGTGAACTTTGTTGGAGAGGATGTTGATGCTTTGATGATCTCACTCTTTGACAAAAAACGGTCCAAGTACATTTGCCAGACATGCAAGATAATCTGCAACATACCCACAGTAAGTAGTTTTCAATCAAGACGTAGAAGGTGTCCACTTTCTGCTCACATACATTGTAACCTTGTCTAAATCAATTGCAAAGCCTGCTTAAAACTTTACATAAATAAGACTATTGTCTTGTTGAGACTCTGCTACATGTTTGCATCTGGTTTTGGGAGTAGAATTAAGTCACCACTTTGTGTCTTACATGTATGTATAAAGGAAAGTTTTCAAAAGCTGTCACTTCATCATGGTGTCTGTAATCTGGTGTGAAAGAGCTATATGAAATTTCAGTCAGAACAGGCATTACAATAACACAAAAGCTCTATTAAGTCCCAACCCCTCTGTAGTAACCCCCCCCCCCCCCCCCCCCCGCCCATTTGTTTTTTTATACTTACTCTCCCTCTCTTTCCTTCCCCTCTTTCTATTCTAGCTGACCCCCTTCTCCACCCATACCCCCCACATCTCA
>Ga0126336_10002260_pt1 | contig 10847 bp, 4 predicted proteins | sample SidCmetagenome_FD_92530 | JGI IMG/M metagenome (GOLD analysis project Ga0126336, IMG submission 92530) | Coral microbial communities from El Islote,Puerto Morelos, Mexico - Siderastrea C C metagenome | ecosystem: Host-associated > Invertebrates > Cnidaria > Coral | place: El Islote,Puerto...
AATTACTACAAACACTCACAAGCATGCACTCACCTTGCTATTAGAGTCTTGAAGTCGAGGAACAAACGCATCAAAAACCTGTGAAAAGTAAGTTTTATGGTGATCATCTAATTTTCATGTCATCCCTCCACAAAAATAAGCGCTGACATTTTCTCACCACTTGATTTAAAAAAAGTTCTTTCCCAATTTACTTTTCTCACCTTCAGGTTTATTTCCCCCAAAGTAAGTAAAAATTTTTGTAAGCCGTTAAGATAAGGCGCACGCTCTAATCACTGGGTAGGCACCCCATACGGCCATGGCTTGCTAACCAGAACAATCAGCTTGTGAGTGCCCTTTGTAATGTGCCAGCACCAATTTAATTATCACGGTGGAGGAAGACAACACTATGGGAGAGCCACCAGCTAAAAAGTAGCCTGTTCCAGGCGTTCAGACAGTAGCGCGAGAAACGAAAAATATCGAGCGGAGAAAAAACGAGAACAGACTGGGGAGAGTGTCTCTTCTTCTTAATTTTTTCCCCTCTGCTCTCAGCATTTATCGTTCGCGCGCCACCATCTGAACGCCTGGAACAAGCTAGCTTAAAACCCGGGGTATCCAATCGATGGAAATCGATGATCGGTAAGGCAATCGATCAATCGATATCAATCGATAAAATAAGTTAATTGATATCGACTGGTATCGGCCAATCGATGAGCAATCGATAGTCATATGAAACTCGTTCATCGATTGTCATCGATTGGCAAAACAAGTAGCTCCCAGTTTCTTATACTGCTGTTGATGGCAAGTTCATTGTTGGGTTGTTTGCCGCTCGGTAAAACTTGAGTTACCAGAATTTTTCGTGACACCAGTTTCCGTTTTGCAAATTTAGCAACCACGACGACAACGCGATTAAGTCAAATGTCAGTTTAAAAAATGAGTTCCCAATCTTTAAAGCTTCTCAGTTCACTATAGCTGAACTGGTTCAATTTGTCTAATGTGGCTGGACTATGTATCCGGAAGGTGAATTCAAAACGGTGTTACAGTCCAGGGGGAAAAGGAAAATTTACCGTCTGTGTTTACGTTCTACACAAAAATCTGTTGACAACTGAATCTGTACGTGAAAAGATGCGATATGAAGTGCCTTTTCCTTCGGTTTGTAGACTGTGAAACGGGAAAGATTCGCAACCAATCGATTCCAATCGATATTAATTAAGCTATCGATTGCTATTGGAAATCGATGGCAATCGATAAAAAGTCACAAAGATCTGCTTCATCGATTGGTCATCGATTATCAATATCAATCGATTAATTGATATCGATTGATATCGATTGTCATCAATTATCAATTTCATCGATTGGATACCCCGGGCTTAAAAGCACCCACTGACCTTCAGACCTTCATTCCCACATGCTAACTATTAGAACACAACACCTCCACGGTGAAAGTTTTAAGAATACCTTGGTAAATTTTGGCCCCAGGCCATCTGGGTTCAACTGCACCAAGTCCACAAACTGATCAACAGCTTGCTGTCTTTCTTTCCAATCACTTGCTTGTAAAGAATTGATCAGGTTGGGGATCATCTCCTCGCCCTGAAAACGACAATTGAAACGGACCTGTCAGCAAAATGGAAAAAAAAACGACACACAGAAGCAAATGAGGTTCACATTTTAATTTGCACAGGAATCCTACCTGAACCAGTCCATCTCGACCCACAGGCTTACCACTTCGCGAAGACTCCCTTGAGCTGAAAACGGAAAAACAAAACATTAGCTACAAACAGCCAGACAAGAAATGAGCAAATACTTTATATGTATTCCCAGATCCCGCTACTTCCATATCAGAAATTTTAAAAGGAACAATATTTCCGTACAACCTCGTTACTTTCTCAAATGCCAATGATGCTCGCTGACAATTGTCACCCAACCATCAAAGGTACCAAAAGTGTTCATCTTTCAAAACTTTGTATTTTGACGAGAAAACTTGTTGCTATTGAGGTAGATGAAATGTTTGAAATAACAGCTATCTTGAGTACCTTGAGTTTGATGAAGGAGACATAGCAACAGATGCTCGGACCCCACTGCTTCGCGAGCCCCCACCACCAGATGCAGGCTTCCTCTGCCGGGCAGATGAGGAAAGGTCGGAAGGGGGATCACCGAGACCCTGAGGGGAAGAAGAGAACAAGAACTTTGGAACATCAGTCTTACAGATCTTAGATGACAATCATTACTACGCATAGAGCAGTGTTCAAATGAACGTCGAAAGTAAAGCGGTTTTCATTTAAGTGTCGAAAGCAATTCGCGTTTTGCTTTGGTTTTGCTTTACTTCGCTCTGTGATTGGTTGAAAAATTTCGCGCCTCTTTCTCCACCAATCAGAAGTAAAACTCAAATCAATTGCGACTTGCTCGCGCGCGTTTTCCCGCGCTTGACGCCGGTTACATGTATTTGCTTCGAGTTCTGATTGGTTCATTGGGTAATTTGTGTTTTTTGTGATTGGCTGGGGTAATTACTTTGGTTTTGGTTTTACGGCACTCATTTGAAAACCACTCTAACGTTGTGTTTGCTTTGGTTTTGCTTTACTTCGCTCTGATTGGCTAAAATAGCTCGCGCCACTTTCTCGACCAATCAGAAGTAAAACCAAAACCAAACGTGACTTGCTCGCACGCGTTTTCCCGCTCTTGACGCTAATTACTTGTAATTGCTTCCTTTTCTGATTAGTTCATTTTGTTTTTTTGTTCCTGTTGTGATTGGTTAGAGTAATTTTTTTGGTCTTGGTTTTTCGACATTCATCTGAAAACCGCTCTAATGGCCCGTGCTTTACAGTATTGGTTGCTCATAAAACAACTGCGATTACATGTCTGAACAGTTCATTGCAATTCTTGCCGAGTTTTAGGGCTTCCTAACACTCCCTTTGCGTTTTTTGTTCTACAACTTTTGTTCTAGCCACGTCACGCAATATTTTTCGAAGCAGAAGCATTGATTGACTAACTGTACCTTGATCCTGAGGTTCTCCACAGTGTCACGTACATTCTTCTGTAGGTTGGAAGGTACATGTTTGGTCACGTTCTTGTCAAATTCTGGATGGTCATACATTATGTGAAGAATCTTGCGTCCATAGTACCTGCAGAAAAAAAAATAAGCAAGTATTAGTACATGCACCCGTTATATGATGGAAGGAAATTCAGTAATAAAATTGTGCCCTGGGATATGTTGGGCTTAGAAGATACGTCAGGGTATATCAGGGTTACAGGGTACCTGGTCTCGGCGCCTCCATCAGTAACAAACTGAGCGGCAGTAGGTAGTATCTTCTCTGTGACATCTTTGGCTCCACTCAACAAGCGACTTGCTCCCATGCGTTCCGCGAGCAAGCTGAGAAACTGGGCAGTGGTCTTACGAACAGATACATTACGATGACTGTAAAAAAAAATAAATAAATAAATTTAGTAATCACATACCATACAAGACACAGTCCGAAATATCTATTATGACTGTTGTCATGCAAAACGTATGGTTCGTTACATACTAACTTAATGCCGCACGCTTTAGTTTTACTTGGCTGGCACCTGACTATTCAGCTGATAAGCATACAACTACTCAACGAATTTTCCTATGACAAAGTCTGGAGATAATTCACAGCGAATTCTAACCTGGCTCCTCCGGCTATAAGTGCGACCAGCACACGAGTTGGGGTAAGCGAGCACACCATGGCCGTGAGAGATTTTTCTACATCATCTCTGATAAATCCACTAGATTCACCAGCTTTTGCCAAAAGAACTTTCGCAGAGACTTCCAGTTCCTGTAACGTAACAACAAAGAAATATAAAGTCAACCCACACATGTAAACTTTTTCCCCGTGCTTTTTTCTTACATAAATATAGTATTAAATATTAAGTAAAAATAAATATGTTTTATGACAACTTCCCAAAAGAGATTTTCACAATCAGATTGAATATCACAAATGCAAGTGTACAATTTCCGAATGACGGGTGTTGTTTCATAGCTAGTGAAGTTTTGGCCTCAGATGACATCACACTGGAGGGGGGGGGGGGGGGGGTAACAGCAGGAATTGAAGCATACATAAGTTCTTAGTCAGAGCAAATCAAAGGTTTATGGGTTGTGTAACAGCCTGATGCCAGAAATAGGTCTTTTCAGCTCTTGCCTTCCCAAACAAGAGCTGAAAACTGGATGTTGTAACAGACTACCAAAATATATCCTAACAGTGAAAGTGAAAGTAATGTCAGTGTCTTTCAACATTTCAGAAGAGGGGCACAACCAAGATTTTGAGAAATCCTGAATTTAGAACTGATCTAAAATGTATGCCCTGATACAACACGCTTGTAAAGGTTCTGAGTTGTTTCAGACTCTCTTATCTGAAGAGTGAACTAGTTTACTTACGTTGTCCATGTTCTTTCCAAGAGTAGTGTACATGTCCCCAATGCAACAAATCCCTGAACGAGAAACTTGTGATCGAAGGTTCTTCACCTGTCGGTTAGCAATACTATTTATTAATCACAAGTCATCCTACTCTATACGGGAAGTAAGATTTTAAGGGGGGAGACCCTTAACTACCATATTGTTGCTACGGGAAGTTCCTAATCATCATATCTTGGAAACCCTAACTTCCACAGATAAGCTGCTTGGCCATGTTTGTTCCACGGGAGAGGTGTACAAGATTTTAGAGTCACAACCATATTTGACAGGTCATGTGACCTGCACAGAAAAGGCCTAAAACTCAAACAGCATACAGTTTTGGTTATTGAAAACAGTGCCAGCATGTAACGATCATAGAGATGCAAAACGTGATGTATCAATTTCTTGCAATTTGCGTTGTTGCAGGAGCTATGACATCATCCATACGTGTATTTATACATTTTGGACTGTAGTTTTTGTTTTCTTTGTAATAACAGTAATTGCTTACATCAGTTTATAAAGAAGGCTCAATTATGTCCGATTTGCAAAAAAAAAAAAAAAAAAACTCGGAACTCTACCTCCTTTCCTCCGAGTTTTAGGGATTTTTCTTTTCAACGTGCGGTTGGGAACTGGCGCTAGCTACGCACGTGCAAAGTTGATTTAAAAAAATTCAGATGTTCATCCTCATACATTTCACCAAACTAGCGGCACAAAATGGAGCAAAATGGCGGCAAAATACCATCCACAAAAATCCCTTAGCAACAATGCCAAATCTGTAGTTAAGAGTCTCCTCCCTTTAACAGAGAGGGACCCTGACATCACCAAATTGTTGCTTTGTTTCAGTGATGAGTTCACTGGCAAGGACACCTGATATTTGTGTCCAACTGGCTCTAAGCTGATAATGATGATGGCAGGACCACAGATGGAATGGTAACCTGACAATACTTCTGTGTGCCTTGATATGCCCTAAGTACTTACACGAGCCCAGCGTCATGGAATTTAACCTCTTTGTCCTCTGTAATAAAGGAATTGGGCATTTGCCATTTTTTAAACCCAGCGTTGGCCTGGTAAGGGGCGGGGGGATGGACGAGCAATGAAGTATTATTATTGATGCATATCTGATTCACATTTTGACTCAATGATAGTGATAGGGCAGAGCCAACAACACTAAAAAAAACTGGAAACAACACATTTGCAAAACCACAAACCTCTGCCATAACAGCAAGAGTCACGGTGTGTAACTGGGCAGTCAACACTTCTGGGTGATGTTTGGCAAGCCGCCGAATTCCTTGAATTCCTTCACATTTCATCTCCCTGACAACACAAAGAAATGCATTTCAACTTGAACTGTTTCCTCCTTTTTCTGAATGTTTGAATTGGCTGCAAATGTCTGCCTGGACGTGCAACAAACGGTACTACTTTTGAGACTTGTGAGTTGAACCTTGAAACATAGTTAAACACGATACTGTGAGGCACCCAAAAGTTGGCAAATTGGACTAATGTGATCACCAAACAAGAAAATACAGAATGACTATATCTGAGTCGTTTGCCCTCCTCAGAGTAGACTTGCTAAACTCCTTCAACGAGCACCAGTTTTCAGTTAATCATTATTAAGAATCATTGTTAAGCCCCAGGACTGGGGATGCGGGCTACCCCCGCGAAATTGACATACAAGGCTGTCCCCGGGGTAGGGATTTTGAACATAATTATCTGGTGCCCCATTATTTGACTTTCAGAGAAAAAGTTACTCTAGGGGCTGATAATTGACATTAATTAGTTGTCCGGGGGTAGGGAATTTGACTTTGGCTTTCCTAAAAACATCAAATTCCCTGGGGGTAGCCTGCCCCACCCAACCTGGGGCTTAACATTGAGGGGTGCATAAAACCATGGTAATGGATCTGGCCAGTAATAAACAACTCAATGAACTAATCACAACTTAAAATAAATAATGCACTGGTAAATGCGACTAGAATTTAGAAACATTTTGAAAGCCAAAAGTCGCATTAACAATGACGAAGACCTAAAAATAATAGCCTGAGAAAACAGCTGACATTTTGCAAGGTTGCCATTGAGCCCTCGCAAAACGACGTCTGAGTAACGAGCTCAGAAATTCCATACTGATGAAGTGTCACCACCCAGATCTAGGAAGTGCTTCTGATTGGTTGAAATGTGCAGGAATTTTGTTTCAACCAATCAGAAGCACTACCTAGATCTGGGTAGTGACACGTCATCAGTATGGAATTTCTGCGCTTGTTACTCACATGTCGATTTGCAAGGGCTCAAGTGACGACCTTGCGAGACATCAGGCTGTTTTCTCAGGCTATAAAAATAATGGTTCAGTTTTGTTCAAAGACATTATACTAATGCAGTAAAACCATTATTAAGTGTCTTTGGCCACGGATGGCAAGGACGAAAATGGACTGCTAACAAACTGAGGTACATCACTTACCAGTCCTCTGTATTGGCCAGATACTTGAGTGCATCTCTCAGGGCATTTTCTGGATTGCTAAATGGCTGTAGATAATCCAAGCTAATTTCCCAACACTGTGATGCAGTACTACTGCCTGCAGATGCAGCATGATGTCGTCGGATCTCAGATGGGTCATCTGTGACTGCATAACTGGAATCACGCTCTGACTGTGACCTGCAAAGAAAAGTAGCTCCCTTTGAATCAAATCAAAGTTTTCTGACATTTTTCAATGTACCTCACGATAATTAAATCTTGAAACAAACATTTTTTCCGTAAGATGGTCAATTCATTCACTGACAAAATGAGCAGATAACATTTGTCATGGAGTCGTCAGGGTTAAACCAATAAGAGGAAAATATTAAGCCACATCAGCTGCAATAACAGCTCAGTTGATAGGGCAGTGTACCAACATTCCAAAGCCTTGGGTTCAGGATTTTTCTCTGTTACTGCTGAAATTGTTGTTAAAAATCTCCCTGAGGATCTTTTTCACTGTTAAATATCTTGTCCACACTTTATGTGACAAGCTGGTTATTATGTCTTTCTTATTACCGTAAACACCGGCGTATAAGCCGCACTCGCAGATACGCCGCACCCCGAGTTTAGAAGCTCAAGTTTCGGGAAAAAAACTTTTTGTAAAAAATTCATAGCCGAGTCATTTCATACGGACATATTGGCTGAAGTAAAATTCTTCTTAACTATGGATCGGTGATTCAATTTGTAGTCTGAATAAGACTCAAACAGACATTTTAATCCTTAAAACAAGTATCAAAAAGTTATGCAAATGTACTTGAACACAAGACCACTTTCCCCGATGAACGTTTCCCCACCATGTTTTCAGTTAAAGCTATTCAAGTCCAAAAATTTGCAAGTTCATTCGGCCATTCGGTTGCGGACCTTGGCTTAGTAGCCAGGCATTTGATGAGAAGAGAGAAAACTGGTAACAAGTGTTGTCGCTTTGTTCATTTGCAAAGCAAACTGAAATGAAGGCTTTAGTGATTTCTTCAGCTGTTCTTGGCTTCCATGTTTACAAGGATATTTGGAAGCCATCCATCGGGGACAAACTCGCCTGTGAAAGGGAGTTCGATAATTTCTTTGACAAATTTGCCATCAAAGTTGTCAACAACGGAGAAACAGTGGGCCATTTACCACGTAAGTTCTCGAATATAGCGTGGTACCGTTTTGACTTTATTTTGGTGTTTTGGGGATGATTCAAGGAAAATTACAAAATTTTTTTCCAGATGTTCTTCCAGATAAGCCGCATCCCCAATTCTGAGCGAAGTTTTAGGGTAAAAACGTGCGGCTTATACACCGGTGTTTACGGTACATATTTACCAAGCTTGAAATTTACCATCTTTCTTTCTTCATCGCCACACAAGACGCTTTCAACATTGTTGATCCTAGCATTATGCATGATGCATGCCAAAAGAACCTTGTCCAAGTACATATGGTCTCAATTACAAAACGACTCTCTCTCAGTGGTTAGAGGGTAACAGGGGTTGATTCACTTTGGGGGCTTAGTTTTCTTTGTCCTGCATTCATGATATGCTAAATGTTATAGCTCTCTTATCACTAAATCGATAATATCATTTTCCATGTTAGCATAAATTGAGCTCACAAAATAATGACCAGCTCTGGGTTGATTGTGTGGTTCCAGATAATATCCATACCTCCCCCGTGGATGGTTTTTTTTTACTTTGAACCCTCCCACCCCTCCGGAAATTCCAGACTAGCTTCATACTTTCCTTCAAAGATTTTGGCCCTTGTGAACCCCCACCCCATCAGAATTTCCAATGACCAACCATGAGGTGGGTATGGATAATTTCTGGAACCACACATTGCAACATTGTACCAGACAGTATTTCATGAATAGGTTCAACTCCCATTCAAGCCGGAATTTTTTCTGGTTTTCTCTGCAACTGTTAATTAGTTGCTAAAACCACTAACAAGGATCTCTTCCAATTTTAGCCCTTTAAGCCCGAACAATGCATATTCTCCTCACTGTTCTCCATGTATTTCTTATGTTACTAGTTGAGAGAATTTGATTATACATCAACATGTCTCATGTCTGGTGATCATTTACTTTATTCTCATGACCCATATACTTGATCAACTAGTGATACTGTAAGGAGAAATTAGATGCTTGTCACTTTTGACGCTTAAAGGGTTAAAATACTGCACTTACGAGGAAACAGGCATCTTTTTCTTTGGTGTTCCTCCCACTGGAGGTTTCCTGTTTGATTTCAGCAGGGAACTGGAACCTGTTACAGAGAGATCTTGGAGAGTAAAAGAAAAAAGTCAGCAAAAAATATTTTAAGGTGTCTATGGCAGAGGCTACAGGTAGAGTTAATATCTAGCAAATGTTTCATACCACTCAGCTAAGAAGTACTTAAAACAATGCTCAGATAATCATCTAGCTGCTTTGATTAGTTTTGACCCTTACTTCAAGTTATTGAAATCAATAAATGACCACATCTCCTAGGTGAAAAAAAAATTGACAAACTTATTGTAGTTGGCTGTAACTTGATCACATTCAACGCTAAGAAACCAAGTAAATTTATAGAAACATAATCCGACTAACCACTTGTTTCTAATGCATTTTCTGTTACTCTCTGCATCTGTTTTCTCTTTAACTCGGCTTCCTTCTCAGCAAGTTTCCTCTTTAAAACCTCCTCTTGCTCCTGTTCTTTCTTCTTTTGTTCCATCTCTGCTCTGAGCCTTTCTTCCTCCTTCTGTTTCTGCTTCTGTCTCATTCTCTCCTTCATTTGTTCCTTCTGCCGTTCCTTTTCACGCTGCTTTTCTTGCTCAATCTCCTCCAGTTCTTGCTGTTGTTTCATGAGCCGATCCCTCAGTGCCTTCTCCTGCTTTTGTAGTTCCTCCTGAAGTTGCTGCTGTTTCTGCCGTTCTGCTTCCCGCTCCTTCTCCTTCCTGTTCAGCATCTTTCCTAGCTCCACCTGCTCCTTCATGATCTTCTGCCGTAGTCGCTCCTCCTCTTCACGCTGGATCTGCCACTGTTTTGAGCGCTCCCTTTCCAGCTCTTCCACCTTTTCCCGTTCCTGTTGCTGTCTTTCCTCCTCTTCTTGTCGCCTTCTTTCCATCCTCTCCCGTGTTGATTTAGACAAGCTTTTCCTCATGGTTTTTGGTGTCATATCTCGTTTGTTCTCCACGCCTCCCCTGGGTTCAGAGTCACTGTCTTCATTGCTGTCTTCCAAACTGTCCAAGCTGTCATCTTCACTTTTTATAGTTGATACCTCTGTTTCAGTGGTTGTCGTTGTGGTGGAACTTGCCAAAGCTTCACTTTCAAGTGAGTCTGAAGGTGTAGGGTACACTTCTTCCTCTTCATTCTCTGCTTCACTCTCTTCATCCTCTTGTTCCACTTCTTCATCATCCTCTTCTGGTTCTTCCTCCTCATCCTCCGCCACATCACCACTGTCTTCTTTTTCATCTTCCTCTTCCTCTTCCTCCTCCTCCTCCTCCTCCTCATCATCACTGTCATCTTCCAAGCTTTCATCTGACTCCTCTGTCTCATACTGCAGCTGGTTTTTCTCAGTATCTAATGTCTCATCCTGGTTCTCCAGTCGTAACAATCCTTGGCCCACCACTTCGACTCTCTCAATCCCCAATAAGTCTTCTTCATTCCCTGAAATGCTGCTACCCAATCCTAAGGCTTTACTTTGTTTGTCACCATCACCATGCACACCGTTCTCCAGTGGAGACTTCTCTGCAACTCTTCCTCCTTTAGCTGCTAACAGCCCATGGCCTGTTACACCGAGACCTGAATTATCCAGGTCGGTAAACTTATTTGGTAAAGGTGTTGGACTTTGAAGTTGGATTGGAGTTTCTGCCGATCGTCGTCTGGAGTGGATTGGTGTCCTTGCAATGCGTGGCCTACTATCAAATGGGGATTCTGGTTCAGGTGGTGGTTTTTTTATTCTAGGAAAAAAAAAATCAAACAAGAATAGTGCATTCCATTTGTTCTGAAAATAAATTCACAGA
>Ga0126336_10002261_pt1 | contig 10846 bp, 12 predicted proteins | sample SidCmetagenome_FD_92530 | JGI IMG/M metagenome (GOLD analysis project Ga0126336, IMG submission 92530) | Coral microbial communities from El Islote,Puerto Morelos, Mexico - Siderastrea C C metagenome | ecosystem: Host-associated > Invertebrates > Cnidaria > Coral | place: El Islote,Puerto...
ACAACCTCGGCTGATGACTTCATATGACGTAACAATAACATTTCTCAAACGGCGGCCATCTTGGATCCGCCACCTTGGATTTCTTAAATTTTCCAAAACCCTTTAATAACAACCAAAATTGATCACAAAGTGATCAAAATCAACAAATTAACATGGAAATAGCCTAAAAATGTAATGTAATGATTTTTGATTTAAAAGTTAAGAAATTCAAAATTCTGAAAAAACCGCTTGTCAAAAAGTGGCTTCCGTGGTAACGTCAAACTTAATAGACAAAAACTTACTACAGCAAATTGTTCCCAGATAAATTTTAGGAAAAGTCACCAAGTTCGGTGGCTTCAGCTTGCTTATTAAAAAAGTTATAAACGTCCAAAGTCCGTGCGGGCAGAATCCGCCCCCCCCCGGTCTGAATAGGGTTAACATTAGACACTGAATATGGTATATATTTTAACATTTTGCCATCAAGTTTAAGTTTTGCATGGTTTACTTAGAATTAATTGGGGAATCCTTTGTGTGATCAGTGATTAGTTTTAGAACGCGGTGATTCTCTAAGGGTTTTAAATTGTTTTCGATAGTAAAAAGAAACAGTCTAACAACGATGTTTTTCTACCCAACCTCTTAGACATCCAGTCAGGAATTGCTAATCTGGCTAATGAAATTGGGAAACTGCAAATCCAGTTAAAAGATGAGGTTGCTGTTTTTACCGACTTGTTTGCGCAGGTTGTATACGTGATGAGACCACTTTTCAAGACACCTTGTAAAATTTGAAAAAAGCAAAATAACAGTCTGCCGAGATCAGCTAAAATCAATGGCCACCAAATGGTGAATTGAATCGATTTTAATTTATGCTGTTGTTTCATCATTCGTGGAAAACATTTTGATAATTTGTGTCAGCTTAACCTCCGCCATATATATACCTATTTCAAAAAAGGTTGCTTCAGTGATGCACGTTTCAAAGACGGCGGTTCATCATGCTCGTTAAATTTATTTAGTCTTAAAACAAGAGCAAATGTATATTTTTTTATGATCTGGTTTTCTCCTGGAGTGCCTTCAGCGACAAAATTGATCAATACTTTTAATTATAGCGAACATGATGCTTTGCGGTCTATGAAACAAGGATCACGCATCATGCATCACTGAAGTAACCTTATTTGAAACAGGTGTATATTTAATTTGACGTTTTGTTCGATTTTGTTCTCTACTCTCAGCCGTATTGGTATGGTGAGCGTGGCGGAGCGAATGTTGACCCTTAGAAAGGGAGTGGTGGGAGCCACTATTAGATAATCTGACGTTTTAAAAGAATTATTCAATTAGGCTAGGAAGGAGTTACGAATTAAGTAGCTAAAAATTAAAATTGGCTAGTCATTGCTCTCAGTGTGACGTTGGGAAATCTGAAGCTAAGTGTATGAAATAAATTAATATCGGTACAATGATAAACGGATTAAATACCTAGAGGCCAACAGGATCAGCAGTTGTCCTCTAAGCCTGCTGGCCGGCCTTTCAAAACGATGTTGTAAAACAAGAGACGGTGTCCTAAGCCCCAAGGCCCGTCCAATTACAGAATCGAACATTCCCTAAGTCAAGCAAGGGAGTAGCCTTACAGTCTTCATACACGAGTAAATAAATATTTCATGAATAATTATTGCAATCTTTGTGCAATGCATGTTCCACCTTTACAAAGAGGGCAAGACAAAAACCCAAAAAATTGTTTAGCACGTCACAGGAGAACACTGTTTCAGGTCTTCACTAAAATCATAATGTTTGTTTCTTTAATTTTTGAGATTGTCCCGATCCACCAAAAGCTCTGGGCATGGAAAGCGGTGCAATCTCTGACTCGCAAATCAGTGCCTCCTCGGAGTTAAGTGCCAACCATGCCGCTAGTCAGGGAAGACTAAACTTTCACGAAACTTCAGTTAAAGCAGGAGCTTGGGCAGCTGGCGGTGCCTTCCGTCAGTGGTTGCAGGTTGATCTGGGTAATCAGCTCACCAAAGTAACACGCGTGGCAACGCAAGGACGACATTTTAGAAGTGGACGTCACTCAGAGTGGGTTACCAAGTACAAGTTGCAGTACAGTGACGATGGTGAGAACTTCCAATACTACAGGGATCAAGGACACAGCGAAGATAAGGTGAACAAACTTTGTCTGGAAAACGTTTTAAAGGATAAACTGGAATGTACTAATGATATTGACAAGGTAACGGAAGAGGCTTAAGACATGGAATCGACTCCCAGCACAATAAGAACGCTGGTGACATCGCAGACCTTTCGCGATGCCGTGGGGAGCACATATTTCTCTTTTAAATGTAATTAACTCAGAAACTTCGTTTTTTTTTTGTTTCTTTTTAATTGTGTTCATTATACTTTTTCTAGGGGACTAATGGCGTCCCAGTCAGTTCCGAGGGTATCTGTAAAAATATTTCCAAAAAAGTTCACATTTAATCGGATTTAACGATGCCGGATTGCATACAAACGTTTAACATAACATGCTCCAATACTAAGCTCACCATTTTCTCTTTCCTTTGGTTTAGACGTTTAATGGAAACAGAGACCGGAACACGGTTGTGTATCATGATTTGCAGCCACCAGTCAGGGCACGTTACTTCCGCTTTCTACCAACATTGTGGTGGTATCACGTATCAATGAGGGTGGAGCTTTACGGCTGTTCAGGTACGTTCTCAAGATTTCCTATTCCGTCAATTACTCAGTTACATAGATTGTCAGCTGCTTGTGTCCAATATATAAGATAGGGCTTCACGTTTTTTTTTCTAGGACTGTTGATCTACACAGTGCGACCTGCAAACGTATTTTCATCTCTCTGAGCCAAGCAGTAATGGGTTTCTTACATACTGCATATAAGGAATAAATCTTTAATCGTAATTGAAAAATAGCCCAATCTCAAAAAAGGTCATTTTCAACTAAGAGTCCATTGAATTCTGCACTAAATATATTCAGTGTAGGGACCATTTCCACCGCAGTGGGAAAGACTCACACTAGGTAGCCTGTTCACGGGTTACGTCTGATAGTATACAGTCAATTTTGCAACTAATCGTCCCTCATACTGTGGTATGGGCCCCTGCGATATCCTGCTGCTAGTCATATTTTTCCTAAAGCGATAATAACATTTGTCGTACTACAAGGTTTCTTAGTATTTTCACGGTTATCAATATGTATTTTGAAGTAGAGAGAAAAGGCGACACACTTTGATAAAACCGTTGCAACCATAGAATTGTAAAATAGAAAATACTAATGTAAAGGGGAACTATTGGGAAAATTTTAAAATCAATCAATCAATGATATCACAAGAGAATTATGATAAGACATGAAGCAAAAAAACAAATAAAAAAACTGCTTGCACTCTCGGCTACTAAAATCGCGAAATTTTGTTCTAGTTGCAGGTGTAGCATGAAGAGAGAAATACAACAAGCTGAAGCTTATGTTGCTGCAAACGTCACTTTTCGGGTTTATTGCTTTAGATGAAAAGTAGTTAAAAATAAATGGAGGAATAAAGGAAACACGAACATTAAAAAAAATCTGCAGTATGTTTATGAGAGAGGTGCTGTCAGGGCTCAAAGGGGTTGGACCAGGGATCAGAGGGGTGGGATCAGCGGTCTAAGGGGTGGGATCAGGTATCATCGGGGTTGGGGCAGATATAAAAGGGATGGGATCAGGGATCAGAGTGGTGGGATCAAGGATCATTGGGGTGGGATCAGGGCTCAGCGGGGTTGGATCAGGGATGAAAAGGGTTGCATCAGGGATCAGAGGGGTTAGATCAGGAATCCGAGGGGCTGGATCAGGGCTCAGATGGGTAGGATCAGGGATCAGACGGGTGGGATCAGCAATCAGGGGGGTGGGATCAGGGAACAGAGGGATGGGATCAGGGCCGTCAGAGGGGTGGGATCAGGAGTCAAAGGGATTGGATCACGGGTTGGAAGAGGGGGATCAGGTTTCAGAGGGGTTGGATCAGGGATGAAAGGGGTTGGATCAGGGATCAGAGGGGTGGGATCAGTGATCAAAGGGGTTGGATGGGGAAACAGATGGGGTGGGATCAGGGATCAATGGGTAGGGAACGGAGATTAAAGGGAGATCATGGATTAAAGGAGAGAGAACGGGGATCAAAGGGTGGGGTCTGGGATGAGAGGGGTTGGAACTGACAATGCAACCATGGGTTCGGCATCATACGTTTTACGAGAGAACAATTAATTGACAATGTAATATTTTTGGAATGTGGGGTCAAAATCTTCCACGGTTTTTGGATCCGGGTTTAGAATTTTCTATGGATACACAAATGAACTCGGCGATTAAAAAATGTCCGTTGTTATGACCCATGTGTGTGAGTGTGTTTCTGGAGGACCATTAGATGGGGACGTCCATTGAATGCTCCTTTAGGATTGCCTAATGCTTTATGTTTTGTGTCCAGGTGGGGTGGGGTTTTGCGATTCGTGGAAAAGATAATGAAACAGCTAATTCGCTGTTCTAAAAGAGAGGAAGAAATTGGCTGACCAGAATGTCCCCTTAATGACGGTGCCTTCCTTTGTTAGGGACTGCGCAATAATTACCTGGAAGGAGGAGGGTTTGGTAAATGGGTAAAATACGGCTCAAAATCAAGTCGCACCGCCCCCCCCCTCACTAAGCAAAAACTAACTTTAACCTCCCCTCACCTACTGATAATATTAAGGTCAACCCCCCCTCCCCTACTTCCTCCCCCCATTGGTTCCCTCATACCTAGTTTAATTGTTGGATGTCTTCAAATGACTCTTCAACATATGTGTTCTCTCCATTGGAATCACTTGACTCTGATTCTGAAGTCTTGTCGTCTTCACAAGAGCTAAATTCTTCATCTTCCAGAACATCTCCGGCAGCAATTCCACGTGCGTAGGTAAGAACTCGTTTAGTTAAATCAGCCTTACTTCCGCTTATCTTGAGACCATGTTGTTTCAAATACATTTTCAGCTGGTTGTTCGTAAGCGCTTCCACATCTTTTTCATTTCTCCAAGAAATATTGGATAGAAGAATGTTCCTTTCTCTTACTCTTTTTTTCGCCTTTGCACCCAAGAACTCAAGGTGCTCTACATAACTTTTACACGCAGTCTCGTACACGTTGTACTGGGAACAGAACTCTTGCAAAGACCGCTCTTCAGAGGAGGACAATTTTCCCTCATTGAACAATTTCTTTATCTGGACACTCGGGAAAGTTTGTCGATCTCGTCTCCAGTGGACGTTGCCATAGTCAACGGCAAGTACTCTGCGGGGAAATTTATAGAATCTAGGGCTGCAACTGGAGAATGTTTCATAGGAACACCTCCTGTCCAACCTTCATTATTGCATTCATCGCAGGTTGGGGTGCAGGAAAACTTGAGGTACTCAAGGAAGTACTGCCCCTGACGAACATGCTCTTCTTTCATCTTCTGAAGCTTTTCAAATAAAGCATTTCCATACATCGACGTTTTATTCTGCAAGGAAGATTTTTTCCATTTGATTAGATATTTGGCCAAGAAGAACAAAATCTGCTTCTCTTGAGGGTGGCTGGTAACGGAAATGAGAAAGTCATGCTGCCCAGGGCCGGGTTCGTCATTGATTCGGGAGGAAATTTCTCCAGCCATTGCCAAGTATTTCGCATCTTCCACCGAACACAATGTTCGTCTATTTCTTTCAACGTCATATTATCGATCTCTTCAGTTGTTAGTCCATGAAAGGGTCATTTGGTGGCTCAACAGGTTTACCTGTTGTCAATGCTTCTCCAATGGCTGCATTATAGTTCTCTCTGCTTCAGTTCTGTGCAGAGTCGTGAGGTGCCCTGTGCATACAAATACGGTGATCAGACTCGAGTAACAGACATACTGAAACGAATAGGTCGTGCACCTCGGCGTTATTGATGCCTGCTCCTGGTCCTTTGTCTGTTAGCTCCAATATGTTAGGATATGGCCTAGGTCTTTCTGGAAACTTCTTGATCTCATCAAAAAGGCTTTGGAAATGTTTCGAAATGTTACCAACATCTTGTGGAATATTGCATGAACGTATCATTTCATTATTGTAGGATTGACTGATTTCTGGAGCCCCATCGGCCATCTCTTCAGGCTCCCTTAAGGCAGCAGTAAGGCCATCGCTCAGGTGGGTTTTCCTTTCTTCTTCATACGAAATCAATGCCTGTTAATCAGTATCTTCATCCTCGCATGACAGAATGAATAGAGATGGCACTGGTGCTGCACTCTTAGAAGAAATGTGCTTGTCATTGGTGGTAAGGAGGTTGGAAGGTAATAAACGGCAGGACATTCTTCGAACAAACGAATCTGTTCTGAGGCCCACACGGATCTAGACGAACCTAGCATCGTTTTATCCTTTGGCCGCACAGTAACAAAAGACTGATCATATGTGCGAACTAGAGATGGTTTCTCATTGACATCTGTCACTTTCCATTTCATGACTCTAAATGCGCTTGGTGGTAGCTGACTCTCAACCCCAACAAAGTCGTGTCCTCTATATTGCTGAGGCTCCTGGGTAGACATGAAAACACCTCTGCCTTTCGTACGCAGCCATCCAACGTCCGTCCCAGCTTTGACAGTTGCTTTGTCATCCATACTAATGTCAATTGTAAGGGATTTAACTGGCGAATCCTCGTTGTATGTATCCATTCTGACGAGATGATATGTGCACGTTGGTGATGGGTATCGACGTGCGCATCTCCTAAGGTTTTTTCGGCTTTCTACATGTGAACAAATATTTTCCTTCAGAAGATTTTTGATGACGTCGTGCTTCCCTTGTGTTACTTTTTCTTGGCTTTTGCCACAAAGCAACAGTTCTTGAACTCTTTAGGCACGGTTTCCCTTTCTGTTCCAGATAATAATTTGCGATGTCTAAAAGGTCAGACTCCTTAATTCGACTTCTGTCGCAGTACATAACTGAGTCCCGTCGCCTTCTTTCGGCATTACACTCACTTTCAAGCGTCTGCACCACCAGCTGAACAGTTTCCGTCGTCCTGCACCTACTTGTCTGGCTTTGATTCTGTTTTCCTCAACTAGACTTTGGGCAACTCTTGAAACCATCCCTTTAAATGCCATCGAGTCTTTGTTGGACTGTACTTGCACTTTTTGCTGAAATCTTTTTTCAATAGCTAATAACTAGGCTTCAATCTTTTTCCTACTGGCCTCTGACAGCATAACGTTTGATAAGCTTTCTCGTAATTCTTGCCTTTTCTCAGAAAGATGTTGTAGGCTCTCTTTGATTCTATGGTAAACAATATCCTCGGCGGCTACTTTAGCGTTTTTGCACTCCTCAATGACACTTTTCATTTTGTTCAGAGAAGCATTTCCAGTGGTAGGCTTTATTCCAACATCGTTTAACTGCCTCTCTGCATATAATTTGAAAACAACGAATATAGATTAATAAAAATACCGTCAAAGACGTAAAATAAGTCTTGAAATGGAATAAACTTTACCTCCTTTAGGGTGGAATTGCTTTATTTGGATTTACATTAATTCCAAAAAGGTGCTATTATTTCCTGTTGTGGAGTTAAAAATTTAACTCCATGAAAAGTAAAAACATTTAAATCCATTCTGAAGATTGAAGTTATTTCAACCCCAAATTTGGAGTTAACATAAGGAGTTGAAATATAAGCGTCCAAACAAGAATTATTTTGAACCTAGAATTTTAACCCCATTTTTGGAGTTAAAACAACTCATTAAAATAAACCACTGTGTAATAGACATTGGGTCTTGGCTGAAATGGTAGTGATAATTTGTTTTTGACCATGCTCAACCCATCGTAACACACCTAACATCATTCTTGACAAAAGTCCTCTAACAACCAGTCCGCTCATTCTGAGTCTAGGGTGCCGTCCTAGTCCTTGGAAAAACTCGAATGATAAAGATGTCTCCTCATTGATCTCTTTTGACACGACTTCTTCTGCGATTACCTACAAACAACATGGGGTATTATAACTAAAAACTGAAACCAAATAGCTAGTTGTGAGAAAATATGCACTTGGTATTTCTTCTGGAAACTGAAATAGCACATTAACTTACATTTAAAATTCCTGATAACTCCACTTGATCATTTTGCAAAATAATGAATTCCGTGTTTTGGCATTGAAAAATGTAAACACAGAGGCCATGCTCAGGATGTAGATCTTCTTTAAATTTGAACCTCTGTTGGGCCAGAGTGACATACTCTCTACTTCCCACATACACAAAGTCAGAATACAAGTCAAATGCTTGTTCGAATGGTAAATATCCCTTCCACCGCCCACTTGTGGTGAACGTCCTTTCGTAGGCTGCTGGAACTGTAAGACTGTCGAGAACTGCACTAAGGCCCTCGATCGCCCTCTGCTTTAAGTTTCCCTTCGTTGCTTTAATAAGGCGTTCTAGCTTCGACCTGTTCTGCTCAACTGTTGATGATTGCAACGATTTGTACAAGTATTAACTCACTTTAGCCCTCTTGATCACGCTCAGTTGCTCTTTGTTCACAAGAAGAACAGCATCTTCGCTTGGCATATCATTACAAACAGCAAGTTCTAACTTGTCCGCCATTTTGCTTGTACCACAGGTCACACAGCCCTCTCTCAATATGTCGTTATAATACAACAATCGAGGGGCTATTTTCAAAATAGTGAGCCATCCATTAAAAAACCTTTTATGGTGTGCTCGTTTACTTACATCCTGGCTGTTTAACCTTAGAAATAAAAAAAGTTGTAAAGAAACCAAACCGAAATAAACGTAGAAGATGTTGCCCGTGTAGTCCCCAGTCCTTTCGCACCTTTCAGCGGGGGTGCCTGGCAGAAATTCCCGACAGTGTTTAAATTTAAACTTTAGTGCTATGTTTTGAAGATGGGAATTCATAATCGTGGTGTTTTGAGAAAAGAATGTCTTGTCAAGAACTGTGACTATGAAGAATATGAAAACGTAAGTGTTGAAGGATGTTACAACTGTGCATACTGTGGCTGTCCACCAGCCAAGCATAAGCAAGTCGATGAGACCAATAATCCCAAGAGCTCCTTCACAGCTGATCCAAAGGAATCCCAGGCAGCACCAACAGGTTTGTTAGCCAACTGCCCTCCACAGATATAATAGAAGGAAAAAAGATATGGATATGTGCCAGACGCTAAGAAAAAAAATATGGATCTTTGGGGATGAACTGCTTCCAACATTCTTCTAAAGTTATAAAGTGAGGACTGCTAACATTCCGCATATCAAAAAAAAAAGTTCGTAGCCGAAAGAGATAGACAATTCAACATTAAACAAGATCTGGAGAAATGTCAGGCTAGCTTTGCTTATTTACTGTCGGACAACCCAGCTTGTGGTGATAGATTTTTATTGGAAGAGTGCAAGCTACAGCCACGTGACAATAGAAATATATTGAGATGCAAGAGCGGGACAATTAAGTTAAGACAACGGGTAAAAACATTGGAAAATAAAATTACTGAGCGTGGCAATAGCCTAGGGTGCTTCATTTTCTTGAACGGGCGCCTTAAAAGTGGCAAAACCTGTGAACTTGCGATTGCGCTTTCTCTCGTGCCCAGATGCGAAGATTACCTTATTATAGGAAATTAACGCTTGTGTTAACTAAGGTATTTGAAATTAACGCGAATTGAAGGGAAAATTACTCCCCAATAAGGGAAATTAACGCAGAAGAGGGGGTAAAATTTCAAAATGAGGGAAATTAACGCGATAAACACAAAGAAACTCTTTGTGGTCCAACTGGAACAATTTATTTAAAGACTTAATTTAAGAATCATGAACAAAACAGATCTACAGGTGTGTGAAGAAACTTTACTGAAAATGTGCGTTAAATTCGGCCTAAACGTAGGAAAGCTATTGCCTTGTAAGTGCCAAGAATGTCCGGACTGGATCCGGAATTTGGGATTAAAATGATGGAAAATAAGGTGGGGGAAATTATCGCTCCACTTAATTATCAACGTGAAAATTAACGCTCACAAAAATTACCGCGACTTAAATTAACCCGAATTTCTGCAATTCGCGTTAATTTCTTGGAGCGTTAATTTCCTATAATAAGGTATATAGAGGCGGGAAACGGGATGTGCTCTCCTTTGTAGACGGGATGTGGGAAAGTATCGAAATCTATCAGCCGAGAAGCGGGATCTACATCCACAACGTCAAAGCGGGGTCGTGATGCGGAGATCTGACTGGCAAGAGATAGCGGAAAACGAGATAAAAGTACCATGGCGGGAAGCGGGATGTGCTATCTTTGACGGGATTTGGGGGAAAAAAGAAAGTCTTTCTGGGTCAGCTGGAATTAAGGAGAATTAAAAGTTGCAAGCCCACTCAATTCACACCATGCCCAAATGCCAGATCGGGGTAAAGATTCTAACTGGTGAGCTGAGTACGATGAAGTGCCAGACAGCCATTATATTGAAAAGACAATTTCAACTAACACATTCTTGTCAGTAAAGAAAGATGTCGCTTTGCCGCATTGCAACAACAAACATAAAACTGCTCGGCGCCCAGATAATAGCAAACAGTTGCACATTTTGTTAATTTTTTGCTTTCTTTGTTAAAAATTTGTGAGGAGAGAAAGTCTATTTAGAGTTAACCGGAATGACTTTGTTATCTTTAGTTCGACAAATTCATTTGACTTTTGTTAGCTGATTCCCCTTTCACCTGTCATGAAATACGTTTTAACTGAGTTCATTAGTTATTTCTTGATCTGTTTAAAACCGATCCGGCATTTTGGCATTGTGCGAATTGAGTGGGCTTGCAAATTTTCTGTCATGATCAGTAGTAAATCGGGCCCGTATGGGCGGTAATGCTGGCTTCTGATTGGTCGAGAGCAAATCGATGACGTCATGTCATTTCCGGTGTGGGAAACCGCTGACCATTGGCTAAAAAGGATGGCGGGC